>Ga0315277_10000351_pt1 | contig 74973 bp, 60 predicted proteins | sample YL17G05_15_MG_FD_203695 | JGI IMG/M metagenome (GOLD analysis project Ga0315277, IMG submission 203695) | Sediment microbial communities from Yellowstone Lake, YNP, Wyoming, USA - YL17G05_15 | ecosystem: Environmental > Aquatic > Freshwater > Lake > Sediment | place: USA: Wyoming | collected...
CGCCGGACGGCGCGTGCGGCGGCCTACCTGATGACCCTCGCAGGCGTCGCCTCTCTTGCAGCCGCTAACCCAGGTGCCTTGCTCCTCTCCTGGGCCTGGGTTGACCTCTTGGGCTTTGTCCTCATCCTGATGCTCCGGCAGAGTCTGCCCGAAGCAGCGGGTGAGGCACCTGCGCCAGCGGAGATTCGACCCGTAGCGGCGCTGGCGCTCAATTCGCTCGGCACATTGCTGGTGTTGGTGGGCTTCCTACCCGCCCTGAGCATCCTGGGCGCCGCACCGAGCAACTTCTCGCTCGCCTCTTCCCCGGTGATCTCTCAACTGGCCCTTCTGGGAGGTATTGCATTGCGCCTGGGGGTCTTTCCACCTCAGCTTACCTTGCCTCGCTTTGGCTTTGGCGACGGGGGCTACGCCGTACTGGTGCGCCTCGTGCCGGCCGCAGCCGGGCTGCGGTTGCTCGGCCAGGTATGGTCCCCCGAGGCCGCTGTTGCACTTGGCGCCGGATGGATGGGGTGGATCGTTGCTCTCGTAAGCTTGAGTGCCTTCCTCGGCGGAGTGCGCTGGATGGTGCGCCGCTCTGCGCGCTCGGCGCAGACGACGCTGCTGGCCGGACTCCTGGCACTAGCCGGTTTGGCAGTGCTCCACGGAGCTCCTCCCGAGCTGGTGACGCGCGCCGCAGGATTGGTGCTGCTCCTCGGTGGAGGCCTCATGCTTCAATACCGAGGGCAAAGTCGTTGGCAGAATTGGTCCGTCATCTGGCCGCTGGCATGCGCGGCGATCGTCGCCGGCCTTCCATTTACTCCCGGCGCCGCACTCGGCGGAGCGCTTTACGGGGCTCTAATCGCGAGCCACGCCTGGGGCGTGTTGTTGGCCGCCGGCTTGCTGCACATCATGCTGGTGGGTAATCTGGTGCGTCTAGCTTTCGAAAGCGGCCAGGAATTGCCGGCCGGTGAGAAGCTGGTGTGGCTCGCGTACTACGGTGCACTCACGTTGTGTCTGGCCGCACTCGTGGCATGGCCTGTGCTCGCCTTCCTTGGCGGGCCGTGGCGGCCGGACCCGACCGGGGGAGCTGCATTTGTGGCGATTGCGGCGGCAGGCCTCGCGCTTGCCGGTGCCGCCCGCAGGCTGCGCCAGCCGGGCGAACAGGCACTGGCCACCCTCGAGAGTCTGACCCGCTTCGACTGGCTGCCGCGCGGGCTCTCATCCGTCGCCTCCGGCGTGGCCGGTGCAGTTCAGCGCATCGACAGCATCGTGAGCGGCGAGAGTGCGTTGATGTGGTCGCTCGGTATCGCCGTGCTGATATGGGTCTTGCTGCGCGGGAGTTGAGGGCCAGCGTGGTTAAGCGAATGCCCGACCTCGAGGACGTGCCCTGATGGAATCTGTTTTGGGCATCGCCGGCCTGGCGCTGGTGCTGCTCGGCAGCGTGGCCGTGTTCCTGCTGCGCACGTGGCGCTGGGCACTGGTGGCCTTCGCCGTGCAGTCGCTGGGGATAGGGCTGGTAGCGCTTACCATCGTCGCCCTGCCGATTGCTCTGTCCGAGACGCTGACCGGATGGCTGGTGTCCGGCATCCTTGCGCTCACTCTGCGACGCGAGGGGATGGGCAGCGCGGAGATTTCGGTCATCCCTCCGGGCTGGCTGTTCCGTGCCCTGCTGGCGTTGATGATCCTTGTCACAGCTCTTGCTTTGCTGCCAGACCTGGGCGGCGCATTGAACGACCCACCCGGCCCGGTCACGCTGGCAGCCGTTGTCCTGATGGCGTTTGGTGTCCTTGGCCTGGGGCTCAACGAACAGCCGTTGCGGGTGGGGGTGGCCCTCATCACCACGCTGCAAGGATTCGAGCTGGCTTATCTGTGGAGTGAACGGTCACTGCTGGTCATCGCACTGCTGGCTGCCGTACACCTCACTATTGTCCTAAGCGTCATCTATATGAGTGCGGTGACGCGCCAGAGCCTGGAGGAGGACGTGCAGGCGTGAACTCGGCCTTGCTGTTGATGCTGGTGCCGCTGGTGGGGGGGCTGACCGCATATGTGGTGTGGCCGCGTAACCCGCGCCTGGCCACCCTCAGCGGCGCTCTGACCTCCGGCGTGCTCGCATTGCTCGCGCTGTGGCTGCCGGTCGGAGAGCCGATCCGCCTGCTGGGCTTCGAGATCCCCGTCGACCAAGCCTTCACCATCCTCGGCCGCGAGTTTGTTTTCGAAACAAGCGGCCGCCCGGCATTAGTCTTCTTGCACCTGGCCGGCACCTTCCTCTTCGCTGGGACCCTGGCCGTTCCCATGCGGAGGCTTTTCATCCCAACCAGCCTGAGCATTCTCGGCGCCATGGCCGCGGCGTTGTTCGTGCGGCCATTTCTCTACGCGGCCATCTTCCTTGCTCTCAGCGCGGCCGCCTTCGGCGGCATCCTTTCCGATCCGCGCCACTCGCGCTCGCGCGGTGCACTGCGCCTGCTAGTGTTCGTTGTTCTGGGTATGCCCTTCATTCTGCTCGCGGGAAGTCAGCTCTCTTTGAGCGGCCAGATCCCGAGCGAACTCGACCAGCTGAACCGCATTCTGGTTCTGCTGGGCATCGGCTTTGCCTTTCTTATGGCCCTGCCGCCGTTTCACTTCTGGGTGGTGGATATTGCAGACGACTCGCCGCCCTACGCGGTGGCGTTTGTGCTGACGCTGTTCCAGGGCGCGTCGCTCTTCTTTCTTCTGCGCTTTCTGGCTGAGTTCGCCTGGCTGCGGACGATCCCGCAGGTCCACCAGGCCTTTGGCGTGGCGGGCGCGGCGATGTGCCTGATGGGCGGAATTCTGGCACTGATTCAAAACCGCCTGGGGCGACTGACGGGTTACGCGGCTATGGCCAACATGGGTGTCATCCTGCTGGCGCTCTCCTCCGGCAAAGAAGCCGGCACGGAGGCCGCGCTGGTCATGCTGGCTTTGCGCGGATTGAGTCTAGGCGTGTGGGGTGTGGCTTTGACGGTCTTGCGCCAGCGACATCCGCAAGACGCGTTGACCGATCTGCGCGGTCGGGCCAAGGAGCAACCGCTCGCCTCAATGGCCGTGGTCATCGCCGGCTTGTCGTTGGCCGGGCTACCTGGTTTGGCCGGCTTCTCGGGCCACTGGGCCACACTGCAAGTTTTGGGGGCGCCGGCTACCCCCACGAACTATGCACCCCTGCTGGCTATTGCCGGGTCGATGATCGCCTGTGAGCTAGCCTACCTGCGCTTCGCGAGTGCCATGTTGGCCGGCGCCGGGCGCCTGACTTTCCGCCGCGAGGAGGGGCGCATGCCAGCTCTCTTCCTTGGTGCGGGTATGCTGATGCTGATCCTCCTCGGATTGCTGCCTCAGTTGGTGCTGCCGTTCATCGCCCGCTCGGCCATCCTCTTCGGGAATCTCTCACTGCCCTGAACGACACGGGGGCCGGCGATGGCCGGCCCCCGGTGAGACTTGCTACATTGCGCGGCCATGCCTGGCCGCGCAATTGTTCGCTACTCCTTGTCATACGGCGTGCCGTCCGCGGCCGGCATCTGCCCACGCCCGACGACGCCCGCCAGAACAAGCATCGTGATCACGTACGGCGTCATCAACAGGAACTCCGAAGGGATCTTCACCCGCAGGACCGCCAGGCTGGCCGCCAGGGAATCGGAGAACCCGAACAGCAGGCCAGCGATCATCGCCCCCACCGGCGTCCAGTTGCCGAAGATCATCGCCGCCAGGGCGATGAAGCCACGGCCCGCGGTCATCACCTGATCGAATCGTCCCACCGAGCCGAGGGTGAAGTATGCGCCCGCGAATCCCGCCATCATGCCGCCCAGGATCACCGCCATGTAGCGCGTCTTGAACACGTCGATGCCGAGGGTATCCGCCGCCTTCGGGTGCTCGCCCACCGAGCGCAGCCGCAGCCCCCAGCGCGTCTTGAACAGCATGAACGTCAGCAGGGCCACGAAAAAGATCATCGCGTACACGAAGATGTTGTGCCGGAACAGGACCGGTCCCAGGAAGGGAATCTGGCCGAGGAATGGGATCTCGTAAGGGCTGAAGACTCCCGGGTCGTTGATCTGCGGGTAGGGCTGCATGAACTTGGCCGAGATGAAGGAGGTGATCCCAACAGCGAAGATGTTGATCACCGTCCCGGAGATGATCTGGTCCGTTCGATACTTGATGGCCAGGATGGCATGGAAAAGGCCAAGCAGCCCTCCGGCGATCACGGCGCTCAGCAATCCCACCCACAAGTTGCTCACGCTGCCCACGATCGTGCCGATCATCGCCGCAGTGAGCATCATGCCTTCAATGGCAATGTTCACCACGCCGGAGCGTTCGCATAGGATCCCCGACAGCGCCCCTAGCGTCAGTGGCACCGAACGGACAAACATGATCCGCAGCATCCCGGCCAGGTTCAGCATCCCCCCGGACGCCGCCCAGGAAAGGAAGGCGAACACGAACATGCCGCCGATCATGGAAAGCACCAATCCCGTGCGCTTGCCGAAGCCGCGCGCAAGCTGGTAGGCGCCCAGCGCGGCGCAGGCAAAGGCCAGGATCTGCAGCGCGCCCAGGGTGTTGAACTGCCAGTCCTCAACCACCACCTTGGATCCGCCCGGGTACAGGCGCATCGTCGTCGTCATCTCGGGGTCGATCCTGCGCACAAACGCAAACCAGATCAGCGCTGCGATGCCCAGGAACACAAGCCCCATGATTCGCCGTCTGGTTTGGGATACGTAGACCTGACCCGTATCAAGCGTGGACGTCTGGGCGGTCATCGGTTCAGCTCCCTCCCCAGCCCCTTACATGAACTCCGGCCTCGGCCTTCTTGGGTTCCTTGAGGCGGTAGATGGTGCGGACGATCGCCGGCGCGGCGATAAAGGCCAGGATCAGCGCCTGCATCACCGAGATGATGTCGATCGGGATGCCGGCCGCCGCCTGCATGCGCATGGCGCCGTTGCGCAGCGTGCCGAACAGCAGCGCCGATAGCACCACCCCCAGCGGGTGATTCCTGCCGAGCAGCGCCAGGGCGATGCTGTCGAACCCGTACCCCGGAGAGAATGTTTGCGACAGATGATGGTTCACGCCCAGCAGCTCGTTGGCGCCGGCCATCCCTGCCAGCGCGCCCGAGAGCGACATCGCCACAATCGTGCTCTTGACGATGTTCATCCCCGCATAGCGTGCCGCGCGCGGGTTGGCGCCCACCGTGCGCAGATCAAACCCCCACTTTGTCTTGAACAGGAACCAGTACACCAGCGCCGCCACAGCCAGGGCGATGAAGAATCCGAGGTGGAAGCGGATCGGATCCTGGAAGAACTGCGGCAACCGGGCGCTATCCTCGATGATCGGGCTGATCGGGTTGGTGGAGCCCGGGCGCTTCATCGGCTCGCGCAGCAGCCAGTCGGTGAGCCGGAAGGCAATATAGTTCATCATGATCGTGTTGATCACTTCGTGGCCGCCGGTCTTGGCTTTGAGCAGCCCGGGGATGAACCCCCACAGCGCCCCTCCCAGCGCTCCAGCCAGGAAAGCAAGCGGGAGGTGGATGATGGCGGGTAGCCCGGTAAAGGTGTATCCGACCCACACCGAGAAGATCCCGCCCATGAAGATCTGGCCTTCAACGCCGATGTTGAACAGGCCCGAGCGGAAACCCAGCGCCACCGCCAGGCCGCCGAAGATATATGGAGTGGACTTCACCAGGCTCTCGAAGATTGGGTTGAACGCCCGGCGGATTTCCAGGCCGTCTCCACCTTGGATTGCGGCAATCATCTTGGCCGGGCTGCCGAAGGCCCCGCTAAACAGGGTCACATAGGATTCCCAGGCGGCCTTCAGCCCGTTGCCGATGGCTTGAATCGGCGATACGGCCCACATCGTATACACGTTTTCCGAGGATAGACCGACGATGACGCCCCCCAGCAGGAGCCCGCTGAAGATCGCCAGGACGGGAACGATCAGGGAACTCCGGCTAACCTCTTCGAAGAAGATGCCGACCGCGGATTTCCCTGCCTTCTTCGTCGTGCCTTCCGCGTTTGTCATTGGATCGAACCTCACGCGAAGCCTTGACTTGAGAGCAGACGCCCACTAGGCGCCCGCATCCCCAGGATGAATGCCGGCCATCAACAGCCCGATCCGCTCCTTGGTCGCGTCCTCAATGGCCACGATGTCCACGATCTGCCCCCGGTACATGACGGCAATCCGATCCGAGAGCTGCATGATCTCGTCCAGCTCCGTCGACACCAGCAACACGGCCACGCCTTCATCCCGCTTCTCGATCACTCGAGTGTGGATGTATTCGATCGACCCCACATCCAGCCCCCGCGTGGGCTGGGCCGCCACCAGCAGCTTGATCGGGCGCGACAGCTCGCGGGCCACAATCACCTTCTGCTGGTTACCGCCGGACAGCGTGCTGACATCCACCAGCGGAGATGGGGCGCGAATGTCGAACGCCTCGACCAGCTCGGTCGCATGATCGAGGATCGCATCCCGTTGCAGGACGGCCCTCGCGGCGAAGGGCCTAACGTAGTAGGTATTCAGCACCAGGTTGTCGGTGACTGGGTACGAGAGCACCAGCCCGTCGCGCTGGCGGTCTTCGGGGATGTGCGCCGTCCCAAGCTCGGTGATCTGGCGCGGCGTGGCGTGCGTGATATCCGTCCCGAGCAGCTCGATGCTGCCATCGACCGGACGGCGCAACCCGGTCAACGCTTCCACCAGTTCCGTCTGTCCGTTGCCCTGCACACCGGCGACGCCCAGCACCTCTCCGCCCGATAGTTCGAAGCTCACGCCGTTCACCGCCAGCGCGTTCCGATCTGAAAGCACCTTGAGGTTCTTCACCCGCAGCGTCACCTCCGCCGGGCGGGCCTTCGCCTTCTCGATCTCCAGGACCACATCTCGCCCCACCATCATCGACGCCAGCTTGCCCATGTCGGCATCCTGCGGCGTGGTGGTGCCGATCACCTGGCCCTGTCGGATGACCGTGATGCGGTCCGCCACCTCCAGCACCTCGCGCAACTTGTGGGTGATGAAAATGATCGATTTCCCGCTCTTCGCCAGCGAGCGCATGATGCCGAATAGCTGATCGGCCTCCTGAGGGGTGAGCACCGAGGTGGGTTCGTCGAAAATCAGAATGCTGGCCTCGCGGTAGAGCAGCTTGATGATCTCCACCCGTTGCTGGACGCCCACGGGCAGGGTGCTGACCCGCGCGCCGGGATCGATCTCGAGCTTGTACGCACTGGAGATCTCCCGGATGCGACTGGCCGTCGATTCGCGATCCAGGATCCCGCCGAACTTCGTGGTCTCGTCCCCCAGCATGACGTTTTCGGTGACTGTGAACACTGGGATGAGCATGAAGTGCTGGTGAACCATGCCGATCCCGGCTCGAATCGCGTCGCTGGAGGATCGAATGTGGGCGACCTCTCCCCGAATGCGGATCGTGCCCTCATCGGGATGGTACAGCCCGTAGAGGATATTCATCAGCGTGGTCTTGCCGGCGCCATTCTCTCCCAGTAGGGCGTGGATCTCCCCCTCTTCCAGCGACAGGCTAATCCGATCATTAGCCAGGACGCCCGGGAAGCGTTTGGTAATGCCGTCAAGTTCAAGGATAGGCGTCATGCGAGCCTCATTACAGGAAGGTCCCAGAGGAGGCGGGCAGGGTGAGCCAAGCCCACTCTGCGATGCCGGGTATTACAGCACAGAACTCCGCGGCAGGCAATTGCGCCTGCTCCGCGAACTAGCAAACAAGAGCCAGGAGGCCGTCCTGGCTCTTGTTTTGCGTAAGAGATTCGTGCACTATGCCCTGACGAACTAGCTTGCGCGCGGGAACTTGGCGCTCACTTCGCCAGAGATGATCTTGGCCTTCAGCGCCTCGATCTCAGCCGTCAGAGCGGCCGGGACCTTGGTAATCCACGCGGAACCCACATCCATGGACACGCGGCCGTTCTCGAGCGTACCGGTGAAGTTGCCGCCGGTGAACGTGCCGTCCACGCCCGCCTTGATGGTGTCAAAGACAAACATGTCCATGCGCTTCATGGCGCTGGCGAGCACGAAATCGGCCTGATCGGGATAGAAGGCGCTCCAGTCGGTGTCCACGCCGATGAGCAAGCCGGTGCCGCGCTCTTCGAAGACCGCCAGGCTGCCCGCACCCACTGGGCCGGCCACGGGCATGATGATGTCGGCGCCCGCGTCGAGCAGCGTCTCGGTCATCGTGCGGCCCTTGTCGGTGTCGGTAAAGTCACCGGTGAACAGGCCATCCTGCGCCACCGGGTCCCAGCCCACGAGCTTCACGCTCGTGCCGTGAGCCTTGTTGTAGGCGTCGATACCCATGTAGTAGCCATCGCTGAAGGCGGTGACCGGCGGGATGTTGAGGCCGGCGTACACGCCGACGATCCCAGTCTTGGTCATGCCCGCCGCCAGGTACCCGGCCAGCATCGTGGCCTCATGGATGTTGTAGTAGCTGCCCATGTAGTTCTTCACATCAGGCGACCACGTGTCGATGCCTCCGAAGTTGATATCCGGATTGGCAGGCGCAACTTTCGCCAGGGCACCATCCAGCAGGTAGCCCACACCGAAGATTGTGTTGCAGCCTTCCCCAACGAAGGCGTTCAGGTTCGGCTCGTAGTCGGCCTCGCCCTTGGATTCGAGGAAGCGAACGTCAACACCCAACTCCGTCTGCGCGCGCTCCATCCCGACCCAAGCGAACTGGTTGAACGACTTGTCATCCGTGCCGCCGGTGTCCGAGACCTGGCAGGCAATGTAGCCTGCGCCCGGGAGCGGGACCGCGGTGGGCGGGACCTTGGTCGGGACAACCGGCACTGCGGTGGGAAGCGCCGGGGCTTCGGTGGGGGCCGCTGTCGGTGTGGCGCAGCCAGCCAGAACGAGGGAGGCCATCATAACGACGGCCAGAACTGCGTACAGTCGCTTGTGCATGTTCTTTCTCCTCCAGAGAATTTGTCACTCGGCTTGAGACGACGTGCGTGCCGTGAGCGTCCAGGGGATGATCGTTGGGGCGATCCCTCCTTTCCGTGGGGAAGTGAACTGTCTTGGGGGTTGCTAAGAATACTATCACGAAGCCATGCGCGGCGCAACTCTGTGGGCTGCCGGCAGCTATTCATCAAAGACGTCCCACGGTGCCGTCTGGCTCGGTTGCATGAGGGCCGTCAACAATTCGGCCCGAAGTTCTGCGAATACATCCGCTGCGGCGCGGATCAAACCGAAGGCGCCGGCCAACATCATGTCGCCGAAGGGCGCGGCGAAGTAGGGTCTGAGCGCCGACCCTTGCATCAGGCCGCGCCGCGGACCGACAACCACCAGCGGGCTGGCCGGGCCCCCAAGGGCAAGGCTGTGGCTCGCGTACATGAGCGCCCCATGTCCGTTGGCCTCGAAGACCTCGGCCTGTGTCAGCTTTCCTTCCGCCAGTGCGCGTATCAACCTCTCGAGGTCTCTTTGCGTCACCAACCCGGTGTGATGCTCGAAGAGACCTTCAATGGTGTGCTCTCCCTCGGCAGTACACCGCAGGCGGAAGCACAGCACATGAAAGTTGCCGACGTTCGCCACGACCGGCGCCTGCAGCTCGGCCACGCGCGGGTCGAGCAAGGCGCCGAGCACGGCCGCCGGTGCGCTGTCCATGACCATCACCCGCTCGGCCGCCTCGCGCCCGCTTTCAGCCAGAGCCAGCAAGCGGGTCATCGGGGCAGGCACGGCGGTTGCCGCGAAGGCAAAGCGCGAGAGCTGCCGGGTCTCACGGATCTGCCGGTCGAGATAGTCGAAACGGAATTGGCGATCGGACACGCCGCGCGGTGCATCGCCATGATCAAATGCTGCCAGCGCCAGAAGATCGGGAGTGAGGCTTACACCGAATTGCCTCAGCGCCCGCCGAATGGGCACAATGTTGAAATCACCCAGGCGGATGTGCTCCGTTTGTGGCGGAAGCCGCCGCAGCTCGTCTTGCCCAACCAGGTGCAGACCCATCTGCGACTCAACCACGCGCAGGTCGTCGTTGAAGGATCGCGCCGCTTCCGGCGTGGCAAAGACAGTCTGGCCGCTGCGTACATGGGCCTCGGCGGCCCAGGCACTGGGCCCGCCGCCCATCATGCGCCCTTCGAGCGCGAGTGGAACGCCGCGCCGGGTTGCATCATGTATCTGGCGCTGAATGATCAGGGTGGGCGCCGGCAAAACGAGTTTGTACGCGTTTTCCGGGCTGAGGCGCGTATCGAAATAGAGTATGTCCTGTGTCCCCGTGCCGATGTCGACCGCGAGTATTCTCATGCAGCCCCCGTGTGGTTGAGGTGGGCTGCGCGATGGGGGAGAATTATCATCTCTCTTCCATCTCTCTTACATGTGTTAATAGAAGCCGTCATCGTAGGGCCTGGGGAGATGTGGAGAGTGATCACAGGCGGCGACGACGAAGCGATGCCACCCGCATCAATTGCGGTAAAAGCGCCCGCTGCCGATTGAGCGGCCTCGGATGGAGTCATTGGCCGCCGGTGGAGAACCAGGAATTGCGTGGAGGAGAGCGCAGACGGCCACCGCGCACACGCCCCCGCCTGAGTTGCTTGTCGGGCGTGATGGGCCCTCAAAAAGCCGCCAGAAAACCACCCATAATCTTGCCCTCTCCCCAGATGGTGCGGCTTATCCACAGAAACATGCCACTTATCCACAGTGCAGAGCTCGTCCCACCGTCCACAGGCGGTGGAGCGGCCAGGTGTGGATATGTGGAAAGAGGACCGATTATCGCGGGGAGAGACAGGCGCAGGGGAGCAGCGTTCCGCGTGCATCCACAGAAAATGCCCAGGCTTTCCACAGGCCCTGGGCATTCGAGTGTGAGCGGAGCGGCAGACCATCAGGCGGCCATCATCAGCGGCTGAGGATTGTACAGCTGCTGGCGAATGGCCATAACCTCCCGTCGAAGATTGTCGTCATGTTCCAGGAGGCCGCCGATCTTTTCGCAGCCGTACATTATGGTGGTGTGGTCGCGGCCGCCGAGCACCTGTCCGATGTGTGGTAGCGAGGTATTGGTCTCCTCGCGAATGAGATACATCGCTACCTGGCGCGGAAGCGCAATCTCGCGAGAGCGGTCCTTGCCAAGCAGGCGGTCGCGGTCGACGGCGAAATGCGACGCGACGGCCTCAATAATCACCGCCGGATCGAGCGGGCGGTTCTTAGGCAAGAGATCGGCCAGCGAGGGCTCGACCATTTCTGCGGCCAGGGGCATGCCGCTCAAATCTGCGAGAGCGATCAGGCGCGTGAGGGCGCCTTCGAGCTCGCGGATATTGCTCTGCACGCGGCGGGCGATGAGTTCGAGCACCTCGGGCGGCACAGCACGCCCGGCGCGTTCGGCCTTCGAGCGCAAGATCGCCTGGCGCGTCTCGAGGTCCGGCGGCTGGATATCGGCGGTGAGGCCCCACTCGAAGCGCGAGCGCAGCCGCTCTTCGAGGGTGATCATGGCCTTGGGCGGCCGGTCGGAGGAGAGCACGATCTGGTGGTCCTGCCCGTGCATCGCGTTGAAGGTATGAAAGAACTCCTCCTGTGTTGATTCTTTGCCGGCGATGAACTGGATGTCGTCGATCAGCAGCACATCCAGACGGCGGTATTTCTCGCGGAAGGCGTCTGTGGTGTGGCCGCGGATGGCGTTGATCAGGTCGTTGGTAAAGTCCTCGGAGGTGACGTAGAGCACCTCCGAGCCGCGCGCGACGCACAAGTTGGCGATGGCGTGCAGCAAGTGAGTCTTGCCCAGCCCCACGCCGCCGTACAGAAAGAGCGGGTTGTAGGCCTGCGCCGGGTTCTCGGCGACGGCCAGTGAGGCCGCATGGGCGAGGCGATTGCTGTTGCCCACGACGAAGGTGGCGAATGTGTAGCGCGGGTTGAGGTTGGGTCCGGCCGGCCGGGCGCCGCTCGCCGAGGGCGCAGAGGCCGCGGCCCGAGGGGCCTCGGAGGGCGCGGCGAATGGGTCATCCGCAGGGGCGGGGCGGCCGACGACGAAGCGCACCTCGACCGGCGAGCCCCACACGCCGGTCAGGATGCGGCGGGCGGTGCTGGCCAGGCGGTCTTCCAGCCAATCGCGGGCATATCCGTTGAGCACCGAGATGGTGAAGGTTCCCTCCGCGTACGAGGCAAAGTGCGCGTCTCGCACCCAGGTATCGAAGGTCGCCTTGCTCAATTCCATCTGCAACTGCCCAACTGCCGCCTGCCAAGCCTGTTCGCCGTTCATGCGGGCCTCGATCTACAGCGATGCGCCGTTTCGCTTCCCGCGCGGGAAGCGTATGTTGGTCTGAGTTGTGTCTCTCCCGTATGGTTTCCGGAGCTGCAAAACGCATTCGCTCCGTTGTGAAGATGCGCGCCGAGCGGTGTGGGGCACCTTCGGCGTGCACACATCATTCTAGCAAACACGATGACCCTAGGGCAATATCGCAGCATGACGCAAACGTAAAAAGAATCGAACCTTTAAGGTGAATGGAGGTTAACGAGCACGCGCAACACATGGAACTTGAGGGGGCCGCACACCTCATGCATCCTGACCCGAGATACCCCACCCGCAGAGAAACATCTGTATCCTCTCCAACATGTGGGTAGCTGGGCAGGTCGTTCAGCCTTCGTTGAAGAGAGTCTTAAATTACTCGAGTCGCATTGTGACGGCGGGGATGCACAGCGGGGTGCGCCGCACGCCATTTCACAGGCCGAGGAGTCGCGAAGATGACGGTTTGGCCGGGGCGCGGGCGATCGACAGGCACGGATTCGAGGAGACGCGCGCACACAGCTCTACAGAATCGCGCGAGCTGTCGAGCGCGCGAACGAGGAGGCTCGTCGCGCTGGGGCCTCTCACGCGAGTGACGAAAGTGCGTGAGGTATAATTGGCGCGTGGCGCTCACACGCGAAGAAGTTGAGCACATCGCCCATCTGGCACATCTCAACCTGACAGCCGACGAGGCCGCGCGGTATCGCGAGCAACTGGAAGCAGTTCTCGAGTATGCGGCGCGCCTGCAAGCTGTCGATACCTCCTCGATTCCTCCGACCACTTCGGTGCTTGCGCCGCATTCGGTGACGCGCGCCGATGAACCGCGCCCCTCGCTCGCGCCGGAGGAGGTCTTGCGCCAGGCCCCCGACCGCGCGCGCGGCATGTTCCGCGTGCCGCCGGTCTTCGAGTAAGCCGACCCGGCCCATGGACCTCACCGACCTTTCGCTGGCCCAGGCTGCCCGCATGCTGCGTGACGGCGAGATCGGCAGCCTGGAACTCACACGCGCTTGTCTGCAGCGCATCCACCGATTCGATGAAAAGCAGCATGCCTTCCTTGCTCTGCGGCCGGAGGCCGCGCTGGACGAAGCGCGCCAGGCCGACCGTCGCTTGACAACGGCCCGCGGAGAGGGGCAGCCTGCGGGGGCGCTTCTGGGCGTACCGCTGGCGGTCAAAGACGTGGTGTGCGTGACGGGCCTGCCCTGCACCTGCGGTTCGAGAATCCTGGAGGGGTTCACCCCTCCCTACGACGCCACCGGCGTGGCGCACCTGCGCGCGGCCGGGGCGATTGTGGTGGGCAAGACCAACACCGATGAATTTGCGATGGGCTCCTCCACCGAGAACTCGGCCTATGGCCCGACCCATAACCCGTGGGATGCGACACGGGTTCCGGGCGGCTCGAGCGGCGGCAGCGCCGCGGCCGTGGCGGCGCGCATGGTGCCCGCCGCGCTGGGCACCGACACCGGCGGCAGCGTTCGCCAACCAGCCTCGTTCTGCGGCGTGACCGGGATCAAACCCTCTTACGGGCGTGTCTCGCGTTATGGGTTGGTGGCGTACGGCTCCTCGCTCGACTGCCTGGGTGCCCTGACGCGCACGGTCGAGGATGCCGCGTTAGTGCTGGGTGTCATGGCCGGTCACGACCCACTCGATTCGACGACTCTCGAGCAACCCGTGCCCGACTATCTGCAGTCACTGACGGGCGATCCGGACCTGCACGGCGTGCGAGTCGGGGTGCCGCGCGAGTACTTTATCGCCGGTATCCAGCCCGAGGTGGAGCAGGCGGTGCGCCAGGCGGTCCAGGTCCTGGCTGCGATGGGGGCGGAGGTGCGCGAGGTTTCGCTGCCGCACACCGACTATGCACTGCCGGTGTATTACCTGATTGCGCCGGCAGAGGCCTCGGCCAACCTGGCCCGCTACGATGGCATGCGCTTCGGTCCTCGCCAAGCGGCGCCCGACTTGTGGCAGACCTATGCAGCCACCCGTGGTGAACTCTTTGGCGCGGAAGTCAAGCGGCGCATCATGCTCGGCACGTACGCGCTTTCGGCCGGATACTACGAGGCATACTACGCCCAGGCGCAAAGGGTGCGCACACTCATCCGGCAGGATTTCGACCGCGCCTTCAGCCAAGTGGACCTCATCGCCTGCCCGGTGGCGCCCACCACGGCCTTCCGCCTCGGTGAGCACACCAGCGACCCGCTGGCCATGTATCTCGAAGACGTCTTCACTTTGCCGGCCAACCTGGCCGGCATCCCCGGATTGGCCTTGCCCTGCGGCTTCGACTCGCAGCGGCTGCCCATCGGGATGCAGCTCAACGGCCCGCCCCTGAGCGAGGCGTTGCTTCTGCGCGCCGGATGGGGCTACCAGCAATCGACCCGCTGGCACCTGGAGGCACCCGTGCTATGAATGTGCTCTTGCCCATGGCCGGCTTCGGCACCCGCCTGCGCCCGCTCACCTGGAGCAAACCCAAACCGCTTGTGCCGGTGGCGGGGCAACCCGTGCTGGGCCACGTGCTCGATATGTTCGATGACCTACCCGACGTGAAGGACGTGGTCTTTATCGTCGGCTATCTGGGCGATCAGGTGCAGGCCTACGTGCAGCGCGCCTACCCGCGCCTGACCGCGCGCTACGTCGAGCAGCGCGAGATGCTGGGGCAGTCGCACGCGCTGTGGCTGGCGCGAGAATTCCTGCACGGTCCAGTGCTGCTGCTTTTTGTCGATACGCTCATCGAGACCGACCTGCGGCGGGCGATCGGCAGCGGCGAGGCGGGCGTGGCCTGGGTCAAAGCCGTCGACGACCCGCGGCGCTTCGGCGTGGCCGAGGTCGGTGAGGGCGGGTGGGTGCGCCGCCTGGTTGAGAAACCCGCCGACCGCAAGAACAACCTGGTGGTCGTCGGTTGTTACTTCTTGCCCAAGGGCGAGGATCTGGTCCAGGCTATCGAAGAACAAATGAAGCGCAACCTGCACCTCAACGGCGAGTTCTTCCTGGTCGAGGCGCTCAACCTGATGCTCGAGCGCGGGCTGAAGATGCGCGTCGAACCGGTGGAGGTGTGGGAGGACTGCGGCAAGCCGGACGCGCTGCTGCACACCAATCGCTACCTGCTCGATCACGGACGGGAGAATTCGGCCTCCGCCTCAGCGGCGCGCCCCGGCGTGGTCGTCGTTCCGCCGGTCTTTGTGGATCCTGCAGCGCGCGTCGAGCGCGCGGTGATCGGGCCGTATGCCTCGCTGGCGGCTGGCTGCGTGGTGGAGGATTCGGTCGTGCGCGATTCGGTCGTGGATGAGGAGGCGGAGATCAGCGGGGCGGTGCTGTCGGGCTCGCTCGTCGGGCGCCAGGCGCGCATCCGCGGCGGGTTCCGCTCGATGATTGTCGGCGATTCATCCGAGGTCGGGTTCGAGTAAAGCGCGAACGATGGGCGACCGGGTCGAGTGTCACTCCGGGTTTACCTACGCCGAGCGGCCGCTGGCGCTCACCTGGCGCGGCATGCGCTACGAGGTGGCCGCGGTGGAGGCGCAGTGGCGCATTCCGGGCGGCACGAGGTTCCGCGTGCGCACCGCGGCGGGCGCGCGCTTCGAGTTGTTGTATGTCGAGTTGTACGACGAGTGGCGGGTGCACCCGCTGGAACCGGCGGCGGACGAGAGCCGCCCGCCGGCCTCGCCGTGAGCCGACCCCAGATCAGGAGGCTGCATGACGCCTGAGGTTGCCAAGCGCATTGCCCACATTCCTCCTTCAGGCATACGGCGCTTCTTTGATATTGCCGCCACGATGAAAGACGTCATCTCGCTGGGCATCGGCGAGCCGGATTTTGTGACACCCGAGCCGGTGCTGGAGGCCGGCATCGCCTCGCTGCGCCGCGGCGAGACGCACTACACCTCCAACTCGGGAATTGTCGAACTGCGCCAGGCGCTATGCGACCACCTGCTGCGCCGCTATGCGCTGCGCTACAACCCGGCGGACGAAATCATCATCACCGTGGGAGTTTCGGAGGCGCTTTACCTGGCGCTGGTGGCGGTGCTCGACGCGGGTAACGAAGTGATCGTGCCCCAACCCTGTTTCGTCGCCTACGGCCCGGAAGTGACGCTGGCCGGCGGCGTGCCGGTGTATCTGGCCACGCGCGTCGAGGACTCGTTCCAGGTGACGGCGGAAGACATCGAGCGGGCGATCACGCCACGCACGAAGGCCGTCCTGATCGGCTACCCGAACAACCCCACCGGTGCGGTGATGAGCCGCGCAGCGCTCGAGCAGGTGGCCGACCTGGCCGAGCGGCGAGATATCTTTGTCATTTCGGACGAGATCTACGACCGCCTGGTGTATGGGGTGGAGCATGTGTGCTTTGCCTCGCTGCCGCGCATGCGCGAGCGCACCATCACCCTGGGCGGGTTCTCCAAGGCTTACGCCATGACCGGCTGGCGCATCGGCTATGCCGCCGCGCCGGCCGAATTGCTGGCTGCGATGCGCAAGGTACACCAGTACACGATCATGTCGGCGCCTACCACGGCCCAGGTGGCGGCGGTGACGGCGCTGGCAGAGGGCGAAGCGTTCGTCGAGAAGATGGTTAGTGAGTACGACAAGCGCCGACGGCTGATCGTGGGCGGGCTCAATCGGCTGGGCCTCACGTGCTTCGAGCCGCGCGGCGCTTTCTATGCCTTCCCTTCAGTTTTGCGCAGCGGCATGGACGATACGCAGTTCGCCGAACGGCTGCTGGAAGAGGAACGGGTGGCGGTGGTTCCAGGGGCGGCGTTTGGTGCGGCCGGAGCTGGCTTCGTGCGTTGCTCGTATGCGACGGCCTACGAACAAATAGAAGAAGCGCTCGACCGGATGGAGCGCTTCTTGCGGCGGCACGGATGAGGGTCGAGGTGGAGGGACGCATGTCACACCGGTTGAAACTCACCACGCTGGGCGTGGCCATCTTAGTGGTGCTGGGCTGCAACTTGGGCACACCCCCCGTTCCGGCGGCGACACCCGGAACAGGGGCGATTATTCAGAACACCGCCCGTCCGCGCGTCGCGGGCGAGGTGCCTTACCCGGCGGTGGTCGAAATCATCGCTGTGGACCGTGACGGCAACTCAGCCTGGCGCGGCTCGGGCTCCATCATCTCCTCGGATGGGCTCATCCTCACCAATGCGCACGTCGTGTTGGCACCCAGGAACTTCCCTCTTGGCGGATTGGTGGTGGCGCTGACCCTCAAGCCGGATGAGCCGCCCGAGCCGACCTACTTGGCCGAAGTGATGCAGGCCGATGCCGATCTGGATATTGCGGTCATCCGCGTGGTGAGCGATCTCGACGGGAACCCGATCGAACGCAGTTCGCTCAACTTGCCAGTCGTGCCGCTCGGCGATTCCGACATCCTGGAGTTGGGCGATGCAGTCACGATTCTCGGCTACCCGGGTATCGGCGGCGAGACGATCACGCTCACCTCGGGTGAAGTGAGCGGGTTCACCGCCGAAAGCAACGTCGGCAAGCGCGCCTTCATCAAAACCTCCGCCACGATCGCCGGCGGCAACAGTGGCGGCATGGCGCTCAACGGCCAGGGCGAACTGATCGGCATCCCCACCCAGGTGGGCTCGGGCGGCGATGCAGACATCGTCGACTGCCGGCCGCTGGCCGACACTAACCGCGACGGGAGTGTCGACGACAACGACACCTGCATTCCGACCGGCGGGTTCATCAATGCGCTGCGCCCGGTGAAACTGGCCATGCCGCTGATCAACGCCGCGGCCGAGGGGCGAGTGATGATCGTCGAGGGGCCCAGTGAACCAGCACGCGCGCCGAGCTCGGGCGCTGTGGTTTTCGCCGACGACTTCTCCAGCGCCAACAGCGGGTGGTCGCAAGACAGCACCGAGGATGCCCATCGCGCATACTCCGGTGGGGCCTACCGGATGGACGTGACATCCGACAAGTTCTGGAGCTGGGCGCCCGCACCCGCCAAGATGCCGACGGACGTCTTGCTCTCGGTGGAGGCCCACGTTCTCGCCTCCACCGGTGAAGGCGACTTTGGGCTCCTGTGCCGCTACCAAGACAGCCGCAACTTCTACGCCCTCGAGATCAGCGAGGATGGATACTTCTCGATCTGGAAGAGCGTCAATGATGAAACAACGTCGATCATCGATTGGACCCAGTCGAGCGATGTGCACACAATCGCGGCCACCACGATTGGGGCGGCCTGCATCGGCAACCGCCTGACCCTCATGGCGGACGGCGTGGTGCTTGGCGAAGCGACAGACGATGACCTGGCGGATGGCGGCGCCGGGCTGATTTCCGGCACCTGGGAGAAGGGCGGGCTGACCGTCGCCTTCGATGACTTCCAGGCGCGCGCACCGGGCGCACCCGCCTCAGCCTCTGGCAATGTACTGTTCGCGGACAACTTCTCCGACCCCAACTCGGGGTGGGATCGATATTCGGCTGAGAAAGCCATCACCGACTACTCCCAGGGGGGATACCGGATCTGGGTCAATGACACCCAACAGGAGGTCTGGGCGAATCCAGGGCTGGATGTGCAAGACGCGGTCATTGATGTCGAGGCAACGGCGCTGGATGGCCCGCAAGACAACGACTTCGGCGTGATATGCCGCTACGAGGACAACCAGAACTTCTACGTTTTCGAGATCAGCAGCGATGGTTACGCGATCATCGGCATGTATCGCGCCGGCGAATGGTTGGGGCTGTCGAGCGAGAAGTCCTTGCCCAGCGATGCGATCCTTCAGGGTAACGCGACCAATCGCCTGCGTGCGGAGTGCGTGGGAAACACCCTGCGCCTATACGTCAACGACGACCTCGTGGCGCAAGCCGATGACAGCACATTCCGCAGCGGCGACGTGGGGCTGATCGCCGGCACCTTCGACGAGCCGGGCACCGACATCCTTTTCGACAACTTCAAGGTGCTGCGCCCGTAACCCGAACCCAGGGGACTCGGGCGCGACAAGGACACCCGCCCGCATGACCTTCGAGCCGGTCGTTGGACTGGAGATTCACGCTGAGCTGCAAACACAGACCAAGATGTTCTGTGGCTGCCGCCGCGTGGATACCACCCAGGCTGCGCCCAATAGCGCCGTGTGCCCGATCTGCCTGGGCTACCCGGGCACACTGCCGGTGGTTAATGAGCGCGCGGTAGAGCTAGCGCTGCGCGTGGCCCTCGCTCTCGGCTGCGAGGTCCTGCCCGAGAGCATCTTTGCCCGCAAGAACTACTTCTACCCCGACTTGCCTAAGGGATACCAGATCTCGCAATACGAAACGCCGCTGGCGAGTGGCGGCGCGCTGCGTATCGTCACGCCGGCCGGCTCACGCGTGGTGCGCCTGCGGCGGGTGCATCTAGAGGAAGATACCGGCAAGCTGACCCACGCCGAGGGCCAGCCACCGGCCTCGCTGGTCGATTTCAACCGCGCCGGGGTGCCGCTGCTCGAAATTGTCTCAGAGCCCGATTTGTTCTCCGTCGAAGAGGTGAAGGCCTACACCACGGCCATGCGCCGCCTGCTGCGCTACTTGGAAGTGAACAGCGGCGACATGGAGAAGGGGGTGATCCGATTCGAGGCCAACGTCTCCATCCGCCCCGCGGGCAGCCACGAGCTGGGCACACGAGTGGAAATCAAGAACCTGAACAGTTTCCGCTCTTTGGTGCGCGCGATCGACTTCGAGGTGCTGCGTCAAAGCGAACTGCTTGCGCGCGGCGAGCGAGTGATTCAAGAAACGCTGGGCTGGGACGAGACGCGCGGCGAGACCACCAGCCAGCGCAGCAAAGAGGAAGCGCACGACTACCGCTACTTCCCCGAGCCGGACCTACCTCCGCTGCGGATCGAGGCCGATGGGCTTGCGCGGGTGCGCGCGGCGTTGCCCGAACTCCCCGATGCACGGCGCGAGCGATTGAAGGCCGAATACCAGTTGGGTGCCGCGGAGGCCGAGGTGATCGTCGAAGACCGCGCCACGGCGGATTTCTTCGAGGCCAGCGCGCGCGCCCGCCCGGCGCTCGCGCCGCGCCGGCTGGCAGCCTGGCTCACCAGCGACTTGTTTGGCACGCTCAACGCCCTGGGCCGCCCGCTGGTGGATGCCCACGGCCAGCCGGCGCTTGCGCCCGCCGACTTCGCCGACCTGGTGGAGCGCGTCGTCACGGGCGGGATCACCGGCGCCAGCGGCAAGGCGGTGCTCGAAGAGATGTTGCGCGGCGGGCGCACGCCGGAGGTGATCGTGCGCGAGCGCGGGCTCGAACGCATCGGAGATGCGGCGGCTTTGCGCGATATCGTCGAACGCGTGGTGCGCGAGAACGCCGCCCAGGCGGACCAGGTGCGCGCCGGGAAGCTCAGTGTGGTGCAGTGGTTGGTCGGCCAGGTGATGAAGGCCAGCCGCGGACGCGCCGACCCGCGCCTGGTGCAGGCCTTGCTCGAAGAATACCTGTCATCTGGAAGAGACGGGTAGATTCTCCCGTGACTCGATGCCATTCATCACTGGGGTGCAATACACCCCGGCGGCATCCTCGGAGAAAGCCGAATTCAGGCAAGATAAGGACGGACTCCTGATGGACAATTCGACCAATCCGTTTGTGCTCGCTCAAGCTCAATTCGACCGCGGCGCGGAGCTCCTCGGCCTGTCGGAGGACGTGCGCGCTATTCTGCGCTGGCCGCAGCGCGAATTCCAGTTCCGCATTCCGGTACGCATGGACGACGGGCGCCTGCAGGTCTTCAACGGCTTCCGCGTCCAGCACAACGATGCACGCGGGCCGAATAAGGGCGGCATCCGCTTCCACCCGAACGAGACCCTCGACACCGTGCGCGCGCTGGCCACCTGGATGACCTGGAAGTGCGCCGTGGCCGACATTCCGCTGGGCGGCGGCAAGGGCGGCATCATCGTCAACCCGGCCTCGCTCTCCGACGGCGAAAAGGAACGCTTGTGCCGCGGCTGGGTCAACGTGATGTGGCGCAATATCGGCCCGCGCCAAGACGTGCCCGCCCCGGACGTGGGCACCACGCCGCAGATGATGGCCTGGATGATGGACGAGTACTCGCGCCTGGTGGGCCAATACACGCCGGGCGTCTTCACCGGCAAACCGGTGGGCGCCGGCGGCTCGCTCGGCCGCACCGAAGCCACTGGTTACGGCGTGATCTACGTCGTTCGAGAAGCCATGAAGCATCTGGGCATGGATCCCAAGGCCAGCGTGGCTGCCATCCAGGGCTTCGGCAACGTGGCCCAGTACGCAGCCATCGGCTTCAAAGAGATGCTCGGCGGCAAGGTCACCTGCGTCTCGTGCTACGACGGCGGCGATAAGAAGACCTACACCTTCTCGCACCCGAGCGGTGTGGATGCGCGCTTCTTGCAGAGCATCACCGACCAGTACGGAACAGTGGATAAGGCCAAGGCCAAGGCGGCCGGGTATGTGATAGAAGATGGCGACGCGTGGATCACCAAGGAAGCCGATGTGCTCATCCCCGCGGCCATTGAGGGCCAGGTCACCGGCGAGACGGCGCCCAAGATGCACAAGCGCGTGCGCCTCATCGCGGAGGGCGCCAACGGCCCCACCTCGCTCGAGGGGGATGAGATCATTCGCAAGCGCAACATCTTCCTCATCCCCGATTTCCTGTGCAATGCCGGCGGCGTCACCACTTCCTACTTCGAATCGGTCCAAAACGACATGAACTTCTACTGGCCAAAGGACGAGGTGCTGGCCAAGCTCGATCAGAAGATGACCGAGGCTTTCCACGGCGTGCTCCAGATGTCGACCGGGCGCAAGGTGTACATGCGTGATGCGGCTTACCTGGTGGCCATCGATAAGGTGGTCAAGGCCATGAAACTGCGCGGCTGGGTGTAGCGCTTGCGGAGAGACCATCTCCTGCCTCACCCCCTGCCCCCTCTCCGCCTCGCAACTGTCGTCGAGAAAGCGGAGCCTGGCGGAGCGGGGGTGGGGGTCTGAAGGCGAGGGCCGTTTTTCAGCAGCCTGCTAGGCGCACGAGTTCGCGTGCCGAAGGGCGGGGCCACCCGCCCCTTTTTGATTCCGCTTCGCCCGAATTAGAATGAAGCCATGCCGGCCCTGCCACACGAGACACCCAAGATTCTCACCATCACCCTGCACATCGCGCAGTATCCGATTCTGGCCGCGACCATCCGCCAGCGTATGCGCGATGAACTGTACCGGCGCGGGGTCATTGCGCCCGGGCTCTTCGAGCGCGAGGCGCGCGAAAAGGCCATCACCTCCCAGCACCGTGAAGGCCTGATCGATCCGCTGGTCGAGGAGAATCCGGCGCAGTGGGAGGAGAGGCTGCGTCTGATCCGCGACCACCTGACCGATTTCTACTTCGCCAACAACTTGCCGCTCGACCTGTTCACCGGCATTGTGGAATCCGTGCTGGGTGAACGCCCCGGGGGCGCGCCGAGCGGCGGGCTGGGCTTCAACCCGGAGCTGGCGCCGCGCGAGTTGTTGCTGCAACAGATGGCCGAGTACGAGATGCTGCCCCCGGATGAGCGTGAACGCGTGGCGCATCATCTGGAAGAAATGCGAGTGGTGCTGACCAAGACCATGGTCAGCGATCAGCTCAGCTTTGTGCGCGTGGCCAAGCAATGGTTCGACGCGGGGGACTTTGCTTCCATCCAGGCCCGCTCGGTGGGCACGGGCAAGATCGGCGGCAAGGCCGGCGGCCTGCTGCTGGGCTGGAAGATCCTGCAAGGTGCGGCGCCGCACCTTGCGCCGCGCCTGCGTCTGCCGCTGTCGTACTTCGTGTGCGCGGACGTGTTCTACGATTTCCTGGCGCTCAACGGGCTGGAGTACCTCAACCAGAAGTACAAGACGCCCGAGCAGATTGCCGAAGACTACCCGACGATCATTGCCGCCTACAACCAGGGGCGCTTCCCGGAGGCCGCGCGCGAGGGGTTGCGCACGATCCTGGCCGAGTTGGGCCAGGTGCCGATCATCGTCCGCTCCTCGAGCCTGCTCGAAGACTCATTTGGCACCTCGTTTGCCGGCAAATACGCCACCTTCTTCTGTGCCAATCAGGGAACGCTCGACGAGAATCTTGAGGCGCTGATCGCGGCCATCCGCCGCATCTATGCCAGCGTCTACAACCCGGACGTCCTCATCTACCGACGGCGCATGGGCCTCTTGGATTACGACGAACGCATGGCCATCCTCTTGCAGGAGGTGCAAGGCGAGCGCTACCGCGAGCTGCTCTTCCCAGCCCTGGCGGGTGTGGCCTTCAGCACCAGCCCAATCGTGTGGGATTCTCAGATGCGGCCGGAAGAGGGTTTCGTGCGGCTCGTGCTTGGGCTGGGCACGCGCGCCGTGGAACGCGTGGGCGAGGACTACCCGCGCCTGATCATGCTCAGCCATCCGCGCCTCCGCCCGGAAACCTCACTCGGCGCCATCCGCCGCTACAGCCAGTCGTCGGTGGATCTCATCGAGCTCACCACAAACACATTTGCCACTCGGCCGGTGGCGGAAGTGCTCGACGTAGACTACCCCGGTCTGGCCTGGGTCGCTTCGCTCGACACCGGGGATGCCATCCTGCCGCTCTTCTCTCTCGGTCCGGAGGTCACCTCGCGCAATCTGGTGCTCACCTTCGACAATTTGATCGGGCGGACGTCCTTCGTCTCTTTGATCAAGGATGTGCTGACCACGCTCGCACGCACGCTCGGCGGACCCGTGGACGTGGAATTCGCCGTGACCGAGCTTGGGCGAGGGGCGGAGGGCTTTGGGCTGCACCTCCTGCAGTGCCGGCCACAGAGCAACCTGCGCGCGGGAGGGTCTGTGGCCCTTCCGCAGGGCTTGCGCGACGAGCAGGTGCTGTTCCGCGCCACGCGCATGATTCCACGCGGCCATGTGGACCAGGTGGAGTATCTCGTGTATGTCCCGCCCGAGGCCTATCAGGCCATCCGCGAGGATGGCACGCGCGCCGAGGTGGCCCGCCTCGTCGGCCAACTCAATGCGCGCCTGGCAGGTTTGCGCTTCATCCTATTGGGCCCCGGCCGCTGGGGGTCCTCCAACTCGCGCCTGGGTGTGCCGGTCGGGTACGCCGAGATCTACAACGCCAGCGCGCTGGTCGAACTTGGCAGCGGGCCGGAGGGCGCACGGCCCGACCCCTCGTTTGGGACGCACTTCTTTCAGGATTTGTTCGAGGCGCAGATCTACCCGCTGGCCATCTCCACCTCGAACGAAGGTGATTGGCTCAACGAGGCTTTCCTGGAACAGGCCGCCAACTGCCTGCCCGAGCTGATCCCCGACCGCCAGGTAATGGCGGAGATCGTCCGTGTGATTCGAATCCCGCACGAGAGGCCGGGGTTCACGCTCACCCTGGCCATGGATGGAACACGCGCGGTGGCCTACTTCGTCGCCCCCGCGGAATAGACCGCTGGCAAGCCTCCTGCAACAACAAACAGCAGGCCCCGTTGGGCGGGGCGAACCGATGTATACTTCTGCCTGTCCACCATTCCGGCGCCGGCGGCGCGCGTTCAGGGAGAATCGTCGATGAAAGTCTCGTGCCTGCAGGAGAATCTGGCCCGCGGACTGAGCATGGTGTCACGCGCCGTGGCCGCGCGCAGCGTCTTGCCGGTGCTGGGCAACGTGCTTGTCGCTACCGACGAGGGGCGTCTGAAGCTAGCGGCCACCAACCTGGAGATGGGCATCACCTGCTGGATCGGGGCCAAGGTGGAGCAGGCCGGCTCGACCACCATCCCTGCGCGCACCTTCGTGGACTTTGTCAACGCGCTGCCCAACGAGCAGGTCGGCATGCAACTCGACACGCGGCGCATGTCGCTCAAGCTGCATTGCGCCAGATTCACCAGCGAGATTAAGTGCATGGACGCGCAGGAGTTCCCGGTGCTGCCGTCGGCCGGGGCGGGCGAGGGCATTGCTCTCAACGTGGACGACTTGCGTGAGACGATCGCTCAGGTGGCACTGGCCGCGGCCACCGACGACACGCGCCCGATCCTCACCGGCGTGCTGGTCAAAGTGGAAGGCGAGACGCTGACCATGGCGGCTGCCGACGGGTTCCGCCTCTCCGTGCGCACCACCAAGCTCTCGGCCGCGGTCAAGGATCCGATCAAAGTCATCGTCCCGGCTCGCGCGCTCAACGAACTTGGGCGCTTGATCGGCGACGGCGACGAATTGGTGTGGATGTTCCTGCCCGCCGGGCGCGGCCAGGTGATCTTCCGCATGAAGGACGCCGAACTCTCCTCGTCTCTGATCGAGGGCACCTTCCCCGACTTCTCGCCGATCATTCCCAAGTCGTGCTCCACGCGCACGGTGATGACTACCGCCCAGTTCCTCAAAGCCTGCCGCGCGGCGGATATCTTCGCCCGCCAAGCCTCGCACTCGGCGCGCCTCATAGTGACGCCGGGCGCCGATTCAACACCGGGCAACCTGCAGGTGATGGCCACGGCCGCCGAGACCGGCGAAGGCGAAACGGTAGTGGAGGCTTCGGTCGAGGGCCAGGCGATCGAGATCGCCTTCAACGTTAAATACTTGGTGGACGTGTTAAGCGTCGTCAAAACACCCAACGTGGCCCTCGAGACCACCGGCCCGGCCAGCCCGGGCGTCATCAAGCCGGTCGGTCAGGACGACTTCCTGCACGTGATCATGCCCATGCACCTCGGCCGCTAGCGCAGCGGTTTCATCTGGAAGAATGAATCATGCGGGGCTCCGATGAGGAGCCCCGCATCTTTCTCGTACGCTTGAAGATCCCCGGGTGGCCCGAGCGCACGAGAGCCGCCTCGCTGGCACGCCAGGCAGGCTCCACCGCACTCATCTTTCACTGCGCGCACATCGCATTGGCCACCGGGATCGACCCGATATCGACCGGTATGCCGAACGCTTCTTCGACGGCGCGGCCATCCCACTCCCCAGGCCGCGGCAAACCCAATGCCCAAGCGGCTGTAGCCGCCGTATCCATCACGCTGATGGGCGAGACAAGCCGCAGACGCGGCACCACACCCGGGCCGGCCATGATCCACGGCACGGTGGTGTCTTCGGGCGCGTCACTGCCGTGAGTGAACGCGTGCCCGCCGTGATCGGCGGTGAGGATGATCAGCGTGCTCGGGGTTAGGCCGTTGGCCTCGAGCCCCTCGAGCAAGGTGCCCACCGCCGTATCGGCCCGTTCGATCACACTCACCTGCTGCGGCGACATCCAGCCGAAGGTGTGTCCCACCCCGTCCACGACCGGCAGGTGTACCAACATCGCCTCGAAGCCCTGGGCCATCTCGCTCACCGCGCGCGCCGCCACATCGCGGTCGTGCCCGGCGACGTAGGCGAACACGTCGGCCGTGCCGGCGTGAACGATCTGGATGAGTTTCTCTTTGCCCACCACCATCACCGTGCGTCCGCCGGTGGCATGCACCAGGTCGAAGAGCGTGACGGCGTGCGTCTCGCCCAGCTCGGGGCGGTAGTCGTTCCACGTAATGGCATGTTTCGCCAGACAGGAGGCGGAAATGATCGAGGCATGCGCCATGAGTGTGGCGCTGGGCAGAATGGTCTGGGCGCTCAGGCTGCTCGCGCCGCTTTGCATCAAGCCGGCCAGCACGGGCATGCTCACCCGGTAGAGGGCGTCGGCGCGCAATCCGTCGATGGTGATGATGAGCACGCGCGCGGCGAGCGGCGCGGGGGTGAGGGTGGGCTGGGGTGAGGGGGAGAGCGTGGGTGGCGGCGTGAGGCTTGGCAGGGGGGTGGCCGTGGCTACTGGGGCAGCCGACGGGAGGGGTGTTGCGGCGGCTGCCGGAGCGCTGTGCACGATGCACCCCGCGCACAGCAACAGGATTAGGGAAGCCCGCCCGGCGTTTGTTAGGCGCATACGTCGTCGCGCCAGCCGTGTTCGCCAATCAGCGGAACGAAACATACCGGCGTCACCTCTTCGCGTTCGAGCCCGGCCGGCGTTCGCCGCCAGACCTCCAGCACCTGCGAGCTGGCCTCACCCACGGGCAGCACCAGCGTGCCTGCGGGGGCGAGTTGGTCGAGCAACGGTTGCGGAACGTGCGGCGCGCCCGCCGTCACAATAATCCCGTTGTATGGCGCATGCTCGGCCAGTCCGCACGTTCCGTCGCCGACGACCACCTCGACGTTGCTGCAATGCAAGCGGGCGAGCACCTGGCGTGCATGGGTGGCAAGGTCGGCGTGGCGTTCGATAGTGAACACCTCGCGCGTGAGAAGGCTGAGCACAGCCGCCTGATAGCCCGAGCCAGTGCCCACCTCGAGCACGCGTTCGTCTCCATCCAAGCCCAGCAACTCGGTCATCAGCGCCACGATGTAGGGCTGTGAAATAGTCTGGTGGCTGCCGATGGGCAGCGGGGTATCGAGGTAGGCCTCGTGGCCAAGATGTTCGGGGAGAAAGGCGTGGCGTGGAACGGCACGCAGCGCGGCCAGCACGCGCTCATCGCGTACGCCGCGCGCGGCGATTTGCTCCTCGACCATACGCTCGCGCGCCACGGCGAACGGGTCGCCCACATCATGTGTGGGTGGCCCGGGGGAAGGCCGTCGCCATTTCAATGCGCGCCAGTTCGGCATGCGCGGCGGCACATCTGCCTCCACAGTGGGGTGTCTGGCGAGGCCGCGCGGCCGGCCTCAAGCGAATCGTTCTTCTTTCCACACGTCGGCGCGGTTGTGGTAGCCGGCCTCTTCCCAGAAACCGAGACGGTCCTCGCGCATGAACTCCAGGCCGCGCAGCCATTTGCCGCCTTTCCAGAAGTACGGCGCCTGAAGATCCTGGCGACCGGGCAATAAGCCGACGATACCCCGTAGCGGGTAGCCATGATCCGGGGTGAGCGCCTGGCCGGCGTAGTGCGTTGCCAGCAGGAAAGTTTCTGAAAGGGCAACCTCCAACGGGATATTGACTGTGAACCCGTATTCACAGTGCTGCATGAGAAAGCGGGCCGTGGGCTTGGGACGGACGGCCCCCTGCTCGATGAGATCCTTGAGTGAGACGCCTTCCCACTCGGTGTCGAATTTGCTCCAACGCGTGACGCAATGAATGTCCATGACCCGCCGCGTGCGCGGGAACCGGCTGAATTCATCCCACGTCCAGCGTTTGGGTTCCTCCACCTCGCCGAAGGCGCGCAAGTCCCAAGTGGCCGGGTTGAAGGACGGCACCGGGCCGTAGTGCAGCACAGGGAATTTCTGGGTCAGCGCCTGCCCCGGGGGCAAACGCCCTTCGCGCCGGACGGCTTCTTCCGCCTGGCGCCGATCGACCGGCTTCTCGCTCATCGTTCCACCTATTCCCTCTGGCCGCGCCACGCGGCTGATGCCACCGATAGAAGGGTGCAGGCTACTCGGTGAACACGGGCAAGTGGGCCAGGGCGACGATGTTCTGCCACTTCGCCCGTTCGCCCTCGGTGCAGATGGCTGCTTCCGCGCCAATGATGGCGCCCGCTTTGTCCATCACCATGCGCATTCCTTGCAGGGTCGAGCCGGTGCTGATCACATCGTCGAGCAGCAGCACCCGCTTGCCCGCGACCAACGCGCGATCCTTCTCATCCAGGTACAGTGTCTGCGAGGCGCCGGTGGTGATCGAATGCGTCTCGGCCTGCACGCTATCGCCCATGTAGGGTTTGTAGACCTTGCGCAGGACGACGTAGCCCTTGCCGGTGGCCACGGACAGCGCGTGCGCCAGCGGAATGCTCTTGGCCTCAGCCGTCACCAGCAAGTCGAAGGAACGCCCCTGCAGGCGTTGCGCCAGTTCCTCGGCGCAGCGCTGGACGAGTTCCGTGTCGCCTAGGATGTTGAGAATGGCGATGCGCAGCCCCGGGGCAACCTGAAACAAGGGCAGCTCGCGCCGCAGTCCAGCCAACTCGACGGAATAGGTCTCGCGGGTGGGGCTCATCGGGCGCTCCTGGTTCCCCTGACGGCAAGGTGAGAGTGGAGCCGAACAACGAGGGCAGGGGACCGCGAAGATTATATTCTCTTTCGGGGCCCTTCCCCATTGTGGCCTCCGGCCGCGGAGGAAGCGGATACCGGGCGCGGGGCCCGAGACCGTCGGTGCCAGGCCTGTGTGCGTGCACCGGCCGGGCAAATACCTTGGCAGCCGCGGTCAAACAGGTTATAAGGGAAGCCAGAGGTCCGATGACACCATGAAACGATCGGCCGTGCTCCTTCTCATCCTTGCCCTGCTTGTCCCGTTCGCGGTGCAGGCCCAAGCCCCGGTCGTCCTCGATCGGCTGCAGGTAAGCCTGTGGCCCGAGTATGATCGCCCGGGCGTGCTGGTGATCTACCGCGCCGTACTGCCCGCCGATCAAACCTTGCCGGCGGGCCTCGCGTTCCGCATTCCGGCGGCGGCGGGCGAGCCAAGCGCCGTGGCTTATCGCCAGGACGATCTCAATCTGATCAGCCTGCCCTATCAACGCCAGGTGGTGGGCGATCTGGCGCTGGTTAGCTTCACCACCAGCGTGCGGGAGGTGCAGTTCGAATACTACGACCCAGCGCTGCTTGTGCAAGACAGCGACCACCGCTTTGTCTTCACTTGGCCGGGGGATTATGCGGTCGGCGAGTTCGTGGTCGAGGTGCAGCAGCCCGTGCAGGCGACTGGCATCATTGTGAACCCGGCTCTGGGCAGCGGCACGGTGGGCAGCGATGGCATGACCTACTTCAGTGCAACGTTGGGCGGCCTGGCGGCTGGTCAGCCACAGGTCGTCGAAGTGGCCTACGACAAAACGGGCAGCGGTCTGAGCTTCGAACGGCTGCAACCGGTCGAACCGATCGCGCGTCCAGCTTCGCTGGGAGAGCGGTTGCTGGCCTGGCCCTACTGGCCATGGGTTTTAGCTGCCGTGGGGGTTATGCTCGTGGCCCTGGCCGTGGTCTTCTTCGTGCGCGGCCGAAAGGGAGAGGACAGCGCGCGGCCGGGGCGGCTGCGACACAGGCCGGCCACGGAGGGCGGAGCGCGTCTGTTCTGTCATAACTGTGGAGCACAGGCCGAGGCCCAGGCCGTCTTTTGCAGCATGTGCGGGACCCAACTGCGCCGCAATGAATAATGGTTTAGGCGATTCCAACCGTACTCTCATCCCCGCCTAATCTCGAGCCGCGAAAATGGAAGTCATGCTTGTAAGAGCTTTCTCAATCGCAGGAGCGGGCGAGACATCCATCATCTACTGGTGAGAAAGAAGCGCGAATTGGAGGAGGAGCGATTCATGGAAGCGACACGCAACGATGCGCCGCGGGGGAGCGGCCGACCGGCCTCCGGCGGGCGCACGAAGTTCATCATCGGCGGCTTGTTGATTCTAGCGGCGGTTGGCTACTTGATCATCTCGTCGACGCAGGCTGCGGCGCAGTACTTCCTTACGGTTGAAGAATTGGAGTCCAAAGCCTCCAGCCTGGGCAGCCGCAATGTCAAGGTGTCGGGAGCGGTCGTCGGCGACACGATTGCCTACGACCCGCAGAGCCTGACCCTTTCCTTCACCATCGCCAACGTGCCCGGTGACATCCAAGAGATCGAAGCCTCCGGCGGGCTGGCGGCGGCGCTCGAGGCGGCGGTCAAGAATCCATCCGCGGCGCGCATCCCCGTTGTCTACATCGGCCCCAAGCCAGACCTGATGCGCGACCAGGCGCAGGCCATTCTCACCGGTCATTTGGGCGAGGACGGCATCTTCTACGCCGATGAAGTCCTGCTCAAGTGCCCCACCCGATACGAGTCCGCGCTGCCCGAACAATCCGGGTAGCGCGGCGCGCACGCGCCGTCCCGCGAACGACTGGCGCGTCCAGCGAGAGGAGCGCGAAAGTCCTCGAGCCGGCGCGCCAGTGTTGTTGTCTACGGCCGGTGAGCTGAAGCAGAAAGGAAACACATGCTGGCGAATCTGGGTTTTGCCGTCCTGGTCATCACCCTGCTGGTTTCGATCTACGGCATCGCCGCTGCGCTGTACGGTGCACGCACACGGCGCGAGGCGTGGGTGCTGAGTGCGCGCCAGGCGATGTTGCTGACCTGGCCGTTGGTGACCCTCTCGGCCTTGTGCCTGGTGGCCCTGCTGGTGACCAATCATTTCGAAGTGGAGTTCGTTTATTCGGTGACCAGCCGCAGCATGCCCGGCTACCTCAAGTCGACCGCTCTGTGGGGGGGGCAGGCCGGATCGCTGCTCTTCTGGTCGTGGCTGATGGCGGCCTTCGCTTCGGCGGCCGGGCTCCGCCGCTGGGACCGCGATCGCGAGTTTCTGCCATGGGTGGTCGTCGTGGCTCTGGTGACGCTGGCTTTCTTCCTCAGCCTGATCATCCTCTTTGAGAACCCCTTTGCGCGGCTGTGGGCGGCGCCGGCCGGCGAGACGGTCAAAGCCATGTTCGCCCCGAGCGGTGCGGTGCTGGTCACGCCTGGCGACGGGCAGGGGCTCAATCCGCTCTTGCGCCATCCCGGCATGATCATCCACCCGCCCATGCTCTACCTGGGCTTTGTCAGCTTCGTCATTCCGTATGCCTTCGGCATGGCCGCACTCATCACGCGCCGCACCGACGACCGGTGGATCCGCGTGACGCGGCGCTGGACACTCGTGGCCTGGCTCTTCCTGTCGATGGGGCTGGTGCTCGGCGGGCGCTGGGCCTACGACGTGCTCGGCTGGGGAGGCTACTGGGGCTGGGACCCAGTGGAAATCGCCGCCTTCATGCCGTGGTTAACTGGGACGGCCTTCCTGCATTCGGTGATGATCCAGGAAAAGCGTGGCATGCTCAAGCACTGGAACATGGTGCTGGTCATCCTCACCTACTGCCTGGTCATCTTCGGCACCTTCCTCACGCGTTCAGGCGTGCTCTCGTCAGTACATGCCTTCGCCCAGTCGGCCATCGGCCCGGCGTTCTTCGGCTTCATCGGCCTGAGCTTTGCGGCCTCGCTGGCGCTTCTGCTCTCGCGCTGGAATGATCTGCGCGGTGAGAATCAACTCACCTCGCTGCTTTCGCGCGAGAGTCTGTTCTTGCTGAACAACCTGCTCTTCGTCAGCATCCTCGTCGCCTGCTTCTGGGGCGTCATCTTCCCGCTCATCTCGGAACTGTTCACGGGTCAGAAAGTCACCGTCGGCCCGCCGTTCTATCAGAGCACGACGGGGCCGATGTTCGCTGGCCTCTTGCTGCTGATGGGCATTGCCCCGCTCGCCGCCTGGGGCCGAACCGCCGGGCGTTCGCTGGGGCGGCTGATCATCTGGCCGCTCGGGGCGTCGCTGCTCGTGCCGCTGGGACTTGGGCTCAGCGGGACGCACAACCCGGCGGCGCTGCTCGGCTTCTGGTTGGCCGCATTTGTCACGTCCGTAACGCTCTCCGAATTCTGGCGCGGCGCACTGGCGCGCCGGCGCATCAACAAAGAAGCCCTTCCGGTGGCGTTGTGGAACTTGGCCGGACGCAACCGCCGTCGCTACGGCGGGTACATTATTCACCTGGGTGTGGTGCTGATGGCCATCGGCATCATCGGCAGCGAGTTCTACCAACAGGAGACGCAAGGCACGCTGGCCGAAGGCCAGCAGATCACGCTCGGCAAGTACGTGATGACCTACGACTCGCTGGCCGAATTCAACGCGCCCGACGACCGCCTGGTCGCCCGCGCCGTAACGACGGTCTACCGCGACGGGCAGAAGGTAGCCGAACTCTATCCGCGGCGCGACTACTACTACACCAGTCAGCAGCCCATGACTATCCCCGGCGTGTACAGCAGCTTGGAAGGCGATTTCTACGTGCTGCTCGTCGGATGGGAGCCCATTGGGTCGAGCGGGGCAACGTTCAAGATCTACCTCAACCCGCTGATCAATTTCCTTTGGGGCGGGTCGCTGGTGTTCATCTTGGGAACGCTGGTGGCTGCCTGGCCGGATCGCGAGCGCACACGCGCCGCGGCCCGTGTGCCGGCCAGCGCGCTTGTGTCTCAATCAAAGTAGAACGGCCCCGAGGAAGAGAAAAACTGTGACTCATCACCGCCCTTCCACCCTGCCGCGCGTTGCACTGATTCTTTTCATCCTCGGGATCGGGTTGGCCTCCGTGATCTATTCGCCGGCCTCGCCCGCCCGGGCCCAGGAGCCGACGCCTTCCGACGATCAGGTCAACGTTGTTGCCAAACAGCTCTACTGTCCGGTGTGTGAGAACGTGCCGCTGGACGTGTGTCCGACTCAGGCATGCGCTCAATGGCGCCAGACCATTCGCGAGAAACTGACTGCGGGCTGGAGCGAGCAAGAGATCAAGAACTACTTTGTCGAGCAATATGGGGCGCGCGTACTCGCCGCGCCGCCGGCTCGCGGGCTCAGCCTGCTGGTCTACCTGTTGCCGCCGCTGGCCTTCGTGGTCGGGGCGTACATTGTCTATCGCGCCGTGCGCACCTGGCGGCGCGCTGCGAGGCCTATGGCCTCGCTGCCGCCCGCGGCCGAAGACGACTACACCCGCCGCATCGAAGACGAACTCCAACGACGAGAATGAGACATGTCTGATACACCCGCTTCTCCACCGCCTTCGCCGCCTGCGCGGAATTTCGGACGCCTCCTGCTATGGGGCGGGTTGGCTGCCCTGCTCGCTTTGGTGGGTTTTGGCCTGTACCGCACCCAAGCCGGCCCGGTCTCAAGTGGACCAGCCCCCGATTTCACCCTGACCACCTTTGACGGAGGAACAATCCGCCTGGGTGATCTTAAAGGGCAGGTGGTGGTCGTTAACTTTTGGGCCTCTTGGTGCAAGCCATGCGAGGAGGAAGCCGCCACCCTGGAGGCCGGCTGGCAGAAGTACCGCGATCAGGGCGTGTCCTTTCTGGGTGTCGATTACGTAGACACGGAACCCGAGGCGCGCGCCTACCTCGAACGCTTCGGCATTACCTATCCCAACGGACCCGATCTGGGCACCCGCATCTCGCAGGCCTTCCGTATCCGCGGCGTTCCGGAAACTTACTTCGTCGATCGTCAGGGCACGCTCGTGCGCGTGAAGATCGGCCCGATCGAAATGAATGAACTCCAATCCATCCTCGATCCGCTGGTGAAACCCTAATGGACGTTGCCGCTCTGCTGATGGCGCTGGCCGTTCTCATCCTGGTTGTCATCTTGCTGGCCCAGCCGCTGCTCGGGCAGCGGGCCGGCACGCCGCGGCCCGCACCCGGGGTCTCCTCGCTGGAGGCCGAATTGGATCGCACGATCGACACGCTGCGCGAATTGGATTTCGACCGCGCCTTGGGCAAAATTGCCGACGACGAATTCCCGGTGCGTCGGCAGGAGTTGGTGGCCCAGGGTGCCGATCAACTACGGCGCCTGGATGAGGCCCGCGGCACGACCGGCGGCGTCCCAGGCGGGCGCGAGCAGGCGCTCGAACGCGAAATCGCGGCGCGCCGCACCCCGCGCGCGGAGCGAGACGCCGCGCTTGAAGATGAGATCCGGGCTCACCGCGCTCAGCCCGCGCCGAACGGGGCGAAGCGCAAAGCAGGCTTCTGCCCCGCCTGCGGCACGCCGGTTCAGGTGGGCGACAAATTCTGCCCGAGTTGCGGTACCGCGTTGCGCCACGACAAGACGACCTGATCGATCGCTCTCGAGCGAGGTTCCCGTGTCCTTCCTTCTTCATGGCCATCACTCTGCACACGACCGATCCGGCGGCTGGCGCCGCGCGCTGCCACTGCCGCGAGGTGGAAGTATCGCAGTCTTAACCATGGCGCTCCTGCTTCCACTTGGGCTGGCGGGATGCTCGCTCTCGGAGGACATCACGCCGCCGCCCGGGCTGGCCCAGCCGGCCGCCGCGACGGCCTCGTCCGCGACGGAATTACCTGCCACGGCCGGCCCCTCGGCCACGCCCGAACCGGTTGAGCCGCCGGCATCGATCGACTTACAGGCAGGCCGCGCGATTTTTCTCGAACGCTGCGCAGCATGCCATGGCGAGCGGGGGATGGGCGACGGCGAGCTTGCCACACAGCTTTCGAATCCGCCCGCGGCTATCGGCAGCATCGAGCTCGGGCGCACGGCTGTCCCCCTCGAATGGTTCGGTATGATCACCGTCGGCAATATGCCGCGCTTCATGCCACCCTTCGGCAACGCGCTGACCGCAACCGAACGCTGGAACGCGACCTACTATGCGCTGTCGCTCTCACAAAGTGCGGATGATCTCCGACCGGCACGTGCACTTTTCGAGGCCCACTGCGGCAAGTGCCATGGGCCCGAGGGTGCCGGCGATAGTGCACAGCCCGGCACGGTAACAGTTCCTCTGCGCGATTTGCGCAAGCCGCAGACCTTGGTCGAACGCAGCGCACAAGACCTCTTCACCCTGATCGGCGAGGGCAGCTCGCACGGCATGCCCGCCCTTGGCACCACCCTCAGCGAGGATGAACGGTGGAGCCTGGTGAGCTACGTGCGCAGCCTGAGCTACGCACCTGGCTCGGCCGTCGCGATCGCGACGGCCCTGGGCGGCAGCGTGAACCCAGCCGCCACATTGCCGGAGGGCATCTCGGCCGTGGCGGAGGTCAGCGGGAAGGTGCTCAACGGCACCACCCAGCAGCCCATGGCGAATCTCGCGATCTCACTGCGCCGCTTCGACGGGACGCAGGAATTGGATCCTCTCACCGGGCTGACCGACAGTCAAGGCCGCTTCCGGTTCGATGGCGTAGAGTTCTCGCCGCAACGTGCCGTGATCATCGAGGCAGACTACCTCGGGGTCTCGTACTTCTCGGAGGTGGCGCAAGCCCAGACCGGCGAGAGCACGCTCGAGTTAAATGTCACCCTCTACGATACCACCCGCGACGCGACGGGTATCAGCATCGACCGCCTGCACCTCTTTCTCGAGCCGGTGGCCGGCCAGGAGGTGGTGCGCGTTGGCGCACTGGCCACCCTTTCGAATTCAGATTCGCATGCGCTGGTGGCCGCCGGCACAGGCGAGGGCACACTGTTCTTCGATTTGCCCAAGACCGCGGTCAACCTGCAGATGCAAGAGGGTGAGCTGGGCGGACGCTACATCCAGACGGAGACAGGGTTTGCCGACACGCTGGCGGTGATCCCCGGCCAGGGCTCACATCAGGTCGTGTTCTCCTTCGATATTCCTTACACGCGCAGCGCCAAGCTGGAGTTCCCGGTTCGCTATCCGGTCTCAGGCGAAATCATCGTTGTGCCCGACGGGATGCGCGTGGAGAGCGAGGCGCTCCAGGACTCCGGGGTGCGTCAGATCGAAGGCGTGGCCTACCGCACGTATTCCGGCGGCGCGCTGGCCGCAGGACAGACGCTGACCCTCACGCTCTCGGGCAAACCGGCGGCTGCCTCGAGCACCGCGGGGGCGGAGGGCAACGAACTGATCATCGCCGCCGTGGTGCTGGGCGGGGTGCTGATCGGCGCCGGCCTGTGGGGCTGGTGGCGCTCGCGCCGCGACGATAAACCTGGGGCGGATGATGAAGCCGGACCGCACGAGGAACGCGAGAGGCTGCTCCAATCTCTCGCCGATCTGGATGACGACCATCAGGCCGGCCGGGTGAAGGAGAGCGAGTACACAGCCCGCCGCGCAGCCCTCAGGGAGCGGCTGATGGAACTTGAGGACGGCCAGACGCCATGACCATCGAGGTGCGCAACCTGACCAAGGCCTTCGGCCCGCGCGTGGTGCTGCGCAAGCTCAACTTCCAGGTCGCGGCGGGTGAGTTTGTCGTCCTGCTCGGGCCGAATGGGGCCGGCAAGACGACCCTCATTCGCATCTTGGCCTCGCTGGTGCGCCCCGCCTTCGGCGAAGTGCGCGTGGCCGGGTGCCGCCTGCCGCAGGAGGCCGCCGAGGTGCGCCGGCGCATCGGCGTGCTGTCGCACCAGCCTTTGCTCTATGGCGACCTCTCGGCCGAACAAAATCTGCGCTTCTACGGGCGAATGTACGGACTCGTTGATCTCGCGGCGCGTGTGGAGAAAGCCCTCGACCAAGTGGGTCTGGCGGCGCGCCGGCGCGACCCGGTTCGTTCATTTTCGCGGGGTATGCAGCAGCGTCTCTCGCTGGCGCGCGCCCTGTTGCACGAACCGCAGGTGCTGCTCTTCGACGAGCCCTACACCGGCCTCGATCAGCAGGCCAGCGAGCTGCTGGATGATCTGTTGCGGGCCACCTCCGCCGCCGGGCGCACGATCGTGATGACCTCGCACGATCTGCTGCGCGCCGCCGCGCTCGGGGACCGCGTGGATGTGCTCTCGCGCGGAGTGATTGCCGCCAGCTGGCGGCGCGGCGAGTTCGCCCTCGACCGGCTGCCCTCGCTCTACCAGGAGGCGGTGAATGCCCGCCGCTGAGCGTGCCCTGCCCACATTGCGCCCTGCGCGCGGCGGCTTCGCGCGCGCCGTTGGCGCCATCGTGTGGAAGGATCTGGCCGCCGAGTTGCGCAGCAAAGAGCTGATCAGCGGCATGCTGGTGTTTGCGCTGCTGGTTGTGTTGGTATTCAATTTCGCCCTCGAGCTGGATGTGCGCGCGCGCCAGAGCGTGACCGCCGGCGTGTTGTGGGTCACCTTTGCTTTCGCCGGCACGCTCGGCCTCAACCGCTCGCTGGCCCTCGAACGCGACGGGGGCTGCCTGGAGGGTCTGCTACTGGCGCCGGTCGACCGCAGCGCCATCTACTTCGGCAAGGCGCTGGGCAACCTGATCTTCATGGCGATCATGGAGATTCTCGTCCTGCCGGTCTACAGCGCACTGTACAACGTCAACCTGTTCCAGCCACTGTTGCTGCTGGTGGTAGCACTTGGATCGGTCGGCTACGTCGCGCTGGGCACGCTGCTTTCTGCGATGGCGGTGCAGGCGCGCACGCGCGACGTGCTGTTGCCGATCCTGCTCTTCCCGGTCGTGCTGCCGGTGATCATCTCTGCGGTCAAAGCCAGCACCGGCGTGCTCCAGGCCGTGCCAATGGACGAGATCTGGCCGTGGCTCAACCTGCTCATTGCCTGCGATGTGATTTTCGTTGCGGCGGGCTACATGGTGTTCGACTTCGTGGTGGAGGAATAGGACGGTTGCCGCGTGGAGGGCGATCGAGGGGTCAAGGGAGGCGAGGATGACTGATCAGAAGATGTCGCTCGGGCTGAAGATCCTGACCGCAGCCGCCATCCTGCTCGTGGTGGCCGCCGGCTGCCTGGTCTTTCTCTACGCGCCGCGCGAGCGCGTGATGGGCGAGGTGCAGCGCGTGTTCTATTTCCACGTGGCCTCAGCCTGGGTGGGCATGTTGTCGTTTATGGTGGCGGCCGTGGCCGGCGTGACCTACCTCGTGCGGCGCACCCGCACCTGGGATTTGGTCGGCGTGTCGTCGGTGGAGATCGGCATGGTGTTTGGGCTGATCGCCATCCTCAGCGGGTCGATCTGGGCGCGTCCGGTGTGGAACACCTGGTGGACGTGGGATCCGCGCTTGGTGACGACCACGATTATGGAACTGGTCTATGCCGCTTATGTGCTCTTGCGCCAGGGGGTCGAAGACCCCGAGCGCCGGGCGCGCTTCGGTGCGGTGTACGCCATCGTCGGCGTGCTCACCGTGCCGATCACTTTTCTCTCGATCCGCTTCCTGCGCACCATCCATCCGGTGGTCATCGGCACGGGCAATGCCGCGGCGCAAGGCGCCTTCGACATGACCCCGCCCATGCTGCAGACCTTCATGTTCAGCCTGCTGGCGTTCTCGGTGCTGTACTTCGCGCTGCTCCTGCACCGGGTGCGCCTGGCGCGTCGCGCGGAAGCGCTCGAGATGCGCCGCGCGGAACTGGCCGCGGCGTGAGGAGGCGCAATGATTGAAACGATTCCCGACACCCGAGCCTACTTGATTGCAGGCTACACCGTCATCCTGGGCGGGTTGCTGCTGTATGTGATCAGCCTGATTGTGCGCTGGCGCGCGCTGGCACGCGAGGAACGTTGGCTGGCTGAGGTCGAACAGGGGGAGAAGAAGTAGCACGCGCCGGGATCGGCGTGCAGCACATACACAAAGAAGAAGGACGAACGCCGTCGGCGTTCGTCCTTTGATTCGCGAATGCTTTACGTTCGTAGGCGCACGCCGCCCGCGAGCGGCGCGCAAGCGCACGCAGGTCGGCGGCCACGCGAGTCACGGGCCGCCCGTGCGAGTGCCGCGGCTAAGCGGCTTCCTTCACCGCCAGCATCTTCTCGAGCATGCGTTCCAGCGCCATGGTGTGGCTGCACACGCCGCGTCGTTTGAAGAACTCGCAATCGCAATCCCATTTTCCCTGCGCATAGCTCAGCTTGTGATCGTTGTTGTCGCCGTGGAACACCAGTGCAAAGGCGTCGAAGTGGAATCGCTCTGGCTCCTGGGCGTAACGCTTGGCCTTGTCGATCTTGCCGATCATCCCATAGTCCATTCGCGGACTCCTTGGAGGGTGATAAGAAACAAAAAGGCACGCGGGGAGACCCGGTGCCTCGTCAGCCGGTGAGCCTCGAGCCGTGTGCCAGTTCGCTCATGGCGGTTTTCCTCCTCGTTCGACCTTACCTCTTAAGTATAAAACCTCGCGCAGGGCGTGTCAATGCCGTTCGCCCTACGTCTTACCCACTGAGAGTCTCCAGCGTCCACCCAGGGAATACGTCGATATCCATGGAATCGCGTTGGCCGGCGAGGAAGCGCGCCGTGCCGGCAGCCGCAATCATCGCGGCATTGTCGGTGCACAGATCGGGCGTGGGAGTGCGCACTGGGCAAGGCGAAGCAGCGCGCAGCGCCTCGCGCAGGGCGACGTTGGCCGAGACCCCGCCCGCCACGAAGAGCTGCGTCGCTTCGAACTCTTTCACCGCTTGCACCGCCTTGGTCACCAGCACGTCCACGACGGCTGCCTGGAACGAAGCCGCCAGATCGGGTATGGGCAACCCGGGCCGCGGCGGCTCGAGGCCTGCCTTCAGTTCGGGTTGCAGCTTGCGCACCACACGCAGCACGGCGGTCTTCAGGCCGCTGAAGCTGAAATCGTAAGTTCCCTCCAACCAGGCGCGCGGGAAGCGATAGGCCTCAGCCCGCCCGTTGCGCGCCACCTGTTCGATGACCGGGCCGCCGGGATAAGGCAGGCCCAGCAGGCGAGCCACTTTGTCGAAAGCCTCTCCGGCTGCATCATCCAGGGTCGCGCCCAATCGGCGGTAGCGGCCGTGATCGAGCATGAGAATGATCTCGGTATGCCCGCCCGACACGATCAGGCACACCACCGGGAAGGTCACCGGATGGGTGTCGTCGAGCAGGAAGAGCGAATAGATATGCGCTTCGAGATGGTTGACTCCGATCAGCGGCAGCCCGGCACCCAGCGCCAGGCCTTTGGCCGCGTTAAGCCCGATGACCAACGACCCGGCCAGGCCCGGGCCGCGCGTGGCGGCTATCGCATCCAGGTCGCTCACTCCAATGTGGGCCTGGCTCAGCGCCTGTGTGATCACCGGCCCGATGACCTCGATGTGACGGCGTGCGGCGACTTCGGGGAAGACGCCCCCGTAGGGCGCGTGCAGTTCAACCTGGGAGGCGATGATGTTGGAATGGATGATGCGACCGTCCTCGACGACCGCAGCCGCGGTCTCGTCGCACGAGGTTTCGATGCCCAGCACGCGGACGGGTTCAGGTCTTCCTTTGCTCTTCTTCTCAGGCATCGGCGGCACTCATTCGGCGCAGGCGGTCAGCGGCGGCGTGGTTTGGCGCGCCCGGTTGCGCGTTTGATCGTGCGGGCGGGCTTGGCCGAGGCAGGCTTGGCAGGCCTGGCGCGCGAGGCGCCCGCCCGCACGGCTTTGCGCATCGGCAGCACCAAATCCATCGGATACTCAGCCAGCACCTCGATCCGCGCGTCGCGCCCGATCACCAATGTGTCCTCCAGGCGCACGCCCATTCCGCGCTCCGGGTAGTACAACCCCGGCTCGAGGGTGAAAACCATGCCCGGCTCGAGGCGGTCGTTGTTCTGCTCGATGTCGGCGAAGGCCGGGCTCTCGTGAATGTTCAGCCCGACGCCGTGCCCCAGTGTATGCACATAACCCACCTCGGTGGTCGTGTTGCTGAGCAAGGTTGGGTGTCCCAGGGCTTCGAAGTACTCGCACACACGGCGCTGGGCAAAGCGGCACAGCATGCCGGGTGTGAAGCTATCGAGCGCCAGTTGATAGGCGCCCTGCACCTGCCGGTAGAGTTCTTCGACCTCCTGCGGGGCATGATCCAGGCACCAGGTGCGGGTGATGTCGTAGAAGTAGCCCCCGCCACTCTCCTGCGGGAAGAAGTCGAAGACGATCGGCTGGCCGGTGCGAATCGGATCGTCCGGCTTGCCGCTGGAGTGGGGTACGCCGCCGTCGCGCCCGATGGCGAAGATGACTCCTTCGCTGTCTTCCAGACCGAGTTCCATACACCAGGCCGTGATGCGCGCCTTGACGTCGCGCACGGCCAGCACCTGGCCGTCTTCGCGCAGGAGGGTATCCCCGCGCACGCGGCGCGTGGTGAGGTACTCGGCGGTACGCGCCATGACGGCGGTCGTGGCGCGCCCCACCTGGCGGATGCGCTCGATCTCCGCCTCGTCCTTGGTGGCGCGCGCGGCGATGAGCAGCGTGTCTTCACCCTCGCCGACCAGCGTCACCTCGGGCATGTGCGAATGTAATTCCTTCGCAACGGCCAACGGCAGCGCAGCATCCACCGTGCCGTAGACGCCGACCCGCCCGCGCAAGCCGAGATCTTCAAAGCTGAGCTTAAGTCGAGCGGCCATGGCGCGCGCCCGGTTGCCGCGCGCCTCGCGCAGCAGGCGCAGCGGGTCGTAGTCGTTGATATTCTTGGTGCGCAGCCCGGTGGCTATCGCGTTGTCGCGTTCCATCGCGAAGTAGTAGAGCACAGGTTCCTGCCCGCGCGGCTTCACCAGGTCGGCGCGGGTGAGATGCGCGAGGCCGGTGAAATAGCTCATGGCCGGGTTGTGCAATCCCGGGCCGGTGACCCACAGGCCGTCGAGGTTGCGTTCGCCCATCAACCGATCGAGGTCCGATTTCATGACGCCTTCCCTTTCTGTGTGGTAGCGGAGGCCGCAAGCGCCTCGGCCAGCTGGCGCAGGAGCATCTCATCCTGATCCGGCAAGACGGTGCGCGGGTCGAGCAGCACGCGCTGCTCCTCCACGCGGGCGATGATCGGCGGGCTCGCCTGGCGAAGGCGCGCGAGCACCGTCTGCGGCTTGGGCAGCGAAAGGGCCAGCGCCCAGGTGGGCAGCGTTTCTTCGGGCAGGCTGCCGCCGCCCACGGTGGAGCGGCTCTCGATCGCCTGCCCCTGTCCAAGCTCGGCCGCCCAGCGCTCGGCGCGCACGCGCAGCGTGGTGAGCGGCGCGGCGATCATCTGCCACACAGGCAGCGCCTGAAGGGCCTCACCGCGGGCATAGTGGAGCAGCGTGGCTTCCAGCGCCGCCAGGCACAGCTTGTCTGCGCGCAGCGCGCGCGCCAGCGGATGCTTGCGCAGGCGTGCCATCAACACCTCGTGCCCGACCAGGATTCCGGCTTGCGGGCCGCCCAGCAGTTTATCGCCCGAGAACATCACCAGCGCTGCGCCCGCCGCGAGCGATTCCTGGACCATGGGTTCGTGGCCCAATCCGAAGGCTGCGGTATCGAGTAGCGCACCCGAGCCCAGGTCGTCCACCACAGGCACCTGATGGGCCGCCGCCACGTCCGCCATCTCGGCCAGTGTCGGCTCACTCGTGAACCCGACCAGGCGGAAGTTCGAATGGTGCGCACGCAGCAGCATTGCTGTGCGCGCGCCGAGTGCTTCTTTGAAGTCGGCCGGGTGCGTGCGATTGCTTGTACCAACCTCGACCAGGCGCGCGCCCGACTGGCGCATGACATCCGGGATGCGGAACCCCCCGCCAACCTCGACCAGCTGCGAGCGGGCAATGATCACCTCGCGCCCCTTGGCGAGGGCGGTGAGGGCGAGCAGCACAGCGCCGGCGTTGTTGTTGACGACCAGTGCGGCTTCAGCGCCGGTGAGGCGGGTGAGCAAACGTTCGGCGTGCACCGTGCGCGTGCCCCGCTGGCCGGAGGGCAGGTCGTATTCGAGGGTGGCGTAGCCCTGTGCCACCTGCTGCATGGCGCGCAGGGCGGAGGCGCTGAGCGGCGCGCGGCCGAGGTTGGTGTGCAGGATGACGCCGGTGGCATTAATCACCGGCACCAGGCTGGGAGCGGTCCACTCGGCCAGGTTCCGTTGTGCGCTTTCGAGGAGCACCTCGGCCGAAGGAACGGGTTGCCCGGCGCGTACGGCATCCCGCGCGCCTTGCAGCGCGCTGCGCAACGCATCCAGGGTGAGATCGCGCCCGTAGGCCTCGGTCAGGCGGCGCGTGTGGGGCTGCTGCAGAAGCACATCAACCGAGGGAAGCTCGCGCAGGCTCATGCGGGCGAATCGTCCGAATCCAACTCATCGTCGATGAAAGGTGGCGTGACGAGCGATGCCGTCGGCGGCTCGGCCGCCTCGGCCGGGGGCGTTGTTTCCACAGGGGCCGCGGGCGAAGGCAAAGAGGTCGATGGCGCCCATCGGCTGCGCTCATACAGGCGCAGCAGGAGCTCCACGGCGAAGACAGCGCCGGTCAGCGTCCATGCGGCAAAGGGGGTGAGCAGGCGCCCGACGCGTAGCCAAACAAGGAACAACCCCCAGACGCCGACTTCCACGGCCTCGCGCCATAGCACGCCTGGGCTCGGGAATGGATCGGGCGAGAAACGGCGATTGAGGTACCACAGCAGCGGAATGGAGGTGCCCACCAGGGCGATGAAGAGCGCGAAGAAGAACGCCCAGCGCGGGCCGAGGGTGGGCGTGACGAGAAAGACGAGCGCGGCAATGAGCGCCCAGCCCCCCAGACCCATCAACAACGAGCTTGTCAGCAGTTCACGATAAGCCGGGGTGCCGCCGGGTGAGGTGGAAGGCGTGGGCTGGCTCATGCCGTGATTATAGCAGTGCCCTCATCGGAAGCTGTCATCGGGGCAGTGAAAAACGTGGCGCGAAACGGGCGGGCTGCGCTTCAGCGGGGAAGGTGCAACCGCACGGACGTGCCGGCAGCGGAGGAGTCAACTTCGAGCGTTCCGCCGACGATGGCCATGAGGGTTGAGTGCAGCGCCAACCCATGGCCCGCGTCGGGGGGATACGCTGCGCCCTCCAGCCCCACGCCGTCATCGGCAACGCTCAAAGTCAGGCCTGGCCCTGCTTCGGCGGCCATACGCAGGGTGAGCGGGCGCATGGCATCCGGGCCGCGACCGTGATGGGCCGCGTTACGCATGGCCTCGCGCGCTGCCAGGAAGAGCACCTCGATCACCACCGGCGCCAGCTCGCGGCTGCGCGCTTCGGCCTCAGTGCTGATGGCCCATTCAATCCCGGCAAATGAATCGCCCAGTTCGAGCTCGGCCGCTCTGCGCAGCGCGCCGAACAGCCCTAGGCGGCGCACTTCCACCATGCTCGACACGGGAATCTCGCGGATGACTTGCGACAGGCGGCGGTGAGTATCACCCAGAAGCCGCACCACCTCGGCTGAGGCCGGCGAGGCGGCCGCGGGTGCGCTGAGCAACAGGATGGCGGTGTGCAGCACCGGCAAGACGTCGTCGTGCAGGGCCTGGCGCGTGCGCTGATCGATCACCTGCACTTCCGCAAGGCGTTCACGTTGCAGCGCCATCAGACGCTCGGCCATCGTGGCCGTGGCCCGAGTGTCGAGCAGGCGCTCGGCCGCCGCGCGCGCCGCCTCGAATTCCTCCTGCGTGTACGGTGCGCCATTCGTCCTCGCCCCCAGCACCAGCAGCCCGGCCAGGCCGCCCTCGCTCCACAAAGGGATGGCCCACTCGCAACCGGAGGCACGCAGCGGGTCGAGCGGCAGGTATAGCGCGCTCGACCCCAGCGCAGCCGCCTGCGCTTCAAGTGCGCGTGTGGTGCCGGCCGGCAATGCCGTGGCGGCCGGCGGAAAGGTGAACATCTCGCCGGCGAAGTTTGCCAACGGCCCGGCGGCGAAGAGATAGGCTTGCCGCGTGTCGAGCACTTCCTGGCACAACGCACGGAATGGTTCGGCCAGTTCGCGCTGTGCCGAGCCGGCGGCGCCCTCATGCAGCAGGCGCTCGATAACCCGCGGGCTGGAGAGGAAAGGACGCAGGCGGTGGATGAGCGCCTCGCGCTCGACGAAGGTGCGCCAGGTGAGCAGGGCGTACAAACCCACCGCGAGCGCGGCCCCGGCGAGAGCTGTGTAGATGGAAGGCAACCTTAAGGCGACGGCAAAACCCAGCGTGAGCGCAAACACGGCGCCCATCATGAGTAAGAGGTACCACTGACGGCGCATGACGTTGCGCGGCAGGGCTTTGCCGGTGAACACTTCGTAAGAGGTGATGGCCTGGCCGAGCAGCGTCACAGCGTAGCCGAGCAGAAAGGCAATGCCCAGGTCGAAGCGAGCGACGAGCAGGGCGAGCGCCTCGGGCGGGCTGCCGGGAGTTTCGATGTGGCGCACGATGGCGAGCATGGCCCAGGTAACCAGCAGGCTCACCGAGAGCAGCGTGAGCGAGGTGGCCACCAGCCACGGTCGTGCGCGGTGGCGTGCCTGCTGGCCCATCACGCGCCGGGTGGGTCCCGGCCGGCGCAGCGCATCCAGGGCAAGCAGAATGCAGACGGCCATGTAGGCGGCGTAGGTCCATACCAGGAGCGGCACGCCGGCCAGTGAGAGCGCGGGCAAGAGGCGCAGTTGGCTCAGCCCGGCGTAGTTGGGCAGCGGGTTGGAGCGCACGAGAAGCACCAGGACAAGGGCGCAGCCCACACCCGCCAGCAGCAGGCCGAGGCTGTGCCAGCGGCGCAACCCACGCCAGGCTGCCAGGGCCTCGGCGGGCTTCTCCCACAAGCCGGAGTACCACAGCATGGCGACGTACCACGAGAGGGGGGCGACGGCCACCGGCGCCCAGCCTAGATGCCACCACGTATCGCGCGCGGCCAGATCGCCTTCCAGCCCCCGGCTGGCGATGACCCCGTGGCTCACGAAGAAGAACGCGCCGGCTGCCAGGCCCAGGCCGATCAGCCACACGCCCCAGGTGCGGCGCTGCGCGTTGAGTAGCACGGTGAGCGCCAGCCACAGAAGCGTGATGGTGTTGAAGAGCGAGATAGAGAGTATCGCTCCGTCGAGGAGCCAGTTGCCGCTCATGAGGATTTGTGCATCACCCATCGACCCTGTGCATCCATCGCGCGAGGCGTGCCGTCCTCATCCCAGGTGAGCAGCCGCCCCTCGCGCACAATGAGCGCGGCGCGTGTGCGGGCCACCTTCTCATCGACGGGCGTCTGGCTGAGCCCCCAGGCGGCGTAGATCTGCCCGTTCATGCGGCTAATGGTGCGCTTATCCCGGAAGCCCAACCGCGCCGCAATCTGCTCGTTGCTCAGCCCCTCGGCCAGCATGCGCGCCACCACCTGTTCGGTCGGTTCGAGCAGTGCCATCGGCGAGTTGGCATCCTTGTGGCGTACCTCTTCTACCCGGCTCTCAATCTCCGGGTCGATGAAGCTTCGGCCAGCGATCGCATCGCGCAGAAGAGGCACGATCATCGCCGGCAGGAGGTAGTTCGACTTGCGCACATAGGCATAGTGGCTGAGGATGCCGGCGGTGCGGAAGGCGCGATAGTAGGTCTCGTCATCCTGGATGGAATAGAAGACAACTGGCAGGCGGGGAAACTCGCGCCGCAACGAAACCGCGGCTTCGATGCCGTTCATGGGGCCGGCCAGTTGCACGTCCATGAGCACGGCCGAGGGCGGCTCGTGGCTCAAGCAGTACTCGAGCGCCTCTTCGCCGCTGGGCCCGTCGTGGACGACGTGCACTTCGCCGGTTTGTTCCAACCCCTCACGCAGCGCCGAGCGCAGGTTGGGGCTGTCTTCAACGAGCAGCAAGTTTTCCATGCGGCCTCCGCCGGCCCGAGGAGCACCACCACGGGCCGGGGGATGTGCAATTCGCCAGCGATTGTCGCGGGGTGCCTGGATTTTACACGATGCCCCCGGGCGGGGCCCTCGTCAAGCACTTGGGTGCGCCAACCGTGTGCGCCGAGGGCTGGCTTGGGCGCTGGGGCTGCCCTAGAATGATCCAGCACGCCCGGGATCAGGGGCGTCCGCGCCGCCGTGCCTGCCGGCACGGTGCCCCATTGTCGAGGAGGCTCGGATGAGCACATCGCCCAACCGCTTCTGGATTACCGCCCTGGTCGTGGCCTGGTCTTTCGATCTGCTCTTCTGGAAGAAGGCCCCGGGCATTTCGTTCGCCATCTTCGTCCTGCTCTGTCTGGGCGGTGGATTGTTGCTTGCGTGGCGGGAGCGGGTGCGCATGGCGCCGGTCAACCTGGTGCTGCTCGTGCTGATCCTGGTCTTTGCCTCGCTAACCTTTCTAAGAGCCGAGTCGATGACCCTCTTCCTAAGCACGGCCACCACCGTAGGGTTGATGGCCGTGCTGGCTTACTCTTTCATCGCCGGATCCTGGTGGCGCTTCAGCGTCAGCGACTACGCGGCGGGCGCCCTGCGCCTCGCGCTCGACACGCTCGCCGGGCCAATTCGCTTTTGGCAGGCAGGCCCGGCCCAGCGGGTGAGCGCGGGCGAGCCTCGCCGCGGCGCGCCGCGTGGCTGGGCCGTCGTACGGGGTGTGTTGCTCGCGCTGCCTATCCTGGCCGTGTTTGCGGCTCTCTTGGCATCGGCGGACCCGGTGTTCTCGAACCGGCTGGAACAGGTGCTCAAATTCCTACGCATCGAGAACCTGCCCGAGTACATCTTCCGCCTGGCCTACATCCTGGTCGGCACATTCTTGCTCGTCGGGGTGTTCGCCTACGCTCTCTTCTCGAGCCGTGAGCACAAACTGATCGGGCTCGAGAAGCCGTGGCTGCCGCGCTTCCTCGGCTTCACCGAGGCCGCCATTATTCTGGCCAGCGTCGACTTGCTCTTCGCGGTTTTCGTTGCGATTCAATTTCGCTACTTGTTCGGCGGCCAGGCCAACATCACAGTGGAGGGTTTCACGTACTCGGAGTATGCCCGGCGCGGCTTTGGCGAGCTCGTGGCGGTGGCGGTGCTCAGCCAAATGTTGTTCCTCGGCCTGACCAGCCTCACACGGCGCGGCGAGCGGCGTGAGCAGCGACTGTTCTCGGCCTTCGGCGCCGGGCTGGTGCTGCTGGTCATCGCCATCCTGGTTTCGGCATACTTGCGTCTGCAGCTTTACGAAACGGCCTATGGCTTCTCACGCCTGCGCACGTACACTCACGTCTTCATCTTCTGGCTTGGGGCGTGGTTGATCGCGCTGCTAGCGCTCGATCTCATGCAGCGACTGAGGATTTTTGCCATGGTGACCCTCGTTGCCTCGTTGGGCTTTGCCCTCTCGCTCGCGGCGCTCAACGTGGATGGATTCATCGTTCGGCAAAACGTCGCGCGCGCGTTGGCCGGGCAGAAACTCGATACAGGCTATCTGGCCAGCCTCTCGGAAGATTCTGTTCCCGCGCTTGTTTCTCTGCACCGCAGCCTTTCGGGCTGGGTGCACGCGGAGGTCGGCGGCGTTCTCGCTTGCCGGGCCGCATTGGAGGCACGCGATGAGCGCACGCGGCCCTGGCCATCCTTCACGGTGGCGGCCTGGCGCGCGCAGCGGCTGATGCAATCAGAGGCGCAGGCGCTCACGGCATACCGCGTGTCCGAGCGCAAAGGGCTGTATTCAGTCGAGGTCAACGGCCAGAAGCGGGAGTGCTACTCACTGCATATCGATTGAGTGAGTTCGGCCAGAACGATCTGACCTTGGGAGAGGGGGGCGCGGCCACTACACTGCGCTCGCGCTTCCCCTCCCATTTGGCACACGGTGTTGCGGCCGGCTCCCATTCACCGTGAGCCGGCCCGGCGCGTGAACGCAATTGGCCAGCGGGTGAACATCACGCGTGCTCGTACGTTCCGCTTCTTGAATCAACCCCTACGGACATGCAGACCACGCAGACCAGCACGCTGCCCCGCACATCCTGGCTCCAAACCTTGTGACATATGTCTCTGTGGACTCTGTGCTCTCCGTGGTGACAGCTCTGAACTCTCGGCTTCAGATCATTTGCCTTCCGCAACATGGCGCATGATGGGCCGGGTGGGGGAGCGGCGCGCCACCTCCACATACCTGGCCTGGACGAATGCTGAAAGCAGCCCGGTAAAGACCCACGGGTCCGGGGAAACCTTGCCGCGCATATCCACCGGGTAACCCTCGATGATGCGTGCGCCCCGGCGGTGGGCGAACTCGGTAGAGGCTGCCAGCACTTTGGCGGTCAGCCCCTGCCGGCGAAACGGGCGCGCGACGAAAAAGCACACCACGGACCACACCGGCGTGCTATCCACCGGCGCGAGGACGCGCGATCGCTCGAGCCCGGGGAACTGGCGGCGCGGAGCGATGCTGCACCAGGCGGCGGGCACGCCCTCCACGTAAGCCAGAAGGCCCGGCACCTTACCCTCGGTCACCAATCGCTTGAGACCGCGTTTGGTCCCCGCGCCACGCTTGGCATTGAACTCAGCGCGCGGCAGGCGCCACCACATGCACCAGCATCCGGCGCAGGCGCCATGCTTGCCGAACAAGGTCTCTAAATCCTTCCAGCGCGACGGGGTCACCGGGCGAAAGGTTAGCGTTCCCGGTTGTTTGCGTGGGGCGCTCATTGTGCCTCCGTGCCGGCCACGAGTTGTGCGCGATGGCGGCTGGCCAGTGCGTCAACTCTACAATCCGATGCAAGCGGTGTCAATCACCCGCCGAGAATGCCCCACCCCCGTCCCCCTCCCCGTTTGCGGGGAGAGGGTGCAATAAGAAATGGTGGAGTGAGGAGCTTTGCTCCCCACTCCACCTAGTTCCCACACCCCACGGAGCGCACGCCGAGCGGTGAGGCATTGGGCCCCTCACAACTGTGGGGGCACGGCGCCGCCGGGCCCCCTACTCGCATCGACCACCTCTCCTCACGGGGAGGTTGGGAGATCGACTCCGCGTTCTTTGCGTTCTCGGCGGTGAAGGGCTCTACCGCGCTCGCCTTCGGGACAAACCCATCGCAGTAATCATTCCCAATGGCAGCAACGCCGAGGCACACGGCAATGACAGCGGAGCAGCGGGCACGGGTTGAGCCGGGTCGGGCAGCACCGGGGGGTTCGAGGGGTCGATCGGTCCGGGCTCGATCGGCTCCGGCACGTCCACCGCCGCTACGGCTTCGCCCTCGGCTACGATCTCGTAGGCGACGCCCTGCCAGACGACGATCACCCGCGGGCCGAGGGCGAGCGCCGCGCCCACCTCAGGCGAGACCCCGGCCAGCTTGAAGTAGTCGGCCGAGCCGAACGCGATGGGTGTGGCCTGCATGCGTCCGACGTCGAAGCTCGTGTCGATCCACACCTCGCCACGCAGCACGAAGCTGTGCGAGCCCGCGTTGCGCACCACATCCTGCGCTTCGGGCAGGCTCGGGGCGGGAACACTCTGCGCGCCGGCCAACTGGGATTGTTCCTGTGCCTTCTGCACCGCCGGTGCCCCAGCCACCTGGGTGGGCATCGCCTGAAGCTCGCGCAGCGCCTGATCGGTGATCTGTTGCCGGCTGTCGGCGCTCAAGGCCTCCGGCTCGGTCACCAAGTAGGAGGTGTAGGGCGTGACGATGCCGTAGCGCACGCTGAGCGCCACCACCGCATCCACCATTTCGCGCTCCGCGCCATGCAGCCGGATCTCGTTGAGAAGATGGCCGATCTTGCGCGTGGCCCACAGGCGCGAGAGTGCACTCAAGCCCCCGCTCGCGGAGAAGGTCTGCCCCGGGTAGCTGAACGACCGCGATTCGCTGTTCACCCGGCCGGTGAGAGTGATGGTGCTGCTGCCGTTGCCGCGGTAGCGCCCGGCCACCACCAACTGACTTCCGCCGAACAGATCGGGCAGCTCCTGCGGATAGTAGTCGTAAGCCGTGATCCGCCCGAAATCGAGTTGCAGGTCGGTGAGCACCGGGCTGGTGATGCGCGCGTAGAAGGCCGAGACGGCCTCGTCGAGCCTCTCGCCCGGGGCGACGTAGGTTGTCGCGCCATGGTGCGCCTGGGCCAGGCTGTCGAGCAGGACCGTGTCCACGTCGTAACCTACGCCGAAGGCAAACAGCCGCACCGTCGAAGGGGCGGCCGAGGCAAAGGCCTGCAGTATCTGTTCGCGATCGATGACCCCTTCCGTCGGCAACCCGTCGGTGAGGAAGATCAGATAGGTTGGCCGTCCGGGGCGCACCATGGCCGCCGCCTCGAGCAGTGCGCGGTGAATGTCGGTTGAGCCTTCCGCCGAGAGCGTGGTGATCCACCGCTCCGCCTCGCTGCGCCGGCTGGCGGGCAGCAATTCGCTGGCGAAAGGTTCCATGCCCGTACTGAAGGCGATTAGGCCGAAGCGATCCTCCGTGTTGAGATGCTCGAGCACGTACTGCGCTGCCTGCTGCGCCTGTTCGAACTTCTCGCCGTCCATGCTGCCCGAGCGGTCGAGGACGAAGATAACGTCTTTGGCGACCTGCGAGTCGCCGGTGTCCAACCCGGGCGAGACGAGCATGAGGAAGAAGCCATCCGCCTCGCCGCCGGTCGGGTCGTGAAAGGTCATCAGGTTAAGGCCGATGCCGTTCTGGGCCGTGGAGTAATACAGATCGAAGTCGGTGTCGGGCCGCACGCCGGAGGCTTCGTACCCGGCGCGGAAGTTGTGTTCGCCGTCGCGGGTGACGGAGATGGGATGCGACGGGGAGTAGATGGCGCGCAGAGCCTGGGTCGAGCGCGCGTTCACCGCGATGCTCACCTGCTCCAGCGGCTGAGACGAGAACTTCTCGGTGTTGAGCGGGTAGCGGTAGTGCACCAGACCGTTGTTCATCGGCAGAGTCTGGGTGTACTCGAGTTGGATCTGGCGCGTCTCGCCTGGGGCGATGGGGAAGATGCGTGCCTGCACCGCGCCGCGGTCGATGTACTCGAGCAGCGCCGGGTCGCGCTGGCGGCGGACGATGTCTTCGTAGATGGCACGCGCCTCTTCGGCCGTCAACACCTTGCCCTCCACCTTCTCGCCGCCGACCCACAACGAGAAGCGGGTCACGGAGGACTCCGGCGGGAGCGGGAAGACGTACATTCCCTCCACGGTGGCGCCGCTGTCGTTACGAAAGGCCTGGTCGACGCGCGTCACGGCCACCTGATCCTGTATGGTGACCGTCACACGGTGATAGACGATGGCCAATTCCGGCCGGGGAGGGCAAATCGTGATTGGGACCGGTGTCGGCCAGGCCGGCATCGCCTCGGACGGAGTCATGAAGGGCAGGCAGTCGGGCGGCGGAGGATCGGGGATGATGATGCCATCCGCGTGAACCGCAGATGGCAGGGCGAGCAGGAAAAGCGCAACGAGCAGGGCGAAGAACGCAGGTCGGCGTAGCATAGGGCACCTCCCGGTTTTTGGGTCTGCCGATTAAGACGCCTGTGGCCGGCGCGGTGTTCCGCCGCGCACACCGCGGGTGGGGCGTTTGGGCTAGAATCGGCAGGCAGCGTAGTCCGCACCTTCGGCGTCGCCCGGGCTGGCAACGCAGGCGAGGGGGCCCGGCGATCCTGGCCGCACGCGAGAGGTCGATGAGTGACCGAACCACCTGAGGTGGACTTGTCCGCGGTCCTGCCCGAGAACGACATCCCCGCCGTTCGGCACGATGGGTTGCTGCCGGGCGATGTGGCCAGCACCAGTGCGCGTCTGATTCAGATCCGCTGGCTGGCTGGCACCGGCGTGCTCATCGGGGCGCTGGCTTCTGTTCGACTGCTGGGCCTGCCGATCCCCGAAACGCCGCTTGTCGCGCTCGGTCTCACTATTCTCTTCTACAATCTAGTTCTCTTGTGGCTCACCGGGCGGATCTTCTCGGACGATGCGGCGCTGTATTCGCGGCGCATCCGGCGCTTGGTGCTTCTCCAGGTGGCGCTCGACTGGATGGCGATGGCCATCTTCCTGCATCTGACCGGCGGCCTGACCAGCCCGGCGATTCCTTTCTTCCTCATCCACATGCTGATCGGGGCCATCCTGTTCCCCGGAACGCACCCATTGCTCACCGTGAGCATCGGTCTGGGCGCGCTCATCGTGCTGGCCCTCGCTGAAGCCACCGGAGTGCTGCCCAACCTGCCGGCGCTGCCCTTCCTGCCCCCCGACCTCTACCGGCAGCCGCTTTTCATCCTGGCCCAAATCGGGTTCTTCGGGATGGCCGCCGCGGCGACCGTCGTGCTGAGTGCCTCGATCATGGACCGCCTGCGCGAACGCGAACGACAAGTGGCGGGCTTGCTGCAGGCGACGCAAGCCGTTTCGTCGACGCTCAGCCTGCCGCAGGTGCTCGAACGCCTGGCGCGCAACGCCGCACGCGTGCTCTCCACGGGGCGCGCATCGATCCGCCTGTTGGATGAGACGGGCGAGAGGCTCATCCTGGCGGCCTCCTATGGGCTGCGTGCGGAATACCAGCGCAAAGGTCCGGTGGAGCTCTCACGCAGCCCGATGGATCGCGAGGTGCTCTCGGGGACGCCGGTCATCGTCAATGATGTGCTGGCCGACGACCGCTTGCAGTATCCCGACGAGGTCATTCAGGAGGGGATTCTCAGTATCCTGGTGGTCCCGATCGTGGGCCGTACGCGCCCGCTGGGGGTGCTGCGCGTGTACGCCGATCAGCCGCGGCGCTTCACCCCAGCCGACGCCGACTACGTTATGGCTATCGCACGCGAGGGAGCCGTGGCGATCGAAAACGCCCAGGCGCACGAGGCGCTGCAGCGTGCCGACCAGGCCCGCGCGGAGTTCGTGCGCACGGTGACCCACGAGCTGCGCTCGCCAGTGGGCGGCGCGCAAAGCCTGCTGCGGGTCATGCTGGGTGGCATGTCGGGCGAGATGAGCGACAAGCAGAAGGACATTGTCGCACGCGTGCTCGGCCGCCTCGACCGGTTGATGGCACTCATCGGCGACCTGCTGGCCCTGGCAGCCACCAAGACGATGGGCTTTGAGGAGCGCACCGAGGCGGTGGAGCTCAAGGCGGTGGTGAAGTGGGCGGTCGAGCAGCACGCAGCGGCCGCCAAGGTCAAACGGGTGGGGCTGCGCGTGCGCTTGCCGCCGGAGAAGGTGGACGTGCGCGCGACACACGACGGGTTAGCGGGCGTCCTTGAGAATCTGATTGGCAACGCCGTCAAATACACTCCGGCCGACGGGCAGGTGGAGGTGCGTGTCGGTCTGCGTGCCACCTCGGCCGAGGTGGTGATCGCCGATACCGGCATGGGCATTCCGCGCGACGAGATGGCGCATCTGTGGGAAGAATTCTTTCGCGCCTCCAATGCGCGCCACTCCGGGATTGTGGGCACCGGCCTGGGCCTGAGCATCGTCAAGCGTCTGGTGGATTCCTTTGGGGGGTTGATCAGCGTGCAAAGCGAGGAAGGACGCGGCACCACTTTCACTGTTGTGCTTCCCCTGGAGACAACAGCCCCGGAACCCGCGCGGGCTGCCTGACCAGGACGGCCCCAGTGCAGCACGAATCGTATGCGGGTCACCAGATGGCGACCCGCATATGTGCTCCGCCCTCTCCCGCGCGTGGCGGTTTCCCTCTACAAGTAACTCTCCAAGAAATTGCCGACCTGGGCCATGGAGAAGACCGGCCCGTCGCGGCACACCAAGAGCTCGCCCATATTGCATCGTCCGCACTTGCCCAGGCCGCAGTGCATGCGCGCCTCGAGCGTGACGTAGCGCTGCTCGGGCGCGAAGCCGAGTTCGCTGAGCAGCTTGTCGACGTGATAGATCATGATCGGCGGCCCACAGGTGATGGCGACGGTGTTGGCGGCCGAGGGCGCCACCTGCCGCACGAGATCCGTCATCAAGCCCACGTGATGATCCCACGCGGCATCCGCCTCATCCACGGTCAGGTGTAGTTCGGTGTGCGGCGCGGCGCGCCAGCTTTCGTATTCGTCGCGGAATATGAGCAGCGAGGGATGGCGCGCTGCCCACAGAATGGTCAATTGACCATAATCCTGGCGGTGGTCGAGTACGCTGTGAATCACCGGGCGCAACGGCGCGCCGCCGATGCCGCCGCCGAGCACGAGCAGGTTCTTGTGCTGGAAGGCCTCCATCGGGAAGGTGTTGCCCAGGGGGCCGCGCACCCCCAGCGCATCGCCCTCGGCCAGCTCGTGCAGGCCGGTCGTCACGGACCCCAGGCGCTGCACGGCGAACTCGAGCACTTCGCCTCGTTCGGTGGTGGAGGCCAGCCCGAAGGGCGCCTCGCCGATTCCGAACGCCGAAAGGAAGGCGAACTGACCCGGCGCGTAAGCCGGAAAGCGGGGCTGTGTTCCATTGAGCAGCTTCACTCCAAGCAGTTTGATCTCGCGCCCCATGTCGCGGCTGGAAACCAATCGCCCCAGGAGTGGATACATCGGATCGGCGCCGTCGGCTGTGCTCATTGGGCAGCCTCCTGAAGCGCGCCGCCGATCTCGAGCAGGTCGAGGTTGACCGGGCATGCGTCGAGGCAGCGACCGCAACCGGTGCAGGCGGCAGGGCCATACTGATGCGGGTAGTAGACGAACTTGCACAGCAGCCGGTTGCGCAGGCGGCTGCCTGAAGCCGCGCGCGGGTTGTGCCCGCCGGCTGTGAGCCGGTAGCCTTCGCGCATGCAGCTATCCCATGCGCGCAACCGCTCGAAGTGTGCCTCGCCCGGCGGGGAGGGCAACGCCTCATCGCGTACGTCGTAACAGCGGCAGGTGGGGCAGACGTAAGCGCACAGGCGGCAGCTCAGGCAGCGCTCGCCGTGCTTTGCCCACCGCGCGTCACTGTAACTCTCTTTCCATGCCTCGGCCGTTGGCAGGCCGCCCACCTCTCGCCGCGAGGCGGGCTCCACCTCCCCTAGCTCTTCGACGAGCGGCAGGTTGGCGATGAGCGCCTCGCCGCGCGGAGTCAGGGCCTGCACGGCCAGCGTCGCCCCACGATCGCTGAACATCACGTCCATGTCGCGCGGGTCATCCGGTGCCAGGCCCACGGCGGTACAGAAGCAGGAGGCGCCCATGCTGCGACAGGCCAGCCCCACGAGCAGCGTGTTCTCACGGCGGCTCGCATACCGGGAGTCAATCGGCGGTGTATCGACGAAGGCCGTGTCCAACACGCGGATGCCGCGCGCATCGCACGGGCGCAAGCCAAAGATCACTTGCGGCGCGGCGGAAGGGCTGGCCTCCAGACGGACGTCCGGCCCGCGCTTCTCCACCTTGAGCAGGCGTTCGCTGGGGGGAAAGAGGAATTCCTTGGCCGGGAGCACCGGGCGGCCTGCCTCCCATGCAATCTCCTGGGCGCGCTGCACCGGACGATAGAACACGCCCGGCGCCTCGAGGTGCGGGGCGATGAGCGCGTGCTGCGCCGCCAGCCCATCCAGCCAGAGGTTGAGATTCTCTCGCGAGAGAGTCTTCATGGGGCACTCTCCTCCGCGCTGAGCATGCCCGTCACCGGTGAGAGCACCGGCTGCATCCCGGCCCGATGACCGTACAGGCTCTCGACGGTCTCCGCCAGATGGCGGTTGAGCAACCCAATCGGAATGCCCATCGGGCACACGCGTTCGCACTCGTTGCAGCCGACGCAGCGCCCGGCGAGGTGCAGCGCACGCCCCAAGTGGAAGGTGCGCTTCTCGGAGGGCGCGATGCGCATGCCCACCCACAGTGCATCCTCTTGTTCGAAGAGACAGGTCGGGCAATTGCACATCGGGCAGGCCTGGCGGCAGGCGTAGCAGCGAATGCACCGGTCAAACTGGCTGAGCCAGAAGGCGGCCCGCTCGGCCGGCGGCAGGTCGCGCACGTGCGCCAGCGCCTCGTCCGGCAGCGCCTCTGGCAACGCGCTCGGCGGCTCGCCGAGCAGTACATCGTGGACCACCGGCACCCGCTCGCGGCAGCGCAGGCAGCGTGCCTGCAACGTCGCCTCCGGCGCACTGGCCGGCGCGCCCTGGCGCATCCCCTCGCAGGCCATGCCGATCGCGAAGACCTGCTCGCGTGAGAACTGATGCTCGGCGAGCAGCACGTTGATCGCGCGGCTGTCGCACGGCTTGACGACGATGGCGACGCGCGCCGGCGGAGCCACGGCCTCGCGCGAGGCACGGCCGTTCTCGCCGTTCAAGGCGCGGTGCAGGTAGACGGTCAGGTTATGTGTGCAGTCCGCGCTCCACACCAGGCGCTCGGCCTCCTCCGGCCGGTCGATGATCGCCGGGCGAACGCGGCCGTGCGGGCCGGTCTCGTAGCCGATGACCCGTTGCACCTGGCCGGAGGCCAGCACATCGCGCGCCGCGGATTGCATGGCTTCGCTTATGGACATGGCGCGCCTCCGCTCAGCCCCGACGCCGCCGGCAGCGGCATGCCGATCGCCGCGTCGGCCCTTGGGGCGGCGCCGTTGATGCGCCAGGTGTTTGGCCCGAGTGGGCGCAGCGCGTCGACAAACTCGCTCACGATCCGCGCGTAGCGATCACCCTCCGAGGCCGACACCCAATCCAAACGCAGCCGCTCGGGCTGCATCCCGGCAAACTCCAGGATGGAGAGGAGCAGCGGGATGCGCTTGGCGGCGCGATGGTTGCCGCTGTCGTAGTGGCATTCGCCGATGTGGCAGCCGAGCACCAGCACGCCGTCGGCCCCTTGGTCGAAGGCACGCAGGATGAGCTCCGGCGCCACGCGCCCGGAGCACGGCACGCGCACGGCACGCAGGTTCCATGGGGTCTTCAGGCGCGAGGTGCCGGCCGAGTCGGCGCCGGTGTAGCTGCACCAGGTACACAGGAATCCGATCACCTTGGGTTCATACATGGCCCACCTCTTCGGCGGCATCGATCCACGCCAGGGCGCCGTCCAGTTCGGCAATCAACTGGCGGTCGTCGAAATGGATGAGGCTCATGGCCTTGTTCGGGCACGCCCCGGCGCACGTGCCGCAGCCCTTGCACAAGTAGGCGTTGACCGCGGCCTTGCCGCGCGCCAGTTCAATGGCTCCATATGGGCAGGCGGCTGCACACTGGCCGCAGCCCAGGCAGCGCGCTACCTCCACCTCGGCAATGGAGGGATCCAGGCTGATGGTGTGCTGGTCGATAAGCGCCAGCGCGCCAGCCGCTGCTGCGGCAGCCTGCGCCACCGTGTCGGGGATGTCTTTGGGACTCTGGCAGGCTCCGGCCAGGAAGATGCCCTGCGAGGAGGTCTCCACCGGGGCGAGCTTCGGATGGCGCTCGAGGAAGAACCCATCCCGGCTGCGTGAGAGACCGAACAGCTTCGCCATGCGTGCCGTATCGCCCTGCGGTTCCATGCCCGTGGCGAGAATCACCAGGTCCACGTCCACCTGGTCGGGCTCGTTGTGGAAACTCTCTTCCCACTGCACGCGCAAGTGACCATCAACCGCCGTCACCTCGCGCACCCGGCCGTGGAAGAAGTGAACGCCGCTCGCGCGGGTGCGGTTGTAGAACTCCTCGTAGCCTTTGCCGAAGGAGCGCATGTCGCGGTAGATCTCGAACACTTCCGCCTGCAGGTACTCGTGTGCCAGTTGGGCGATCTTGAGCGAGTACATGCAACAGGCGCGCGAGCAATACTCGTGGTAGCGGTCGTCGCGGCTGCCCACGCAGTGCACGATGGCCACCCGCTTGGGCGGCTGGCCATTGGCGAGCAGCACCTTGCCCAGCGTCGGGCCGCCGGTGTTGATCAGCCGCTCAAACTCCATGGCGCTCAGCACATTCGCCAGGCGCCCATGGCCCAGCTCGGGAGCCACCCGCGGGTCGAAATCGCGGAAGCCGGTGGCCAGCACCAACGTGCCCACCTTGAGATCCAAGATCTCGGGCTGCATGTCGTGGTTGATCGCCCCTCGCTCGCAGGCCGAGACGCACTCCAGACACTCGGAGCATATTCCGCAGCGCAGGCAGCGCTCGGCCTCGGCCACCGCCTCGGCTTCGGTCAGTGTGAGATCCACTTCGCGGAAGTTGAGCCGGCGCGCTTCCACGCCGATGTTGCGGATGACCGCGCGCGGACGGCGCGCGGCTTCGCCCAACTCCACTTTGTGCTCGATCTCCTCGCGGCGCAGTTCCACCACCGGCGGCCGATGCGGTTCGCGCACGCCCTGCTCGCCGCGTAGATAACGGTCGATGCAACGCGCAGCGTGGTGGCCCTCGCCAATGGCGTCGACCACAAAGAAGGTTTGCCCGCGGCGCACATCGCCCGCGCAGAACACGCCCGGGGTGGTGGTCATCATCTCGCTGTTGGTCTGGATACCCACCGGATAACACGTGTTGATGCTGCCGTCGCCGGGCAGGAAGGAGAAGTCCGGCCCTTGCCCGATGGCCCAGATCACCAGATCGCCGGGCACAACGTGCTCGGTGCCGGGAATCTCGCTGATATCGGGCCGCCCGCGCTTGAAGCCACGGAAGACAACCTCGGCGCAGCGCAGCCCGGCGATGCGGTTGCCCTTGACCACCACTTCCTTAAAGGTTCGCGCGGGCAGGACATGGATACCCTCCTGCTCGGCCACCTCCACTTCCCAGGCGAAGCCGGGCATCTCGCCGCGCGGCTCGAGGCACACCATGCTCACTTGGCGGGCCCCCAGGCGCACCACCGTGCGCGCCGTGTCGAGGGCCACGTTACCGCCGCCCATCACGATCACGCTGCGCTCGCGCAGGTCGATCGCCTCGCCCTGCGCCACGCGCCGCAGCAGGTTCAGGCTGAGCCAGTTGTCGGGATGGTTCGAGTTGCGGATGGGAATCTTCTTGGCTTGATGGGCACCGGTGGCGATGAGCACCGCATGGTAGCCCTGGTCGAGCAGCGCCGGGATGTCGTCCACCCACGTGTTCAGGCGAAGTTGCACGCCCTCATCCAGGATCTGCTGAATCTCCCACTCGAGGAGTTCCACCGGCATGCGATGGGGCGGGATGCCCACGCGCATCATGCCGCCGGCCACCGGCAGCGAATCGAACACCGTGGTCTGGTGGCCGAGGCGCACCAGGTCGAGGGCGGTGGTCAGCCCAGCGGGCCCGGCACCAATGATCGCGATTTTCTTGCCGCTCGCGGTGGGGTGCGCGGCGAAGGGCGTGCCGGTGAGTGACTTGGCGCGTTGGGCCGGGAGCTGGTCGCGATGGTCGAAGGCCCAATCCGCGACAAAACGCTTGAGGGCCATGATGTTGACCGGTTGGTCGTAGCTGCCCCGGGTGCATGCATCTTCGCAGCGATGATTGCAGACGCGTCCGCACACCGAGGGGAAGGGATGCTCGCGGCGGATGGCCCAGTAGGCATCGGCGAACCGCCCCTGACGAACCAGGGCGATGTAGCCCTGGGCGCGCTGATCCGTTGGGCAGGCATTGCGGCATGGGGCGATGCCGCGCTTCTCAATCGTATACGCGCCGGGCACGGCTTGCGGCGAGTGCCGGTACACCGCCCGGCGCGTGCTCAGCCCCAGGTCGAAGACGTTGGTCACCTCGATCGGGCAGACGCTGGCGCAATTGCCGCAGCCAGTGCACTTGCTCTCGTCGATGTAGCGCGGCTTGCGCCGCACGCGCACCTCGAAGTTGCCCACATAGCCTGAAACCGATTCGATTTCGCTGTAGCTCAGCAGCTTGATGTTCTTTTGGCGTCCAACGGACACCATTTTGGGTGTGAGTATTCAAGCCGCACAGTCGAGGGTGGGAAAGGTCTTGTACAGCTGGGCCATGTGGCCGCCGATCGACGGCTCACGCTCCACCAGATAGACCTGCTTGCCGGCCTCCGCCAAGCGCAGTGCGGCCTCGATGCCGGCGATGCCCGCACCGACCACTAGCGCGGCTGGCTCCACATGCACCTGGCGCATCTCCAACGGGCGGTGCTGCGCCACTCGGCGAACCGCGGCCGCCACCAGATGCTTGGCCTTGGCGGTGGCCTGCTGGCGGTCGTCGATGACCCAGGCACAATGCTCGCGGATGTTGGCCATCTGCATGCAGAACGGGTTGAGGCCGGCCTCGGTGCACGCGCGCCGGAAGGTGGGCTCATGCATCAACGGCGAGCAGGAGGCCACCACTACGCGGTTGAGGCCGTGGTCCTGGATGTCTTGCTTGATCAGCGCCTGGCCGGGCTCGGAGCACATATAGCTGTAGCTGCGGGCGGCCACCACGCCCGGCAGGTCGCGCGCGAACTCGGCTACCTGCTGCACCTCCACCGTCGCGGCGATATTGGTCCCACACTGGCAGACATAGACGCCCGTCCGGGGGGAGGAACGGTTCATGGGAAGGCCTCCTGAGGAATGGCGCGGTCGATCGACAGCGCCCCGAGGATTTCGGCGATGACCTGATCATTGGAGAAGTTGTTCTGGTATATGGCGCCGGCCGGGCAGGCGGCGGCGCACGTGCCGCAGCCCTTGCACAGCACTTCATTAATCGTGGAGACCGTTCGTCCCTCGTGCTCGGCCATCTGGATCGCGCCGAAGGGGCACAGGTTCTGGCAGGTGCGGCAACCGCTGCAGCGCTCGGCCAGCACGTGCACCGTGAAGGGCTCGAGAAAGACGTAGCCTGCATCCATCAGCGAGAGCGCGGCCGCCGCCGCGGCGCCCCCTTGGGCGACGCTGTCGGGGATATCCTTGGGCCCCTGGCAGGTGCCGGCCAGGAAGATGCCGTCGCTGGCTGTTTCCACCGGCGCTAGCTTGGGGTGGCGCTCCATGAAGAAACCGTCCGGGCTGAGGCTCACTCCGAAACGGCGGGCCACCTGCCGCTGATCGGCCTGCGGCTCGAGGCCGGTGGCCAGGATCACCATGTCGCTTTCGATCTCGGCCGGCTTTCCCGTGAACACGTCGGTGGCAGTCACCCGCAAGTGGCCATCGGCCTGGGTCACCTGCACATCACCCTCGTAGCGGAAGGTATGGATGCCCTCCGCAACCACGCGGCGGTAGAACGATTCGTAGTCCTTGCCGAAGGTGCGCATATCGCGGTAGAACTCGGTCACCTCGGCCCCGGTCGCATCGTGGACCAGGTGCGCCAGCTTGAGCGAATACATGCAGCACACGCGCGAGCAGTATTCGTGTGCGTCGCCGCGGCTGCCCACACAATGGATGAGGGCCACCTTCTTCGGCGGGGTGCCGTCGGCGCGCAACACCCGCCCCAAGGTGGGCCCGCCCGAATTCACCAGGCGTTCAAACTCCGGCCCCGTGACCACATCCGGAAGTTCCCCGTAGCCGAAGCGCGTGTCGCGGTGTGGATCGTAGTTCTGGAACCCGGTAGCCAGGATGATCGTGCCCACCTCGAGCTCGAGCTGCTGGTCGGTCTGTTCGAAGTCGATAGCTTCGCGCGGGCAGAACTTGGCGCAGGCGCGGCACGTGCCCTTGGCGAAGTAGACACAGTGCTCGGTGTCAATGACCGGCACGCGCGGCACGGCCTGGCCAAAGGGGAAGTAAATCGCCGGACGGGTGTCCAGGCCCAGGTCGAACTCGGAGGGGATCTTGCGCCAGGGGCACTTCTGCACGCACGTGCCGCAGCCGGTGCACAGGTCTTCTTTCACATGGCGCGCCTTGCGGCGCACGCGCACCTGGAACGACCCCACGAAACCGGATACAGCTTCCACCTCACTGTAGCTGAGGAGAGTGATGTTCTCATGGCGTCCCACGGACACCATCTTGGGTGTGAGAATTCAAGCCGCACAGTCGAGGGTGGGAAAGGTCTTGTAGAGCTGGGCCATGTGGCCGCCGATCGACGGCTCCCGCTCTACCAGGTACACCCGCTTGCCAGCATCGGCCAGGCGCAGCGCGGCCTCGATGCCGGCGATACCGCCGCCCACCACCAGCGCCGACTGGGTGACTCCCAGTTGGCGGGTCTCGAGCGGCTGCTGCAACGACACCCGGCGCACCGCCGCGGTCACCAGCGCCAGCGCCTTCTGCGTTGCGCTGGTACGGTCGTCGCTCACCCACGAGACGTGCTCGCGGATGTTGGTCATCTGAAAGAGAAACGGGTTGAGGCCGGCCTGGGCGCACGCCGCACGGAAGGTGGGCTCGTGCATGAGCGGCGAGCAGGAGGCCACCACCACCCGGTCCAGGCCGAGCGAGCGAATATCCTCCTGGATCATCGCTTGGCCCGGGTCGGAGCACATGTAGGTGTAGTGGCGCGCGACGGCCACTCCCTGCAGAGCCCCGGCGTACTCGGCCACCTCGGCGACATCCACCATGGCGGCGATATTGGTGCCGCAGTGGCAGATGTACACACCAATCTTCTCGCCTGGAGGCGCGGCCGAGTACTCGCCCGGCGAGATGCCTGCGCTACGGTTGGCACTCATGCGGTGCTCCTCCTTGTGCGCGGTGTTGGTGATGGCCCGCCACGAGCAGCGGGCGGGATCGAGGGGCGCGCCGGCGGGCCAACACGCTCAAAGGGGATGGCCGAGCCAGACGCATGGGAGGCGTTCGCCGGAAATCGGATGGAGACGGGAGGATTCGGAGGCAGGCAACAGTTGACCTGGGGTGGCTGGGAGCCACCCGGATGGCCGCACGTTCGGCGGCATGGGTTCACGCCAATTCGGGCCATGAAACCCCGTCCATCCAAGCTAGGAACTGCGGCGGAGAGCCCTGGCCTAAAGGCTCAATAACAACCACGCGAGTTCCGAGAGAGTCGGGGGCAAGTGCCGTGGTGCGGAATTGTGAGGTCCCTCTCCGGATAGTGAAGACTATAGCATAGTTGTGAAGAATTACGCAAGTGCCAGTCTTGGCACGGAAGGAGCTCCCTCAACCAGCGGTGGGATGGGTGGGCATGCAAGCACCCGCCGGACGAGCTCCCCGATGCATTGCCTGGACTTAGCGGCGGCCATGGGGCACCCATGCAAAGGGCAACTGCGAGTGGCTAACCTGCGTATATCCACTGTGGATGAACACATGTCCATGGGGGATAGAATGAGTGAGTCGACTCGGGGGCCATTGCGCCGGTCCCGCTCCAGCCGGGTGCTGGCGGGCGTGTGCGGCGGCCTGGGCGAATTCTTCGGCATCAGCCCGACCTGGTTCCGCTTGGGGTTCCTCGTGGCCTGTATCCCAGGCGGCGTGCCCGGTCTGGCCATGTACCTCTTGTGTTGGATCATCATTCCTGGCGCTTGACCCGCGGCGCCGGATCCGTGTGGGGCGATGGGTAAGGAGGCAAGGATGACGAGCAGCAAGCATGTGGCGTGGTATCTGTGGCCGTTCTGGGCCATCTGGCAGTTGCTCACGTGGATCCTTGGATTCACCGGGCGGCTGGTGGCGGTGATTCTCGGCTTCGTGCTGATGGTGGTGGGGGTGGTGCTCACGATCACCGTGGTGGGTGCGATCATCGGCATCCCGCTGATCATTGTCGGCTTCTTGCTCTTGCTTCGCGGGCTGTTCTAGCACGCACTCCGGCTTGCATGGAAAGCGCCGGCCCACCAGAAGGTGGGCCGGCGCTTCTATTCATGTATGCAGCGTCGCGGGTTACTCGGCCTCGAAGATGCACGCCTCGTATGGCCGCAGATGTATGCCACCGCCTTGCATGGACTCGTGCGCCGCGGCGTGCGTGCTGAGGCGCAGGCGCCAGGCCGCACGCGGTAGCGGCTCGTCGAACGCGGCCACCAGCGGTTGGGCGGAGAAGTTGAGCGCCACCAGCATCCGCTGGCCTGGCGCCTCGCGCAGGTAAGCCTGCGCGTGCCGCGGCGCTCGAATGAGCGGGCGGTAACTCCCCTGGCGCAGCGCCACGCTCGCCTTGCGCAGCCAGATCAGCTGTCGGTAGAACGAGAACACCGAGTGCGGATCATCGCGCTGCGCCGCAACGTTTACCTCCCGATAGTCGCTATTGAGCGGCAGCCACGGCCGCCCGCGGGTGAAGCCGGCCCCCGCCTCGGCACTCCATGGCATGGGCGTGCGTTCCGGATCGCGCCCACCGTAGAGCGGCCAATAGCGTTTGCCGGGCGGGTCCTGTATCTCGTCCCGCCGGATTCGTCCATTACGCATGCCGATCTCCTCCCCGTAGTATAGGAAGGGGGTGCCGCGCAACGTGAGCAGGAGAGCCGCGGCCACCTTTGCCCGCTCGACGGCGTGCCGTCCGCCGTAACGCGAGGCATGCCGCGGCACGTCGTGGTTGGAGAGAACATAGCACGGCCAACCGCCTTGGGCATGCGACGCCTCACAGCGTGTGACGGCCCGCTGGAAGGACGGCGCGCGCCAGGGCTGGCGTGTGAATTCGAAGTTGAAGGCCAGCGATAGCAGGCCCTGGGCGCTGTAGCGCGCGGCCTTCTCGGGAGTCTCGTCCATCACCTCGCCTACGGCCAGGCGCTCGCCGAATTGCCCCAACAACTCGTGCAGCTCGCGGTACACGTCGAGCAACTCAGGTTGATCCATGTCGTAGACGTGTGCCTGGCGATCGTAGCCACGCAATCCCAGCCGCGGCGGGTCGTCATGCAGCCCCGCATCTTTGAAGTATGCATTGACCACATCCAGACGAAATCCGTCCACCCCCCGCTCGAGCCAGAAGCGGAAGGCCTGCATGACCGCGCGCCGGGCCTGCGGGTTGCGCCAGTTGAGGTCCGGCTGTTCTTTGAGGAACATGTGATAGTAGTACTGTCGGCTGGCCTCGTCCCATTCCCAGGCGCGCCCGCCGAAGACCGCTTCCCAGTTGTTGGGCATGCCGCCGCCGGGGTGCGGATCGCGCCAGATGTACCAATCGCGTTTGGGGCTTTCGCGTGAGGCCCGCGATTCCACGAACCACGCGTGTTCGTGCGAGGTATGGTTGACGACCATATCCATGAGGATGCGCATGCCGCGGCGGTGGGCCTCGCTGACCAGCCGGTCGAAATCCTGCAGTGTGCCGAACAGCGGGTCGATGTTGCAGTAGTCGGACACATCGTAGCCAAAGTCGTAGCCAGGCGAAGGATACACGGGTGAAAGCCACAGCGCATCGACGCCCAGCGATCTCGGCGTGCCGTCGTTCAAGTGATCCAGGTGGGCGAGGATCCCGCGCAGGTCGCCCACGCCGTCGCCGTCCGCGTCTGCAAATGAGCGCGGATAGATCTGGTAGATCACCCCTTCCTGCCACCACGGGGCTGGGGTCATGGGTCCTCCACATCCTGCAAAGTGCGAAAACGACGTTTACAATTGTAAGATAGGCAGCGGAATCCGGGTGCGCGCCTGCGAACGGAACGCGCGTGTCGACGACCGTCGTAGGGGCGGCCAGCCGGTCGCCCCTACGGAAGGCGGACAATACAATGTGCAGTCGTTGTTGCGGTCGCCAGCCCTTTCTGGATTGCCCTAGGCGGATTTGGTAGAATCCCTGGCGAGGTAAACGATTCGGGCTGTGGAGCCTGAATCCAGGAGAGGAAGGCCCACGTGGCCGACAACTTAGAACGCTTTACTCAGCGCGCACGACGTGTTCTCAGCCTAGCCCATCAAGAGGCTGAGCGACTGCATCACCCGACAATCGGCACCGAGCACCTGTTGCTCGGCCTCATCCGCGAGGAAGGCGGTGTGGCCGGACGCGTGCTGCGCGAGCTGGGATTGGAGCCCGAGCGCGTCCAGGAAATGGTCGAGCGCCAATCCGTGCCGGGTCGCACCACCCCCGAACGCATCGATCTCTCGCCCGATACGGAACAGGTGCTGCAACTGGCCATCGACGAGGCGCGCCGCCTCGGCCATCACTACATCGGCACCGAACACCTGTTGCTGGGCATCGTGCGCCAGCCGGAGGGCGTGGCCATCGACGTGTTGCGCCGCCTGGGGGTCAGCCCGGAACAGGTTCGCCGCCAGACGCGCCGCCTGCTGCAGGAAGCCCCGGCCCAGGCACGCCAGCCGGCCGCGGCCGGCGCCAAGGCCGACAAAGCCAAGACACCCTTGGTCGATCAACTGGCCACCGACCTGACCACGCTGGCCGAGGAGAACAAGCTCGACCCGGTCGTCGGACGCGAAACCGAAATCGAACGGGTCATTCAGATCCTCGCCCGCCGCACCAAGAACAACCCGGCCCTCATCGGCGAGCCCGGGGTGGGCAAGACAGCCATCGTGGAAGGCCTGGCGCAGCGCATTGTCACCAACGATGTGCCCGCGCCGCTCATGGGCAAGCGCCTCTTGCAGCTCGACGTGGGTTCGCTGGTGGCCGGCACCATGTACCGCGGCCAATTCGAGGAACGCCTGAAGCGCGTCATCGACGAGCTGAAGGCCTCGGGCGCAATTCTCTTCATCGATGAGGTCCACATGCTGGTGGGCGCCGGCGCAGCCGGCTCGTCGGTGGATGCGGCCAACATACTCAAGCCGGCCCTCTCGCGCGGCGAGCTGCAGGTGATCGGCGCGACCACCCTCACCGAATACCGCAAGCACATCGAGAGCGATGCGGCCCTCGAGCGCCGCTTCCAGCCGGTGATGGTCGAGGAGCCCTCGGTGGAGGAATCGATCCAGATCCTGCGCGGCGTGCGCCGCAACTACGAGGACCACCACCGCCTGCGGATCACCGACGAGGCGCTCGAAGCTGCCGCCCGCCTCTCCGGGCGCTACGTGCCCGATCGCTTTTTGCCGGATAAGGCGATCGACCTGATCGACGAAACGGCTTCGCGCGTGCGCATGTACAAGAGCCCGGAGGCCAAACGCCTGAAGGAGATCATGGGCGAGCTGCGACGCCTGCGGGCCGAACGTGCCACGGCGGCCGAAGAAGGACGTTACGAGGCCGCCGAGGAAATCCAGGACCGGGAGAACGAGCTGGAGCGGTCGCGACAGGAACTGCAGCTGGTCATGGCCGACCGCGATAAAGGCCCGCGCGTGGTGCCCGAAGATGTCGCCGAAGTGGTCTCGATGTGGACCGGCATCCCGGTGATGCAGCTCGCGGAAGCCGAGTCGGCACGCCTCATGAAGATGGAAGAAACGCTGCGCGGGCGCATCATTGGGCAGGATGAAGCCATCCTGGCTATCTCCAAGGCTGTGCGCCGGGCGCGCGCCGGGCTCAAGGACCCGCGCCGCCCGATCGGCTCGTTCATCTTCCTCGGGCCGACCGGCGTGGGCAAGACCGAACTCACCAAAGCCCTGGCCGCCTTCATGTTCGGTTCGGAAGACGCGCTGGTGCAGCTCGACATGTCGGAGTTCATGGAGCGCCACACGGTGAGCCGCCTGGTCGGCGCGCCCCCGGGCTACGTGGGCTACGACGATGCCGGGCAGCTGACCGAAGCACTGCGCCGGAGGCCGTATTCGATCGTCGTCTTCGACGAGATCGAGAAGGCGCACCCCGAGGCGCACAACATGCTCCTGCAGATCATGGAAGAGGGGCACCTCTCGGATGCACGCGGCCGCAAGGTCAACTTCCAGAACGCGATGATCGTCATGACCTCCAACGTGGGCGCCGAGACCATCCGCCGCCAGGCCGGGCTGGGCTTTGCCATCCAGCGCGATGAGACCCGCGGCGAGGTGGCGCCCTACGACGAGATGCGCAAGAAGCTGCTCGAGGAGCTGCGCCGCGCCTTCCGCCCCGAGTTCCTCAACCGGGTCGATGCGGTGATCGTGTTCCGCGCGCTGGATAAGGACGACATCACCCAGATCGTCAACCTGGAGATCGCCAAAGTGGCACAGCGCCTGGTGGAGCATCACATCACCTTGAGCGCGACGCCCGAGGCCCAGGCACGCCTGGCGGATCTGGGTTACAACCCGGAGATGGGCGCCCGCCCGCTGCGGCGCGTCATCCAGACCGAAGTGGAGGATATGCTCTCGGAGGCTATGCTCGAAGGCCGCATCCACGACGATCAGACGGTGACCATCGCGCTGCGCGACGACAAACTGATGATCGAGCCTCAGGCGGCCGAGAGTGAGCCCTCGCCGCAACAGGAGGGCGAGCCGGAGGCGCTCGGTGCGGCGTGAGGCGGGCCGCAACGGCCCATGCGCCGCACACCCAAGCACGAGGAGGACCGAATGACATCCCACACCTTGCGCACCCTGGCGTTGACTGTGCTGGCCGCGTCGCTCGTCCTGGCCGGCTGCAGCACGGGTGCGCCCGCTGTCACCGAGGTGCCGCTGGCCACTCAGGCTGCGCAAACGGTTCAAGCCATGCTCACTCAGGTGGCGCTGGCCGCCACCTCCACCGCAACCGTGGCGCTGCCGCCGCCCACCGCAACCCTTCCGCCGGCCACCGCCACCCTGCCCGTGCCGCTGCTGCCGAGTGCCACGGCCTCGCTCATCTTCACCCCGGCCTTCTACGGCACGCCCGGCGTACACCCGACCCTGACCACATTCTGCAACGCAGCCTTCTTCGTCGGCGATATCGGGCTCAAGGACGGCGCGGTGCTCCCCGCCGGCGAAACCTTCCGCAAGACATGGGACGTGCGCAACATCGGCACCTGCACCTGGAGCCGCGAGTACCACCTGGTCTTTAACGGCGGCAAACACATGGACGGCCCGAACTCCGCGCGCTTCCCGGAGATCGTCGAACCCGGCGACCATCTGTTCCTCTCGGTGACGATGATCACCCCGGCCAAGTCGGGCACCTACATCGGCTACTGGATGTTGCAGGCGCCCGACGGCAGCAAGTTCGGCGTGGGCGATAACGGCCTGACACCGCTCACGGTGAAGATCGTGGTCCCCTGAGCCAACGAGCACAGCCTTTGCCTTTCCATCCCTCCCGATGACCAGCGCGGGAGGGATTTCTTTTGGAGGAGGGGCGGCGGGGCATGACCGGTGCGAGCGTGCGGTGTGGTCATGCCTTACCTGTGAGTCCGCGAAGGGACCTCGTGGCGTGCGGCAGAGGAAACTCCGCCACGCCTGGCGCACGATCGAAAGGCCGCCGAAGGCGAGAGCGCGCGGCATGGTTGGATGACGAGCGAGGCGGGCCATGGCATGCGATGATCCATTCCACAGTGGATACCGCGGCGTAGCGCGTGAGGGTGCAACGCGTGTGCGATATCCCAATTAGGCCCTGCCGATCACGATGGAGGGGGCAGCATGCCCGTGTATCAGACGAGCCGCGCTGAACCGGCGCCGAGAAGTCGCTCGCGGCTGGGTATAATCGCACACACACCTTGTGCTGCGTCGAGGCTCATGCCGATGCCATTCCATCATCGAACTCGCAATCTCCTCCCATTGACCGTGGCCGCGGCCGCGCTGCTCGCATGCAACTTAGCTGGGGTACTGCAGCGCGCGCCGGCTTCGCAGGCCACGCCTCCACCCGCGGCGGCACCCACGCAATCGGAGGCAGGCACACTGGCCGCGCTAACCACTGCGCTGGCGAGGACGACGCCCGGGGTGAGCGAGCCAATGGCCTCCGCGACTGCACCCAGCGAAACGCCGCAGGGTTCCGCCACCTACTCGCTGACGCGGGCACCCTACGGCACGCCGGGAGCGAACCCTGCCGCACCGCTCGAGCAACTGTGCAACGCGGCCTACTTCGTCGGCTATGTGGGTCTGGGCGATGGTGCGCCGGTGGGTGTGGCGGAAACCTTTAAGAAAGTGTGGGACGTGCGCAATATCGGCACCTGCACCTGGACTCGGGATTACCGCCTGGTCTTCTACGGCGGCGAGCACATGAGCGGTGCCAACTGGGTGGCCTTCCCCAAAGAGGTGCCGCCCGGCGATCACATGTTTATCGGCGTGATCATGATCGCTCCCTACGAGGGCGGGACCCATACCAGCTACTGGATGCTGCAGGCGCCGGATGGTAGCAAGTTCGGTGTGGGCGGGCGAGGCGACAAGCCACTGCGCGGAAGCATCTTTGTTCCCTGAAGATGCCTCGGCTGTGGAGCAGCAATGCCAGCGGCGGCGCACGAGGCGCCGCCGCTGGCATTCCGTGCGCAGATGGAATTCGCTGGTGTGCACGATACGGCTGGCGATGCGGGTATAATCCCTCGGGCATCACCCAAGAGAGAGCTGATGACCGCCGTTGATGACATCAAGGCACGCCTCGACATCGTCGAGCTGGTGAGCGAGAGCGTCCGACTGCGGCGCACCGGCAAGAACTACATCGGGTTCTGTCCCTTTCACCCCAACGTTCACACCCCGGCCTTTGTGGTCTTCCCCGAGAGCGGCACCTGGCGCTGCTTCGGCGCGTGCAACGAGGGCGGCGACCTCTTTAAGTTCGTCATGAAGAAAGAGGGCTGGGATTTCCCCGAGGCGCTGCGCCAGCTTGCGACGCGCGCCGGTATCGAACTTCATCCACGCTCGGCCGATGAGCAGCGGGCGGAGGAAACCTACGAACATCTTCGCGGCCTCTTGGAACTGGCCGCCACCTACTATCGCAACTACTTGCTTACCTCCACCGCCGGTGCCACGGTGAGGGATTACCTGCATGGGCGCGGTCTCGCGGACGAGACCCTGGAAGCCTTCCAGGTTGGGCTGGCCCCGGCCGGGCGCGAACACGGCCTGTCCTATTTTCGCGGCAAGGGCTACACCGACGACGATCTCCAGCAGGCCGGGGTGGTGGTCACGCCCGAGGGTGGCGGGCTGCGCGACCGCTTCCACAACCGCATCACCATCCCCATCCGTGATAATCGCGGGCGGATGTGCGGCTTCGGCGCACGTATCGTCGACCCCAACGACGTGCCCAAGTTTCTCAATTCGCCCCAGTCGCCGATCTTCGATAAGGGCCACCTGTTGTACGGGCTGGATCGCGCCGCGCGCGCCATCCGCGCCCAAGAGGAGGCGGTCATTGTCGAGGGCTATCTCGACGTGATGACTGCGCATCAGGCTGGCTTCCTTAACGTGGTCTCGCCGATGGGCACGGCCCTCACCGAGGCCCAGCTGCGGATGCTCAAGCGCCATGCGCGACGTATTGTCCTGGCATTGGACGCCGATTCGGCTGGCGACGCGGCCGCCCTGCGCGGCCTGGACCTGGCGCGCGAGACGCTCGAGCGCGAAGGCGAGCCCGTCTTCGATGCGCGCGGATTGGTACGTTTCGAAGGAAGGCTGCAAGCCGACCTGCGCGTGGCGACTTTGCCCGCCGGGCTCGATCCGGATGAACTCATCCTGCAAGACCGTGAGGCCTGGCGTCAGCGCATTGCCGAGGCGCGGCCGGTCGTGGAGCACGTGCTGGGAGTCATTACCCAGGGCAGAAACCTGAACGAGGCCAAGGTCAAGGCGGAGGTCGCGGCGCGCATCCTGCCGCTCATTGAAGACGTCGCCGACCCGGTGGAGCGGGATGCTTATCGCCAGCAACTGGCGCGATTGCTGCGAGTGGAGTTGGCGTCGTTGCAGGCTGCGCCCGGGCGGCGCCCGGCTCGCCGCAGTACGATGCGCGGCGGCCGCGGCGAGGCACCCTCGGCGCCCGCCGCACCGGCTGCGGGGATGGCGGCCAAGGCCTCCAGCCGCGAGGCCTTCTGCCTGGGAGCGCTTGTGCGCCAACCGCTGCTGCTGTTTCGCGCCAACCGCATCTTCGGTGAACTGGGGCTGGCGCGGCCCGGGCCAGAGGATCTCACCACCTCCGAGAGTCAGTGGCTGCTGGAGATCATCCAGCGCTCGCTCTCGCAGGAGGAAACCGACCCGGCCATCTTCATCGAAACGCATGCCGCGCAAGAAGCGCCCGAGGCGCTGGCCGCGGCCCGCGCGAGTCTCGAGCGCTTCCAGGCCGGCGAAGAGGCTGATGCGGATGATGTGCTGGGAGGTCTCCTGCGCCTGCGACAACAGGCGCTGGAGCGCAAGCTGGGCGAGTTGCGTTTTTACATCCTCGAGAAGGAAGCCCAGTCGGAAGAGAGCGGTGTGCCGGCGGCCGCAGCGGAGCCGGGCGAGGCGCCGCTGGAACGCATGAAGGCGATTAGCGAAAACATCTTGCGAATCACTATCGCCCTGGCTCGAGGCCTGCCCGCGCTGCCCACGACGCGGCCCGCATCCCGTGAGGGTGGGCTGGAGGCATTCTGAATGCCACGACAACGGCCGGACTCTGCGCCGCACGAGATAGACGACCTGGAGGGGCTGCCCGACTTCGCCGCACCCGAAGGCGCACCCGTCGAGGAAGACGCCGAGGTCGACGAGAGCGTGTTGGTGGAGGAGGAAATACCCTCCGACGGCGCCGAAGAAGAGGTGGGCGAGGAGGAGCTGGAAACCCTCGAAGATGAAAGCCTGGGCGAGGAGATCGAGGGCGAAGAGGTCCTCGAAACGATCGAGTTGGCCGACGACCCGGTGCGCATGTACCTGCGTGAAATCGGCCAGGTGCACTTGCTCAATGCGGATCAGGAGACCTGGTTGGCGGCGCGCCTCTTGGCTCTGCGCCGCGCGCGCGCCCTACGCGAGCGGCTGACGGCGCTGGGCCCGGGAAAACGCAGCCTGCCGCCCGGCACGCTCTTCCTGCTCGAATTGTACGGCGACCTGCTCAGCGATTGGAAACACCTGCGCGAGGATGCGCGGCGCCTCGGCCAGCCGTTGCCGGAACTGGCCCCGCTCCTCGATGAAGCCTTCCACCTGCGCGCAGCATGGCAAGACAGCGCGCCCTCCTATCTGCGCACCTGGCTCGAACGGGGCCCATGGGGCCGCGACCCGTCCTGGAACAAGGTGGCCCAGAACGCGTTCGACGTGTTCGTGGCGTTGTATCTCCTGCCGGAGGCTCTGGCCCGCAAGCTGCAGGTGGCGCTCAAAGCGCGCAAGACGCCTCCGATCAAGAGCACCTTTCAGACGTGGCTGCCCAAGCGCAAACCGACCGCGCGCAGCTCAGGCGCGGTGGGCAACCTGGAGACGGAGCTGCGCCCGATCGAGCAACGGGCCGAGGAGGCGCACAAGGCGCTCATCCGCGCCAATCTGCGCCTGGTGGTCAGTGTGGCAAAACGTTATATTGGCCGCGGCATTGCCTTTCTCGACCTGGTGCAGGAGGGCAACCTGGGGCTTCTGCGCGCCGTAGAGAAGTTCGACCCAACCCGCGGTTTCAAGTTCTCCACCTATGCCACCTGGTGGATTCGCCAGGCCATCAGCCGCGCCATCGCCGATCAGGCGCGCACCATCCGCATCCCGGTGCACATGGTTGAAACCATCAACCGCCTGATGCGCGCACAGCGCCACCTGGTGCAGACGTTGGAACGCGAACCCACGCGCGAAGAGCTGGCGCTGGAGATGGACATCCTGGATGCGGCGGACACGGCGGAGGTCATGCGCCTGCGTGCCACCGATGATCGGCTGCCGCCGGCGCTGGGCCAGAAGTTGACCCGTGCGGTGGAGCGCGTCGAGCGCATCCTGCGCCTGGCTCAGGAGCCCATGTCGCTCGAAACGCCGGTGGGAGCCGAGGAAAGCAGCATGCTCGGTGATTTCATCGAGGACGAAAGCGTGGTGACCCCGCTCGATGCGGCCTCGCGCGAGCTGCTGCGCGATCAGATCCACAGCGCGCTGGCGTTCCTCAACGAGCGCGAGCGACAGGTGCTCGAATTACGCTTCGGCTTGGTGGATGGGCGCGACCACACGCTGGAAGAGGTCGGCCAACGGCTAGGGGTCACGCGCGAGCGAGTGCGTCAGATCGAGGCCAAGGCGCTGCGCAAACTGCGCCACCCGCGCTCGAGCCGCACGCTGCGCGATTACCTGGGCTAGGCCGTCGTGCCTCGTCGGTCGCGAATCATCGAGGGCTTCCCACCAGGGAAGCCCACTCGCGTTCGGATAACCCCGTCATCCCTCCGTGGATGGTCCTTGATCGACATTTCCGCGTGTTTGTAGCGGGAATCCTGGGCACCGTCACGCATGTCCTGCGCCGCGCGCATGCGAGCGAATCATCCAGTGTGCAGAACAGACGTGGGTCCCTGTCTGGGACCAAGCGAAAAAGGGCGACCGGCTTTCGCCCCCACCCCTTACCCCTCCCCCGACGAGCAAGGTCATGACCTGGGCTTGCCCTGGTTTCGTGGACAGAGAAAATGTCCTGTAGACTGGGACCAGGAGACCGGCCATGGGCGGTGGATATCGCACGTACACGCGCGAATTCAAGGTTGAGGCGCTGCAACTGCTGGCTAAGGGCGGGAAGAGCGCCGCTGAGTTGGAGCGGGAACTGGGCATCACCAAAGGCATGCTCCTGAAGTGGCGCCAAAGGTACAAGATGAATGGCCAGCAACAGACTCTGGAACCAAGCGATCTTGAAGCCGCCCATGCGGAGATCCGCCGCCTGAAGCGAGACCTGGAGGTCACGACCCAGGAGCGTGACATCCTAAAAAAAAGCCATCGCCATCTTCTCGAGCAAAGGCGGATGATCTATGAGT
>Ga0315277_10000353_pt1 | contig 74726 bp, 79 predicted proteins | sample YL17G05_15_MG_FD_203695 | JGI IMG/M metagenome (GOLD analysis project Ga0315277, IMG submission 203695) | Sediment microbial communities from Yellowstone Lake, YNP, Wyoming, USA - YL17G05_15 | ecosystem: Environmental > Aquatic > Freshwater > Lake > Sediment | place: USA: Wyoming | collected...
ACCAACAAAGAGCAGAAGAAGTTGTTATCCTCTCACGAAGAGAAACACAGGGTAACATCCGCGGCGGTCACGGAGAATATGTTGATTTACAAGTTATGGGTTCTAGAAGAAATGACGACCTTTTAACCGCCGCTGTAGTTTTCGGGGAAAGACAGGAAGACGAAGGTAAGACTGTATACCGTATAAGGTATATCCGCTCTTCCGGAAATCTTAGGTGTCGCCAGGAACATAATCCGAGACTCTACAATGAAGTTGAAGAGCAAATTAAGAACCTTTTACCTAAAGGTTTTTCTCCCCGGGGATACGATACATATGGACAAACTGAACAATTTGAAATTACTCAACCTGAATATCAACAGCCTGTTGAGGTAAAAATTTCATTAGACGAAAATCTTAATCCTCAAGAAAGAACATCAAATTACCAAGGATTTGAAATAACATTACCGGCGGCAAGAGTAAGAATACACTCCGCAACGTTAGGGACACGCGTTTTGCAAATAGAGGCGCAAACAGGTCCAATAAATAAAGATAATTACTGGGATACCGCCCCAATCTATTTCTCCGATGGCCGTACCGAATTTATGCGGGAGGAATAAAAAGCTAATTTATTCAATTATTTCTTCTTCTTCAATAACATCTTCGCCGGAGGCGGCGGAAGAACCAGAAGCACTACCGGACTGCGCCGGCGCCTCAGTGGGGTAAAAAAATTCAAAAGAACTAATAATTTTTTCAAATTCTTTTTTCAAAAACTCATCATTGCCGGAAAGCTCCACGGTAAACAAAATATTCTCGTCAATCGCGCCGATAATCGTTTTCGCGGGTTCAGAAGGAGTAATCTTTTTTGCTGTTTTGCCGCCTAACTTTGTCTCCAAAACATTAAGATAGGACTTTTCCGGAAAACTTTTATCTTTTTCAATCCACTCGTCCAAGGTTTTATAAGGGCTGTCTTTAGCCAAAATTAAAATTTTTCCTTCGCTTTTAGCGGCGGTAATCTCTAAATTGGCATAGTTTGTTTTATCCTCGGGGTGGTTATCTATCTCTAGTTTCGGCGAGTATTGAAAAATAAAACCAGCTTCGTCTTTCCAGGTTAAATCTTTTTCTTCAACTACTGTCGGCGTTATTTCACCGGCAACTTTTTCCTTTTCCGTCGGCGAAATCTTCTCTCCCTTTCCACCAAGGACAAGCATAAACAAACCACCGGATAAAAGCGCCGCCCCAAGGACAACCATCAAAATTAGTTTTTTACTTTTCATTTTATTTAATGTAACATAAATTCAAAGCAATGGTCAATTGCCAAATTGTTAAATTGTTAAATTACTAATTATTACAAGTTCAAAAAGATGACAAAGAAAGTTCTTTTGTTTATTATGGTTTTCTCTTTAAGTTTCTTTTTTCCGAAAGCGGCAGTGGCGGCAAAAAAAAGGGTGTGGAAAGTAACTCCGGTGAGTAAGGGCGCGGCGGCGGCGACAAAACCCGGCGCGTCTGTTTCCCTACGAAAAGATTATCAAGCCCTGATCATTAATTTCTATGGTTTAAATTTAACAAACTCTGTTTCTTATGAACTAACTTACGTGGCAAACGGAATTGAACAAGGAGTTTTCGGCGCGGTTTCTCCATCTGAAGGCAATTCCACCTCCAAAACCCTGTATTTCGGCACTTGCTCGCACGCCGTCTGCACTCCGCACAAAAACCTAAAGCAAATGAGGCTAACAATCTCTTTTAGATTGAAAACAGGAAAAACTTTGATAAAGAAATATAAAGTAAAAAGATTTAATTAGGAAAGTTTGTCCATCGCTTTTGAAATCCGGATGAGCGCTTCTTCTTTTCCTATTAACGGCAGCGATTCCAAAATTGGGGGGGTAATCGGTTTGACGCAAATGGCAACGCGCAAAACCATAAAAAAACAGCCAGTACTCCAACTTTTTTCTTTAATGATCGTAAGCATACTTTCCTGAAGTTTAATTGTTTCATCAATACCCAATTCCTTAATAATTTCTTTTGCGGCGACTAACATTTCCCTTGCTATCCGGCAATCATTCACTTTTTGCAGCAATAATTCCCGGGGACAATCCGGATAAGCCCAAATAAATTCTAAAAGATTTCTCGCCTCCTTCAAAGTTTTGATTCTTTCCTTTATCAAGGGCGCGGCAATTATCAACTGTTTTTCGTTTAACTCCGGTAAAAAAGGCTTTAATAGTCCGACCAGCTCACTATTAGTTTTAGCTCTAATATATTCACCGTTCATCCATTCCAGTTTTTTGATATCAAAAATCGGTGCCACGGGAGAAACATCCTTTAAATCAAAAAGGCTGATAAATTCCTCGAGAGAGAAAATTTCCTTTTCTTCAGGATGCGACCAACCTAAAAGAGAAAGAAAATTAAGCAAGGCGTCACGTAAAAATCCATTTTCTTTGTACCAAAAAAGCGAGGTATGCCCTTTTCGTTTACTTAGTTTTCCTCCTTCCGGATCCAAAATCACTGGTGTATGAAAAAATATCGGCGGTTGCCAATCAAAATAGCGATACAATAAAACATGTTTAGGAAAAGACGGCAGCCACTCCTGACCACGAACTACATGAGTTATTTTCATCAGATGATCATCTACAGTAGAAGCAAGATGATAGGTCGGGAAACCGTCTGATTTTAAAATTACTTGATCATCTAAATTGTTACTCTCAAAAACAATCTCTCCCCTGACTAAGTCATGGCAAATAACTTTTTCGTCATCTGGAATTATCATCCTGATAGTTGCCTTTTGACCGGCAGCTATTTTTTTCATAGCTTCGCTCAAAGGAACATCTCGGCAAGAACGGTCATATTTAGGCGCTTTTTTTTCTTTCCGACAAGACTTTCTAACTTCTTCAAGTCTTTCTTCCGAACAAAAGCAATAATAAGCGAAGCCATTTTTTACCAGTTCCTCCGCATATTTTTTATAAACCGGAAGCCTTTCTGACTGACGATACGGTCCATAATCACCACCCGTCACAGGCCCCTCGTCAGGAATTATTTTCAACCAAGACAAACCTTCATAAACTCTCTCCTCTGCCTCCTTGGTATATCTTTTCTGGTCTGTATCCTCAACCCGAACAATAAAGTCACCTCTGTTTTTCTTGGCGTAAGCATAGTCAAACAAAATCTGATAAACAGAACCGAGGTGAATTGTCCCTGTAGGACTAGGAGCAAAACGAGTTCTAACTTTCATACATTGAATTTTAACACAAATCTCAATATACTTTTAGTAATTAACTTTTCACTTTTAATTTTTAACTTTTAACTTTCTTTTTGTGTCCCAGTTAACAGTCACCTCTTATTACACTCGACAAACCATAAAATTTGGGGCGGTATTTTTGCTTTTGTTTTTCATCTTAAAAATAAGTTGGGGAATTTTTTCTGCCTACTGGAAAAAAATGCATCCGCCGGCGCCGGCGGCGCCAAATGTCGCTTTTGGCAAACTACCAGTAATCAACTTTCCCGAAGGAAGTGAAGATAAACCAAATAATTTCCAATTAGAAACTGTTGACGGCGGTTTACCTGAAAGCATGCCAAAGACAGTAAAGATCTATTTTATCCCTCAAGTGGGAGGCAAGTTTCTTTCTCTGGACAAAGCGACACAAACGGCAAAAAAACTAAGTTTTACCGATCCGCCTGAGAAAATAAGCGAAGAAGTTTATCGCTTTACCAATATTATTAATAGCACTACTTTAACAATTAATGTCTTTACCGGACAGTTTGAATACCACTACAATTATTTAGGCGATCAAACTCTAATAAACCCAAAAGGTCTTCCTTCTGAAAATGAGGCAATTTCTTTGGTAAAAACTTTTCTTGAACAAATAGATAAAAAAACAGACGAAATTGATGAAAGTGAGTTTAAGGCTAATTATTGGAAAATGGCGGCAGATAAACTGGTCTCCGCCGTTGCTCCTTCAGAAGCGGATTTTATAAGAATTAATGTTTTTAGAGAAAAAGCGGGGGGTGAATATCCTTTGATGCCTCCGGACCCAAATTTTGGTTTAATCTCTTTCCTTCTCTCCGGTATAGAGGTGCAAAGCAAAAAAATTGTTGAAGCAAAGTTTGTTTATTTCTCTTATGATAAGGAAAAATTTGGCACATATCCTACTAAAACTATTGAACAAGCGTTTGAGGAACTCAAAAACAAAAAGTATTATTTGGCATCTTTTACCGGCAACAAAGACAAAACCATAAAAATTAGAAAAATATATTTTGCCTACTTTGATCCGCCGTCTTCGGCAAAATTCCTTCAACCGCTGTTTGTTTTTCAAGGAGATGATAATTTCTACGGCTATGTATCTGCGGTGGCAAGCGAATGGACAGAATAAAATTTAATATCTAATATTTATTATTTATTATTTAAAAGACAGGGGTTTTATTCTTAAAAGTTCTCATTGCCTTTAATCTCCCCATAAAACAGCCTCTTTGAGCCAAGCGATAATTCTTTTTGTATCACCGAAGCGATCGGAACTGTTTAAAACCACGGTAATAACTTGATGGCCATTTAAATCCAAAAGCCCGACAAAAGATTCACCGCTTTCCGGCGTCCAACCGGTTTTGACCCCTCTTACTTCGGTAATTACTCCCAAAAGTTCATTCGTGGAAACCAATTTATGTTCCGTCTTTTCATCAACGCTTTTTATAGTAATCTCATTAATCCTCACCGCTTCTGAAAAAGTCTTATTTTCCAAAGCTTTTTTTGCAAGATAGGCTAAATCCCAAGCGCTTGAATAATGATTTTCATCATCTTCGCCGTCAAAATTAGCAAAATGAGTATTTCTTAAATTTAATTGTTCAACAAAATTATTCATTTCCAGAATAAATTTTTTCACTTCATTTTCACTCTGGCCGGCCAAGACATAAGCGGCATCATTTGCGGAATGAACCAAAAGCCCATAGACAAGATTTCCAACAGTAATCACCTCACCGGCAATAAGTTCCATATTCTTTCCGATAGGATAAGCATTTTTAACGGTAATGATTTCTTCCGCGGGATAAAGATTTAAGGCAACGGCAGCGGTGGCAATTTTCGTAATTGACGCGGGGTGGAGTCTTAAATCCGGATTTTTAGAAAAAATTATCGTTCCGCTTTCCTCATCCATCACCACCGCCGCTTTAGCGAAAACTTTCGGCTGGGCAATAAATTTGTTCACTCGTGGTAAAGGCTTCACGGAAAAATCCTGTATCGAAGAAATCTTATGAGAAAACACAAAGGACAAAAAAGATAATAGGAAAAAAATTCCTAATAGAACAAATAATAATAAATATTTATTTTTCATAGAAATCTATTTTAAAAAATTTGTTTTGACTACTCACTGCTCACTATTCACTACTCACTTTCTTCATATCCTTAATCTTCAACTGTATCTTCTCGGCTCCGTTCCAACAGTTTAAATCTAAATTAAAAGCGATATCTATCAAATCACCGGCGAAAAGTTTGTCTTTCCATCCGCCCCAGCCAAAACCGATGCTTTCGGCAACAATTCTTTCCGTTATTGCCGTTTGGGGATCATCTAACCAAATTTTAAGGTGTTTTTCATCTTTACCTAAAACTTTTAAGTTTAAAACCCTTGCCCTTTTTATTAAAAACACCGGTTCCGGATTTCCGAATCCAAAAGGAGCCAATTTTTGAAGGAGCTGAAAAAATCTTTTTGTCAGAAGAGAAAAACCGATTTCGACATCAATTTTTAATTCAGGGATTAGTTTTTTCCCGTTTAGTTCTTTTTCCGCAATCTTTAAAATCTTTCTTTCAAATTGTTTTAGCTTATTGCTCTTTAAGGTAAATCCGGCGGCCATAAAGTGGCCGCCAACGTCAATCAAAAGATCATCCGCTTTTCTTATGAACTTCAAGATGTCAAAACCGTTTACCGACCTTGATGAGCCCTTACTTATCTCTTCTCCTTCCCAGATCAAGATCACCGGTCGGTAAAATTCTTCCACTAATTTGCCGGCAACTAAACCAATGATCCCCTGATGATAATTTTTACCGGCGGCAAAAATTATTTTCTTCTCAACATCAACCGTTTTTTTAACCTGTTCAAAACATTTATTCATCGTCTCTTGCCTTCCTTTATTTATTCTTTCTAACTTTCCCGCTAAAACATCGGCCTTATCTCTTACGGGCGTGCATAAAAGCCGCAAACTATCCAAAGCGTCATCCATTCTGCCGGCGGCGTTTAACCTTGGCCCCAGAATAAAAGAAACATCATAAGATGACAAAACTTTTTTCTCTATTCCCGCTTTTTTCAACAAAGAGAGAATACCCGGCCGTTTACTTTTACCAATTTCTCTCAATCCAAACTTAGCAAAACTTCTATTTACCCCTTTTAAGGGAAGCATATCAGCGATCGTTCCGACTGTTACTAAATCCAACCCACAAACACCAAACTCTTTTGCCAAAAACCAGGCGACGGCGGAACCGGAAATCTGTGTACTATGAACAATAACATCGGCTAAGGGTTTCTCCTCTAAAGGAATATGGTGGTCGGTAATAATCACTTTAATCCCCAACTTTTTGGCCAATTTTACCGCCTTATGAGCGACAATACCGTTATCAACAGTGATTAGTAATTTTATGTCTGGATATTTCTTCTTTATTTTCTCAACAGTTTTAATACTGATACCATAACCTTCTTCAATCCGGTTGGGAATATAAGGCATTACCGCAAAACCTTTTTCCCAAAGCATTTCCCAAATAATCGCTGTCCCGCATAAGCCATCAGCATCATAATCGCCAAAAATAATGATTTGCCCTTTTTCCTCACCAATTTTATCAATCAATCTTTTTGCCTTTTTTAAAGTGGCTGTTTTTAACCCAACATCCTCCGGTTTTAAATCATCCGGATTTTCCGGAGACAAAAAACTTTTTATCTCCCTGCCGTAAATTTTTCTGTTCTTTAAAAGAATACGAAGGATTTCTTCATCTAGAACTTTCCTCCCAATTTTTTCCCGATGCAAAACCGTCCATTTTTTATCCATAAAAGATTGTATAATTTGTACAATCATTATACTTTAAGTTTATGAAAATCCCAGCAAAAGTTTTGGAATTAATCAGGATTTTTCAAAACGCCGGTTACAAAATTTATGTTGTCGGCGGGTCTTCCCGAGCTCTGCTAACTAATACTTTTCTCCCTTACGTTGATTGGGACTTTGCTACTAACGCCACCCCTCCCGAAATGCTTAAACTTTTTCCAAAAAACAGTTTTTATGAAAACGAGTTTGGTACCGTCAGTATGGTAATGGGAAAAGGGAAAAACAATGTCTTTGAAGTAACTACTTTCCGTAAAGAACAAGGTTATACAGACAACCGCCATCCGGATAAAGTTGTTTGGGGAAAAACAATTGAAGAAGATCTTTCCCGTCGCGATTTCACCATTAACGCGATTGCGATTAGCATAACTTCCAACCTCCATCCGCCAGCTGGCGGACCAACCTCCAACAAATTTAAAATAACCGACCCTTTTAAAGGGCAAAAAGATTTGAGTGCAAAAGTTATTCGTTGTGTTGGCAACCCTGACGATCGATTTTCCGAAGACGCGCTACGGCTAATGCGGGCGGTGCGTATCGCCACCCAGCTACAATTTTCCATTGAGGAAAAAACATTTGCTTCTTTAAGAAAAAACGCGGCGAAGATTAAAAATATCGCCTGGGAGAGAATTAATACTGAACTTTTTAAACTTTTAGCAAGTGAACATCCTGCCGACGGGATAATTTTACTTTATACAAGCGGTCTTCTGGACTTTATTATCCCGGAACTAACCGTCGGAAAAAACGTCGCCCAAAACAAACATCATGTCCATGATGTTTGGACGCACAATCTTGAAACCCTGCGGTTTTGCTCAGCAAAAGATCCACTCGTCAGGCTGGCTGCTTTACTCCACGACATCGGCAAACCGGCAACGGCTAAGGGTGAAGGTATAAACCGATCATTTCATAGCCATGAAGTCGTCGGCGCAGCAATCGCCAAAAAAATCGGTTTAAGACTGAGGCTTTCAAATAAACAAATTGATAAACTTTGGCGTCTGGTGCGTTGGCACCAGTTTACCCCCAGTGAAAATCAAACTGATTCGGCAATCCGCCGGTTTATCCGTCGCGTCGGCGTAGAAAACCTCCAAGATATCCTGGATGTCCGCACCGGTGATCGGCTCGGTTCAGGGGTACCAAAAACCTCGTGGCGAACAGAACTCTTTAAAAAACGCTTAGTGGAGGTGCAAAAACAACCTTTTGCGATCAAAGACTTAAAAGTCAACGGCCACGACGTGATGGAAATATTAAAGACTAAGCCCGGCCCAAAAATCGGCGAAATTCTTGAAACGCTGTTTAAGGAAGTTGAGGAAGATATTACAAAAAATGAAAGAGAATATCTATTAAAAAGAATTAAAGATTTTTCTTTCTAAGTTTTTTCCAGACCACCAACAATGGCACGGCGACGAAAGTGGAAGAATAAGTGCCGGAAATAGTGCCAATAAGCAGGGCGACGGCGAACCATTTGGTCGTTTCTCCGCCTAAAAACACCAATGCCAAAAGCATAAAAATAATCGTTAGGGAGTTGCTTATTGACCTTCTCATCGTCTGGGAAACCGCGGTATCAGCCGCCTCTTCTATTTCAAGTTTACTGTTTGTTTTTTTCAATTCCCTGATCCGATCGTAAACAACAACAGTATCATGGACAGAAAAAGAAAGAATTGTCAAAACGGCGGTAACAAACAAACTATCTATCTCCGCGCCGAAAAAATGACCTAAAAGGGAAAGAGAACCAAACATTACCAAAGTGTCGTGGAGCATTGCCAAAATCGCGCAAGTGCCAAAAGTTTTATCTTTAAATTGGGAGTTAATAAAAAGCAAAATTGCCAAAATCGCCAAAAGCATTCCCACACCGGTCTTAATTAATAACTCTTTGCCCAAAGACGGGCCTAATGTTTCATAACGGATTATTTCCAAGTCTTTGCCGCTATTTTCTTTTGTTTTTTTAATAAACTCCTCTTTTTCGTTTTCTCTGAGTTCGGAAAAACGCAATATAACAATATTTCCTGAGGATTTTTGCTGGCTGTTCAAAACGACCTTTGTCTCTTCTACTGACTTTTGAATAATTTCTTTACTCAAATTTTCGCCCTTTATTTCCAAAAGTGTCCCGCCGGTAAAATCCACTGAAGGCTTTAAACCGAATTTAAAAAGGGAAAACAAACCGGGTAAAATCACCAAAGCGGAAATTAAGAAATATAAACGCCGGTACTTCATCCAATTAGTAGATTTCATATTAAAAATATTTAAAAACTTTTAATTCTTAACTTTCTTAGTAAATGTTCTTAAGAGCGTTCTTGTTACCACCACTCCCGTAAACAAACTGACAAAAATCCCTAAGGCTAATGTTACTGCAAAACCGCGCACTGTCCCCGAACTGTTTAAAAAACTCCAGCCAAAAGGATTAAAAAGCAAAAAACAGGTAATTAAAGTGCAGATATTCGCGTCTCTGATTGAGTCCCAGGCGCGGCCAAAAGCTAATTCCAAAGCGGCATTGTAAGGCCGGCCATCTTTTAATTCTTCTTTCAGCCTTTCAAAAATTAAAATATTGCTGTCAACGGCCATCCCCACAGAAAGCAAAAATCCGGTTAAGCCCGGCAACGTTACTGTTACCGGAATAATTTTATACAAAGCAAGCGTTAAAAGGGCATAAATAATGAGTCCAAAATCGGCTAAAACTCCTAAACCGCGGTACAAAACTACCATAAATAAAAGCACCGCCGCTAGCCCTACCGCCCCCGCTTTTAAACTTTTCGCCACTGATTCGCTCCCTAAAGCCGGCCCTATTTGCCTTTGTTCTATCAGGGTTAGCGGCGCTGGCAAGGCACCAGCATTCAGTTGCGAAACCATTCCTTTTGCTTCTTTTAAAGTAAAATTGCCGCTGATTATCGCTTTGCCTTCGCTGATTTTTTCTTTTACTTCCGGCGCGGACAAAGGAACATCATCCAAAAATATTGCCACTCTTTTGCCCACATTTTTTTCCGTAATTTCGCCAAAAAGCTTTTTTCCTTCTTCGTTAAATTCCAAACTGACCGCCGGTTTACCGCTGCTGCTGTCAAACTCTACCGCCGCTTTTAAAAGATGCCTGCCGGAAAGCCCAGTTTCTTTTGAAAAAACATCATAAATTGTTGCCGTCGCCGTTGCTTCCGGTGGAAGTTCTACTTCCTCGCGAAAATCAAGCTCCGCCGTTTTCCCCACTAATTCTATTGCCCCGGCAATATCCGCTACCCCCGGCAATTCTACTACCAATCGTTTCTCTTCACCTTTTTCTGAAGTTTGCACTACCGCCTCGCTTAAACCAAAAAGATTAACGCGGCGGTCAATGTTTTCTTTCAAAGAAACAAAAGCATTTTCTTGATTTTCCTTGGGAATTTCATCCATCTTCGCCTTAAACATCAAATGAACGCCGCCAGCCAAATCCAAACCTTTAACCACTTTATATTTTTGCAGAAAAGAAAAAGGTCTTGAAACTGTCGTTTCAAAATTTATCTTTTTCCAATGAATTTTTAGAGGATAGCTCGTCGGCAAATCAATTATCACCGCGACAATAGTGATTAAAGCGATAAACCAAAAAAGAAAACGGGTATTCCTCATAAATATCTATTATCTATTATTTATTATTTATTAGTTAAAAAAAACCAAATTAGTTTTCAGTTTTCGACTATTCACTGCTCACTATTCACTATATTTCTGCGAGTTCTCGTTCATCTCCAATAATCATCACCTTACCCTGTAAAAGAAAATTTATTAAAAACGGGTCGCGGTTTTGCCTGCGGAAACGAAAATCACTCTCGTCAATCACCGTATAGTTTATTTCCCGACCGCGTTTTTTTTCTTCCTCCCGCACCAAAGCCCCTAATTCCGGTAAAACTACACTACCGATAATTAAAAAATCCACTTTGTCATTTTCGCCGTCCTTCCGTAGTAAGTTACGCGCAAAATCAAAAGAAAAAACAACGAATTTAATCTGTCCCAATCTCTGGCGGTTCTTAATGATTTCCTTCCCTAAGCCCTCGACTTTTAAAACAATAGAAAGAAGTTCCTGAAAAAATTGGTATTTGCTGTTTACTTGATAAAAAATTTTGTTCGCTCTTTTTTCACTTGTTAAAACTCCGGCTTCCCTAAGATTTTTCAATTCTCTTCTGACGGAATTAATTTCTTCACCGGTCAAACGAACCAATTGCCGAATATAATATGTCTCACCCGGGAAGTAAAACAAAATTTTTAGAAGCTTTAATCGGCTTCCGGAAACAAAAATTTTCTTTAAAGAATCAACAGATTTCATTTTTCCGTATAATCTACTTTCGCTCCGGCAGGAAGAACCTCTATCCAAATAACGCCTCTGTTTAGTTTAATTTCTTTTCCGGAATTATCACTAAATTCCGTTCGTGACTGCCGCGCCTCTTTACTCCATTTGCCGGAAACAACTCCGCCGTCTTGAAAAACTAAAGCCTTTCCGGAACCGATTGTCTGGTAAAGTAAATGTTTGTGTTCATCAACCGGACCAGTTTCTTTACTAAACTGAATGATCACCGTTTTCGCCGTTAATTGTTCGCCGGAAACAAAATCTTTATGCGCTGCGCCGCCGTTTTCTCTTTTGTAAACATTTTGCGCGGAATCAAAAACCCATTTTACCGAATAAGCACTGTAGCCTTGCCAAAAATCAAAAGAAATATCAGAAACTTTTCCCAGACTTTTTCCGTCATCTTTAAATGTCCACATCTGGAAATTTTTATCCCAGCTCTTACCGTCGGCTGTTTGCGCCGTCAAACCTCTTTTCTCCGCTTCGCTCCATAAAGCGGCGCTGTCGCAATACATTGTGTGTTCTGTCGCAACTGTTTTTCCGGTTCTTTCCGGCTCGCGACGGCAAAGTTTGTATGAAAGAGCAAATTGGTCTAGATCGTTCCAATGTTTTTTATCTTTCCAGCCGTAATTTTCTATTTGACACAAAGCTTTCGCTTTACTGTTTACCGTCGGATCATTACAGAGACCGGCACCGCCAACATGGTTATATAAAGGATAGTCGCTATATTCTGACGCCCAATCCAAAAAATAGGTCCGCGCCGAACGGACCGGACCTAAATCATATTTCCCCGCCGGTACGGCGGCAGCACAATAAAAAACCCCCATAAGCCGGGCAATCCCTCCCTCCGCTACCGCCTCGTAAATAACATCAGCGCGGTTCAAACCCGACTGCGGCCGCGAATCCTCGTGGTTTTCAATCATCACCAAAAGCGGCCGCCTTTTTTCCCAAATTTCCTTTTGCCCTCTTTGATAGTAAACCCCGTTTATCGGACATTCTTGATTTTTTGGTCCGCTGAAAGTGGAAGCCTTTTGTTCTTTGCTCTCCTTTTCCTCCTCTTCTACCAACGGGGAAACAGTTTTCTTTATCGGTTGCTTCAGATATGAAAACACGGCAAAAGAAAGACCTGTTACCAAAAGATAAAGACCTAAACCGAAAATTAAAAGGTTCTTTTTATTTTTAAACATAAATAAAAATAAACCAAATGATTAAATTGTTAAATTATTAAATTGTTCCGTTAAAAATTTGTTTTGACTATTCACTATTCACTGATCACTACTCACTATTTTGCCTTTTTTACTGCCGCCAGTTCTTCCCGTGAAAGCTTGGCGCTTCTATCGCTTATTAGTTTAGCATAAACCCTTGTGCTTTGGCGGCTATGAAGACCGGTGATTACCAACCCTTCATCCTTACCGTCCAAAAGCGATAAGGCAAAACTTTGGTCACCGCCGGAATCAGCAAAAGGATTAAATCGCACTAAGCCTATTTTTTGAAAATAGAATTTCTCCTTTTGGTCAATTCTTGTAATTTTCTCTTTAATCTCCTTTATTTCCCCTGTTGTTAGTTTTTTCTCGGCCAAAATTTGTGCCAACAGTTTTTCCAGATTACTATCTTTTACCCCTTTCGTCAACCGTTGAAAAATACGGAAAATACGGAAAACGAAAAAACTCAAAACCGCACTCCATAAAAACAAAAGGGATAAAATAACCTTTTCAATTCTCATTCTAAAAGATTTTAATCAAAAATAACTGCTCTTGCAATCGGCATTTAAGCTGTGTTATATTGAAACGATGATTTCTTCGTCTATTTATCCCTGCAAGAAAGGAGGTGAAAAAGATTTATGGCGGATCTTTATTGTCTAAAATGTAGAGCCCACAAAACAGTTTCCGAAACGGAAAAGGGCATCAATAAAAAAGGAAGGCCTTATATAACGGCAAAATGTCCCACTTGCGGAACAAAAATGTTCAAGTTCGTGAAAAAAGACTAAACATTTTGTTTACATTGCCACAAAAACCTCCTTTCACATTGAAGGAGGTTTTTGTAACTTTAATCTTCTGTTTTTGGCAGATATTGGAGGGCTTCGGCAATAAATTCGCTGGCAATTTCATCTTCTCCCGTTAAATCAGCAATTGTCTGAGCAATTTTTATGGTTTTAAAATAACCCCGTGCGGAAAGATTAAAACTCTGCGCCGCCTGCAATAAAAGTCTTTGTCCGTCTTCACTTATTCTGCAAACTTTTTTAATGTCCCTCGGCCCCATTTCGCTATTGGAAACAAAAGGCAATTTTAAAGCTTTAAATCTTACCAGTTGGCGGTTACGCGCCCTTATTACTCTTTCTCTTATTACAATTGACTTTTCTTCAAGAACATTTTTATATTTTCCCAGTTTTTCCGGGTCTACCGGCGGAACGTTAAGATGAATGTCAATTCTGTCTAAAATCGGGCCGGAGATCCGTTTTTGATAACGGGAAATTTCTATTTGCGAACAGCGGCAGGGCTTTTTCGGATGGGCTAAAAATCCGCAAGGGCAGGGGTTGCTCGCGGCAATCATTAAAAAATAACAAGGAAAGGAAACAGTGCCGGCGGCGCGGCTGATCACCACTCTTCTATCCTCCAAGGGCTGACGGATCGCCTCTAAAACATTTCTTGGAAATTCGGGTAATTCGTCCAAAAATAAAATCCCGCGGTGGGCCATAGAGACTTCACCAGGGGACAAATTTGCCCCGCCGCCTATCAAACCGACACGGGAAATAGTATGGTGCGGGGCGCGAAAAGGCCGGCTGCGGACGATAAAATCACCAATTTTAATATTGCCGGAAACGGAATAAATTTTTGTTACTTCCATTGATTCTTCTTCCGTCAAAGGAGGCATAATTCCAACCATTGCCCGCGATAACATTGTCTTCCCCGATCCCGGCGGGCCTTTCATAAAAACATTGTGGTTGCCGGCGGCGGCAATTTCCAAAGCCCTTTTTGCCTGATATTGGCCAATGATGTCCGCCATATCAAACTCTGCCTCCGTTTCGGTAAGAAGTTTAGAGATAGAAATTTTCTCCAAGGGCAAAATTTTTTTAACACCGGCAAAATGATTTAAAAGAGAAGGCAAAGATTCTACGGGAAAAATTTTTGCCCCAGTTACGCAGGCGGCTTCGTTCGCTGAAAGTTTGGGAATAAAAATGTTGGCAATTTTTTCTCTTCTCGCAAAATCTGCCAACAAAAACACGCCTTTGCTGTGGCGCAAACTACCGTCAAGAGAAAGCTCACCGTAAAAAAAAGATTCATTAAAGATTTTTCTGTCAAAAGAAACCATACCGGAGGCTAGTAATATTGCCAGGGCAATCGGTAAATCATAACAAGAACCTTCTTTAACCAGATCCGCCGGCGCTAAATTAACGACAATCCGACTGCGGCTGGGAAAATCTATCCCCGAATTAACAATCGCCGATCTTACTCTTTCTTTCGCTTCTTCTACCGCTTTACTCGGTAGACCGACTAAGTGCAATCCAGGAAAACCGCGGCCGGCAACATCCACTTCCACTTCTATCTTCACCGTATCTAAACCAAAATGGGCAACTGAAAATACTTTCGCAAGCACTAAATAATGTTAAAGATAATTATGATACTTTTCAATGGTTATCAAACAATCACTCTTATGAATACTATAAGTAAAATGCTTTTTATGCTATACTATCTCTGTCGGAGGGGAGAGAGGGTCGCCCACCAAAATCGCAGTATTCGCCTTCAGGTGCTATTTGCACACGGCTAATACTGCGATTTCAGGCGGGAGGAAAGTCCGGACTTGAGGAAGCAAAAATGCCCCCGAAGTATCGGGGAGCCCGCCAAAAATTTCATATTTAGGCGGGACAGTCAGAGCCACAGAGACGAGCCCGCCAAAAGCTAACGCAATTAGGCGGGGTGAAACGAGTCTATAAGTAATTATAGGCAAGCCCGCGAAGCTTTATGCGAAGTGGGCGTGGCAATCCTCTTTCAAGCAATCTCATCCCCGCCAAAAATTTTATATTTAGGTGGGGTGGGCGCGGGAAGCTTCCCCCAGCAACGCCCGGTAGAGAGCATTAGATAGATGACCCTTTTAAAACAGAATCCGGCTTATATGCCCTCCGACAAAACCAAGAACTTAGAATTTAGGAGAAAAATTATCTTCTTTTATTTTTATACGAAGAAATAAGCAATTCTTTTGCTAAAGTTTCAAAGAAAAGATAAAGAGGCACGGCTAAGATGGCGCCGATGACGCCGGCAAGTTTGAAGCCGACCGCTAAGGATAATATTGTTACCAAAGGATTAACGCCGGTTGATTTTTGCATTACCTTGGGGACAATTAAGTTATTTTCCAACTGCTGAACGACAAAACACCAAGCCAAAACCAAAAACCCAATCAAGGGTGTTTCTAAAAAACCAACCAAAACGGCCGGAACAGCGGCAACAGTTGGACCAATATTTGGCACTACTTCCAAAATACCGGCTAAAATTGCCAAAGGAAGGGCGGATTTTAAATTTAAAATTTTAAAGCCGAAGTACGAAAGCGCGCCGACAATAACCATTAAAAATAATTCCGCTCTTACCCAACCGCCCAACTTTTTTTCCAAGATAGTAACGATTTTTTTTGCCCGGCGTTTGCCCTCGCGGCCAAAAAGATAAAATAAATAATGATTTAAATTTTTATGCTCCAAAAGAAGATAAAAAGTAATCACTAAAACAACAAAAATAGAGAGAACATTTGAGGCCGCGGAAACGGCAATTTTTAAAATTTGGCTCGGCAAACCGCCCAACTGAGAAAGATAACCATTTAAATTCTCCGCGGAAAAGCCAAAAAAACTTGTTTTTGCGACACTTTCTACCACCAATTGAACTAATTTTCCGGTTTGATCAACCAGCGCCGGCACTATTCCCGCTAAAGACCCGATAAATAAACCAACGACAACAATGTAAACGACCAAAATCGCCAGCCAGCGCGGCAAACGCCATTTTTCTAATTTATTGATCGTCGGATTTAACGCTCCCATCAAAATCAGGGAAATAAAGAGCAAAAGAAGAATGTCTCTTATTTGATACAAAAACCAGGCGCCGATCAAAATCGCTAAAGTAAAAATTATCGTCCGATAAGAAATTTCTATTCTTTGCGCCATTAAAAAATAATAACACAGAATTTAACAATTAAACAATTTAGTCATTTAGCAATTTATCTAATTAACAAACTTTTTAACCAAAGCAAACACCTTTTTTTTATAATCCTTTTTCGTAATGTCTAACCACTTTATCCTCTTATCTTTCTTAAACCAAGTCAATTGCTTGCGCGCGTATTTATGCTCATCAAACCGCCATCTTTCCACTGCCTTTTCTAAAGAAATTTTTTCCTCAAAATACGGCCGAAACTCTTTATATGCCAAACAATTCATTCCCGGATCATCCCAATTGATCCCGCTTTTTAACAATCTCTTTATCTCATTAAGTAAACCGTCTCTAAGTCTTTCCTTTACCCTTCTATCAATTCTTTTATAAATCTTTTTTCTGTCCGCTGTTAAACCGATCTGGAGATAACTTACAGCTTTTAGCTTACCCGCCTGCAACGCCTGATGTGCCCGCCAGCAGCGATAAGTGCAACTTTTCGGGCTGGTAGCATCTGCGGGCAGGTAGCTTATAGAAGGACGAGTTTTAGTAATTTTTAAATTTTGCTTTTTTAAAATTTCAATCTTACGTATCAATCTTCTCGGATTATTTTTATCTGATTTATTCATTTGTTTATAAACTTCCGGCGCTAATTTCTCTACTCTTCTCTTTAATTGTGCGACGCTCAGACCTTCCAACCTTTTTCTTAATCCCTCATCCGCAGGAATTCTCAAAGAATCAATGCCATCAATCAAAACCTTGATGTAAAATCCCGTTCCTCCGACAATAATCGGCAGTTTCCCTCTTCGCCAAATATCCGCGATTACAATCTGCGCACACTTCAGCCAGTCAGCAACATTGAAACGGTATTTTGGGGAAACAAGGTTAAGAAGCCAAACAGAAACAGAGTTGGAAGTTTGAGGTTTGAGGTTGGAAGTTAAAAAATTTTTAAATCTTAAATTTGAGATTTTAAATTTATTAGAAATTAGAAATTGGAAATTAGAAATTTTGGGAATATCCTTTCCTGTCCCAATGTCCATCCCCTGATATACTTGCCTTGAATCCGCAGAAACAATCTCGCCGTTAAACTTTTGCGCCAATTTTATCGCCAAAGAAGTTTTCCCCGTCGCCGTTGGCCCACAGATTACAAGAAGCCTATTTACACCCATTGAGAGTATTGTACTGCTTTTGTTGACTTTTTTGCTATTATTCTATAATGTTCTTATGACAAATATAATTGACAGGGAACATTTGTTTCAGAGAGCTGCAATAGAAAGGAAGGTTATGAATTTATTGCCTCATCAAACCTACAATGGTGGAGTAGGTACAATAGTTGAAGTATTGCCTGATTCTAAAAACCTAAGGCGAGATTATTTAGTATGCAGGGACCCGGGAGGAAACAGAATTCTTGCAACCGCAAAGCATGATAAATATCATGAAGGAGACGGAGTTGATATAATCAGAGAGCGGTGGCATCTTTCAATTGGATTCTTAGGTTTTCACCCTGAAGATATAAACAGACTCTCTATTACACCTAGAGCACCTTCAGAAAAAATCCAGTTGACTCAACAAAGAGATCTTGCTTGTCGTGGCTAAAACCCTAATATTTCACAATCAATTTTGGCGATTCAAGATAACAAATTACTCCGTTTAAAGATTTTATTTCCAGACGATAATGGTTTTTGCCCGCCCAGATGCTTAACGCTTGGCTGGTCAAATCTTCAAAAACGATTTTGTCGGTTGACTGCTCGGAATAATCTACGGCGCGATAGTGGTCTTTATCATAAATTCTTGCATAACACCGACTGCCGGCATCACGGGCTTTTAAGTTTACCTCCCAATAAACCTTTGCCCCTGCCGAATAATCCTTTAAATCAAAGGCAAAATCGGATCCATCAATTGCCGTCCAAGCAGAATTTATTGTCGTCATTCCCCCGCCGCTTAAGGGAACATAACTGACACTGACCGCTATTTTTCCGGCCGTAGTTCTTTGCAGTTTCGCCAAAGCCTTGGTTATTTTTTCATCCATTACTTTCATACAAGCCGCACTGCAGTAATCATCCTCCGTAATCGCCGCGGAAAGCACTTTTCCTTTTGTTAGAAAGGAATAATGAAGATAAAGGAGATTTTCCCCAAGAAAAAGAAATAAAAGGAAAAATACAGAAAATTTCCAAAATTTACTTTTCATCTTTCTAAAGTATAACAAATAGTTTCTATCCCGGAAATTTAACTGCTGGCACTGGTGTATTTTTTCAAGCTATAGCGCCAGAATTTCAAAGAGAGAATAACGGAAAAAATACTAAAAAACACGGAAAGAATGATTTTATCCCAAGAAAGAAGACCCAATAATCCCTTTGCCGGAAAAGTAATCAAAAGAACAACAGGGACGACAAATGTAATTAAAAATCTCATAAACCCGCGGTAAATATCAGTCGGAAACCGCGCCGCCGCCGTCAGATCGCGGTAAATCCAAACCAGATGATCTATTTCTAAAGTTAAAACGCAGATTGCGGAAATAAAAAGATGAAAAGCAAAACCAAAAAGAAGACTGGAAAGAAAAAGAATGATAAAAGCAAAAACACCAACTGCTCCGGCAGTTAAGTGATGAACACCCGCATACCAGATAAAAAACCCGAAAAGGGGAACAAGAGTAATAAAATCCATAATGTCAATATGGCCAAAAACAGGCCGGAAAAACGAGGGCAAAGGTTTGACCAAATCTAAATCAAAATTTCCCGAGGCGACCACGCCGCGAAAGTGATAAACACCGCGAAAAAGAAATTGAATAGTAGTATCTACTAAATTAAAAATGAGAAAAAATAAAATCACCTCTTGTGCCGAATATCCGGCCATTCCCGCACCGGCGGCAAGGACTTGAAAAAGAAAAAGAAAATACAAAAGAAATCTTACTATTTTCCCTAAGATAAAAAGAAGCGCCGGACCACTACTAACCAAATCCGGCAAAATCACCATTTTTGCGGTAACCAGCCAAACTCTAAAAAACTTTTTCATTTTCAACCTCCATAACCGGAATAAACTTTCAATCCTTTTTTCCAGACAAAAGAAACTAAATAAAATAAAGCCAAAAGCCAAAAAAACATCAAAAACAAAATCCTAATGATATCGAAAATAGGAATTTTACCAAGATATATCTTTATCGGAAAATAAACCAAATAAGGAAATGGGGTCAAGTTTATTAAATTAACTAAGGTTTTCGGTAAAACATCCAAGGGGAAAAAGGCGCCGGAAAAAAATTCCAAGAATATCACCCCGAAAAGCCAACGCGGCGCCCAAACATTATCAACCCAAAAAGCGATTAAAGACAACAAAAAACTGATGGCAAAATAAGTTAAAAAGGCGGTGGCGATAACTAAAATAAAAAGGAAAAGTGTTGATAAATTTTTCTGCCAGAAAATCGGCAAATTAATAATTCTGGCGACAACAAAAATCTCTAAAAACGCAAAGGTTACATCTAATATCTTTGCCGGCAGATCACGAAAAAACAAAACGACTACTACCCTCCAGGGTTTTAATAAAAATCTGCCGACGATCTCACCGGACTTAATCATCCCAGCAAAGTCAGCGGTACCGCTTCCTAAAACCAAAGCCTTTAGAAAACTTACTCCGACAATATAAGTGAGCATTTGCTCTTTTTGATAGCCAAAAATCTCCCCTTTCCCCTGATAAACCGCCTCCCAGAAAAAGAAAAGGACAAGAAAAGAAATAATATTCCTAAACCGCCAAAGAAAAAAGTTCAGGCGGTAGACAAAATACTCCTCCAAGGTCAATTTGAAAATAAGCCAGTACTTCTTCATAAAAAATCCTCTCACTCCCGAGGTGTAAATAGAACTCCACCTCGGGAGTGGATAATTAAATTAAATGGAAACACCCGTGTGTCTTTTTAGTCCCGCCCGCCACATCGCTCTCGCCAATAAGCCAAAAATAAAAGTCGCTAAAAACGCGCCGGCGATCAAGTTCCAGTTTATTTTACCTAAAATTACTTCCGCAGGCAGGGCGGCGATAAAAACCACCGGTATAACCGTATAAACCGCAAAAGATAAAAATTTAAGTGGTTTAAAAAACTCCGAGGGATATTGCGCCAAAGTTTCCCAGACCCAAAAAAAATGGACAACTTCGCTATTTTCCGTAAACCAAAAAGCAGTACAGCCAAAAATCACTGCGGCAAAAAAAATGAGGATAAAAGCATTTAATAAAACAACTAAAAATAAGAAAATGTGTGGAACTGTTAAAATTACTCCGCCCGCTTTGAAAGAGAGGAAGAAAATAAGCAAACCGGAAAAACTATGCAGTAAAAGCTCCGGCTCAAATTTCATTGCCGCGTAAAATAAACCACTTCCCGGCCAAAGTAAAACTCTGTCTAAACTACCATTTCTAATATGCTCAGCAATTCTTAACCCGCCGATACCAAAAACAGACATCATCCCCCACCAAAAATTATAAATACCGTAAAGAACCAAAAGATCTTCCCAGCGCCAACCGGCTAAAACACGAACTTGGGAAAAAATTAAACGATAAATAAAAAGCGTCCCTAAAAGCCAAAAAACTGAGCCAAAAGAATTTAAAATCGCGTTAAAGCGATATTCAAGGTGGTAAAGCCAGACCATTTTTACCCAGACGCGGTAAACGCGAAAAAATTTTTTAAAATTTTTCATAGGCTAAATATTAAAGCGACTAATGACAATCTTTGTGCTATTTCCCCACCGCTTCATATTCTTTTACACCCTTTCTCCATAGAAACGCGACCACAAAAAATAAAATAAAAATCCAAAAATACTGGCTAAAGATATTTTTAAGAACCAAAACGGCGGTTATTTTTCCTTGAAAAAACTCTATGGGAAAGCCGACTGTCAGATAAAAAGGGAGGACGCGGGCAAAAGCGGACAAATTCTTTGGAAAAAAATCAAGTGGCAACCAGCCGCCGCCGGCAAGATCTGTTATCTGTCGTAGAAACCATAAAGTAGAAGAAATATTAACCAACCAAAAAGACAAACTCCCTAAAAAAAACTGATAAAGAAAAATAAGCAGAGCGGCGTTTATTAAAATAACAGCAAAAATGATAATTTTTAAAGGATTCATTCCTGTTGTAGAAACCGCTGCCAAAATAATAATTCCTAAAAGAAAGTAAAAAAGGCGGTAAACTTTTTTCCCCCAATGAAAGGAAAAAAAAGACCAGAAAAAAGAAAGCGGCCATAAAAGACTATTTGAAAGATCGCCGCTTTTTATTAAACCGGAAAGATTGTAAGCGGCGTCACTATCTACAAAAGTCTGGACAAAAAAAAGAATAAAAAAATAATAAATTAAATCCTGAAAACTGTAACCTTGAAAAACCAGCTTTTCCAGAAAAACCGTCCGCCAAAGAAGAAGGGAAATTAATATCTGTAGAGTTTGACGGAAAAAGTAAAAAAAGAAATTAACTTTATACGCTAAATCCGCCAAAAACGAAGTTTTTAAAATTGCCAAATATTTTTTCATGCATAGTTTTTTCCCGTAAACAATTCGCGGATAATGTCTTCTATCGCCGGCTCTTCAATATTTAAATCTTCCACCGGAAAATTTTTCAAAATCTCCGCCGCCGCCAACGCCGTCTGTCCTTTTTTCACTGACAAAACCACTTTCGGCGAGCTAAAAGATTTTATTTTCCCTAATTTTTTCAATTTTATTTTATCAACCGGTTCGGAAAAAACCACGGAGATTAATTTGTGATCAGCGTATTTAGCGATAATTTCGGATAAAGAGCCGTCAAAAACTAATTTTCCTTTGTCTATAACGAGAACCCTTTTCGCTAATTCTTTGACATCGCCCATATAATGCGAAGTTAAAATTATCGTCGCTTTATAGCGGAGATTGTATTCTTTGATAAAGTCGCGGATTTTTTTCTGCATCACCACATCCAATCCTATTGTCGGCTCGTCTAAAAACAAAACTTTCGGCCGATGGATTAAAGCCGCCGCCAGCTCGCATTTCATCCTTTGGCCCAAAGAAAGTTTGCGCGTTTGGATAGTCATTACTTCTTTGATATCAAGAAGATCAATCAACTCATTTAGTGTTTGTTCAAACTGAGCGTTTGGGACTTCGTAAATCTCTTTGTTAAGAATAAATGTTTCATAAGGAGGCAAATCCCACCAAAGCTGATTTTTTTGCCCCATCACAAAAGCGATTTGCTTTAAAAATTCCGCTTTCTTGTCCCAAGGAGAAAAACCTAAAACCGAGAGAAATCCGGCATCGGGATACAAAAGACCGGAGAGACTTTTTAAAGTCGTTGTCTTGCCGGCGCCGTTGGGACCGATAAAACCCACTAATTCGCCTTCGTCTATTTTAAAACTAATGTCATTTACCGCTTCTATAGTTTCATATTTCCTCGCAAAAAGCGATTTTAACGATCCCAACAAGCCCGGCTCTTTTTTGTGAACCTTGTAAAACTTCCGCAAATGAGAAACAGTAATCGCTTCCATTTGCCTCTATTTTACTTCACCGCTTTCTTAAAAGCCACTCCCGGCGTAAACCGCGGCATCCGACGGGCGCCGATCTTTTTTTTAGCACCACCGCCAATCGGCGAGACTTCTTTTGCTTTAAAAAGCTTGCTGAAAAAAACGCCGAAACCGGAAAGCTTTACTTTTTCACCGCGGGCAACCGCTTTGGAAATTTCCCCGAAAATTGTTTCCAAGGCATCTTTTGCCGCTCTTTTGGTGAGTTTGGCTTTTTTTGCCAAAACTTCTATCAGTTCTCTTTTAGTCATATTTATTTTTTCACCCCCTCTCTCAAAAAATTAAAAAATAAAAATGAGAAATCAAAATTACCAAAATCGGCCGCAAAAAATCTATGGTAAAAAGTCTGCTGAATTTCGGGCAGGAGAAAAACTTTTTCGTTGACAAGAAGTTTTACCCATCTTTCCTTTAAATCCTTTTTAAGAAAAAGTCCAAATCCTTTCGCCTTATCAAAATGAAAGCCGTCAATTGTTTCCATTCTAACGATCTTTCAAAAACCTGTCAAGAGGGAAAAAGAGAATTTAAACATTCTTACTTTCTGCTATCGGCGGAGAAAAAGCACTGGTACGTAGTTCTCTGATTAAAGTAATTTTTATCTGCCCCGCCCATTTCGCCTCATCCTCCAGTTTTTCCGCCATCTTTTGAGACAAGACTGTCATTTCTTCGTCGCTTACCTCATCGGGTTTGACAACTACTCTCACCTCCCGCCCCGCCTGATAGGCGGCAACATCGGCCACCCCTTCAAAAGATTTAACAATCTTCTCCACATTCTCCATTCTCTTTAAATATTCTTCGTGGGCTTCATATCTTGCCCCAGGCCGAGAGCCAGAAGCGGCGTCGGCAATCCAAACAATCGTTGATTCTACACAAGAAAATGGCTTATCTTCATGATGTTCAGCGACACAAGCGATCACTTTTTCCGGAAGCCGATATTGTTTTAACAAATCAACTCCTAATTGAATATGGCTTCCTTCTTCTTCGGTAATTACTTTACCGATGTCATGCAGCAAACAGCCCAAGCGGACAATTTTTGTATCCGCCCCTAACTCTTGCGCCAAAGCAACGCCAATTTTGGTTTCTTCTATCGTGTGCTGTGCCAAATTTTGGCCGTAAGAAAAACGGAACTTAAACCGGCCAATAATTTTTATCAGTTCTATTGGTAGATGATAAACGCCAACATATTGGCAGATTTTATTGCCTTCCTCAATCAAAATTCTTTCCATTTCCCCTTTTGTTTGCTCCACTACCTCTTCTATCCTCGCCGGTTGGATCCGACCATCGCGCAACAATTTTTGCAAAGCAATTTTTGCCACTTCCCTTCTTACTGAATCAAATGAGGAAAGGCGAACATCCAAAGTTTCGTCAAACTCCAATTCCACACCGGTTGCTTTTTCAAAAGTGCGGATATTTCTTCCCGAACGACCGATAATTTTCCCCTTGGTTTCTTCATCCGGAAGATGGATGCTGGAAACAGTATATTCTGCCACCCAATTGACAACGCCGTGTTTAATCGCATCAAGAAGAATTTCCTGAGCCAATTCTGTTTCCCGCGCTTCTATCGCCTCTTTTGTCTCTTCTATTTTTTTTGCCAGCCAGACCGCCAGCCTTTTCTCCGTCAGTTCCATTACTTTTTTCTGCGCCTCTTCCTTTTTCAGGCCGGAAATTTGAATTAATTTTTCTTCTTCCTTGTGGCGCAGAGATTCTAAAGCGGCTTCTTTTTTTTGAATTTGCGTTTCTTTTGCTGCCGAAAGCCGCTCTCTTTCCTGAAAAAACTTCTCTCTTTCTTCAAGCGAGCGCAAACTCCGCCCAAGTTTATTTTCTCTTTCCCTCAATTCCCCTAAAAGCTCAAGAAGTCTTTTTTGTTCTAAAGATGACTGTTGTCTTTGCGGCTCTGGTTTAAAAATTGGTTTAGACGCCGGCGCTGGTATCGGTACTATCGTTGGTGTTGGCGCAACCGGCAAAGATTTTGCCGGCGCCGCCGTCTTTCTCTGTTCCCTTTTTGCAAATAAACCAGAAATTACCGAGAAAAGTCCTTTTTTCATCATTTACCTCCTTTAATCCACGAATCGTGGATCTAAAAATTTTTTTTAATATCATTTTAAAACCATTAAAGTCTTAACAAAAAAAATCTTACTTAAGACAATCTTTATATTGTACACCAAAAAATGCGGAAATTCACGCGGGAGGAGCAGTTCTTACTTTTTTCCAAACCTCATCCTTTATCTGCTCCGCAACTTTTATATTTTTCCGCAAAAACTCTTTTGCTACTTCGCGGCCTTGACCTAACGCCGTTTGTCCAAATTTAAAAAACGCCCCGCTTTTGGCAACCACTCCTTGGGCAACGGCCGTATCCAAAAGACTGCCAAAAACAGAAATTCCTTCTTTGTTGGTTATTTCAAACTCCGCCTCTTTAAAAGGAGGGGCAACTTTGTTTTTAACAATTTTCGCCTTATGTAACGATCCTACCGGCACCCCGTCGGCATTTTTAATTGTTTCCCGACGCCGTAAATCAATCCGTACCGAAGAATAAAACTTCAATGCCAAACCGCCGGAAGTTGTCTCCGGATTACCGAAAAACACCCCTATTTTGTGGCGAATCTGATTTGTGAAGATAACAATTGTTTTTGACTTTGAAATTATCCCCGTCAATTTTCTTAAAGCTTGAGACATCAGCCTCGCCTGAACTCCCATAGATGAATCACCCATTCCGCCCTCAATCTCCGACTTCGGCACTAAAGCGGCCACCGAATCAACAATAATGACATCAATCCCGCCGGAACGAACCAATGTTTCCACGATTTCTAAAGCCTGTTCACCAGTATCCGGTTGAGAGATCAAAAGTTCGTTCAAATCAACGCCAATTACTCTCGCTCTTTCCGGATCCAACGCGTGTTCAGCATCCACAAAAGCCGCCACCCCGCCAAGTTTCTGCGCCTCGGCAATAATATGCAAACAGACAGTAGTTTTCCCCGAGGCCTCGGGGCCGAATATTTCGGTTACTCTCCCCCGTGGAATTCCGCCAACACCAAGGGCAATGTCTAGAGCTAAACAGCCTGTTGAGACCACCTCAACCTGCATCCTCGCCTGGCGGTCGCCCATTTTCATAATTGCCCCCTTGCCATATTGTTTTTCAATTTGTTCCATCGCCGCTTTAATCGCTTGAAGTTTTCCCGCTTGAATTTTTTTATCGCCTGCCATATTGCCTCCCTTGCCCGTCGAAGTTTTATACGAAGGCGGGCTAAACTTTTAATCTCTTAATTTTTAACACCGGCAATGATAAAATACAAGCACCAAATAATCCGGGGGTTGGCGCAGTTGGCTTAGCGCGTTCGCATGGGGTGCGAAAGGTCGGCGGTTCGAGTCCGCTACCCCCGACTTAAAAAATTTCATACATTTCTTCCACCAAATCGTTTATTTGCGGGTTTTCCCACCAAAATAACATACGTTATTTCCGCCGCCATAACCTGCTACTAAAAACTAAAACCCCTTAACTGTTTTTGAATAACCTCGGGAAGATGGGCAGTAGAGGTATCTAAAAAACCTTTGATAATCATTGAAATTGCTTGTTTCTCGGAAAAACCGCGGCACTGAAGATACTCTATCGCCTCCTGAGAAACTTTACCGATGGCCGCTTCATGGGTCATTTCCAAATCGGCGAGATTGGCCTCCAATTCAGGAATGGCGGAAATTTTCCCTTTCTTAGAAATTATTAAACCCTCACAGGAGAGATGGGCCTTAATTCCCTTGACATTGCCGACAAGATAACCACGGTTGATCACTTCGCTTTTATCACAAACAATTTTACTTAAAACTTCGGCACTGCTACCTACTCCGTTTAAAATCGCTTTCGCCCCTAAATCCAATTTACTGTTGCAGGTGGCGTAGATAAAAGAATTAAAGCTTGCCGAGGAGTTTTTACCGTTAAGATAACAGACAGGAAACATTTGTAAATCTGAAACCGGATTTAAACAAATGTAATTAGAAACAAACACGCCACCCGTCTCTACTTTAACCGCCGTTCTCGGCCTGACTAAAATTTTTTCTCCCCAATTATGGACCATGGTAAAATTTACTTTCGCGTTTTTACCGACAAATATTTCCGTAATGCCAATGTGCGAGGCTTCCTTTACCGAGGAATCCGTTAGACAGCCGGTTAAAATATTTAGTTCAGAATTTTCTTCGGCGATAATGATGTTATGAATTTTTTGAGCAAAGCGATTTTTGCCAATATAAAGGCAGGTTTGAATGATGTTTTTTGCTTTTACTCCCTTTTCAGCACGGACAAAATAGCCGGAATGAAGATTTTTGGCACAAGCTTTAGTATATTCATCCTTTTCCTGCGGCACTAATCTATTGAAATATCTTTTAAAAACACTTTTATTTTTCAAGGCAGAATGAATATCAGAAATAAAAATGCCTTTTTGAGTAGACGATAAACAAAAAGGCCGTGAATTTTCCACAAATAGAGAGCCGGTCTTTACGACTTTATTAAAACCAACAGAACGAACTTTTTTGTAATCCATAAAATAAAGTTAGAAAATTAATGTGGTTTGTCATTCCGACCAAGACAGGTACCTGTCGTGTGGAGGAATCCCTTAAACCGAATGTCCATTTGCGAAAGGGATTCTTCGGCTTCGACCGAAGTGTCGGCCTTCGCTCGGAATGACAAAAAACAAAAACTCTTAATGCTTAACTCAACTCTTAACTTTTAATTCTTAATTTTTAACTTTCTTCTTGCATTTAGTGCATTTCTTGTACCCATATTTCTTAATGGTCGCTAAAACTTTTTTAGGACTGCCAGAACAGGCAATTTTGCCGCTCACTAAAACGAATGCCTTTTTTGCATTAATGTAGGGCAAAATCGCGCCGCTATGAGTGACAATAATCGCGCTTTTACCACCACTTACTAATTTATTTATCTGCCGTCCGACTAATTTTACATTGTCCAAATCAACACCAGAGTCCGGCTCATCAAGAAGAAAAAGTTTCGCCTTTTGGCAAAAAAGCTGTAAAAGCTCAGACCGTTTTATTTCGCCGCCAGAAAAATTATCATTTAAAGTCCTTGGTAAAAAATTTTCAAAATTTAAATCTTTTGCTTTCTGATTCACAAAAACCTTATTATCCGTTAAAGTCGTTAAAATGTTTTCCAATTTCAAACCGCTTATTTTGGGCGGTTTTTGAAACATTAAGGCAACCCCTAAGTTTGCCCTTTGATCCGGCGTTAGCTTTCCTATTTTTTTACCGCAAAAAATAATTTCCCCAAAAACTTTATAACCTCCGATACCGGCAATTGCTTTTAAAAGCGAAGTTTTCCCTGAACCGTTTGGACCAAAGATAACAACAATTTCTCTTTTTCTCACCACTAAATTTACCCCTGCCAAAATTTCTTTGCCAAAAACAGCAAGTTTTAGATTTTTGATTTCCAACATATTACCAAATGATACCACGAATCCATATTTTACCTTCTCGGAGATTGCTTTTTCTTGCGGGCGCGGCCCATCTGCCCGGCTTTGCGCCGCTCGCGGGCGCGGGCATCAATAGTAAGAAGTTTTGCTTTTTTCAAAACCGGCCGGTTCTTCTCGTCAACTTTAACCAAAGCGCGGGAAAGCGCCAATGTCACCGCCTCAAGTTGGCTCTCTTTACCACCGCCGGAAACTTTGAAAACACCATAATATTTATCGCCTAATTTTGTCAGGTCGAATGGTTTGCGAAAATAAAAATTGGCAACCTTTCCCGGAAAATATTCATCGGCTGGTTTGCCGTTCACCATTGAAGCTCCGCCGCCACGAAAAAGCTTAACCTGTACAATAGCAGTTTTTCGCCTACCAATAGCATAAATATACTTTTTTTTATCGCTCATATATTATTATCTATTATTTAATATCTATTATTTATAATTTCGGAAAACTCTTAACTCTTTCCGCCAGCTGGCGGATTAACTCTAAATTTGTCTTCGAAACTGTGTTTCTCTCCTACGAATAATTTTAATCTTACCAATCTTCTTTTCTGCAGTTTATTTTTCGCCAACATATTTTTCACCGCCAAAAAGACTGCTTTTTCCGGCCTTTCCCGCATTAGTAAATCAAGTTTTGTTTCTTTCAACTTGCCCAATTTACCGCTATGACGAAAATACTTTTTCTGCCTTAATTTCTTACCAGTGATTTTTATTTTAGCGCAGTTGATAACGACCACATAATCAGAATTGTCAAGATGCGGCGCATAATCTCTTCTGTATTTCCCGGACAAAAAATAAACTATTTTTGTTGCCAATCTACCCAAAGAAATACCTTCCGCATCCAAAAGATGCCAAGCAGGCTTTAAAGACTCAATTTTTGGTTGATAAGTTTTTTGGGTCATTTTTGTTGATTATTTACCTTTCGTTTTTTTCACTTCCTCTTTTTCCTTCTTTTCTTTCTCCTCCTGAACTTTCACAGCGTCACGAACTTCCAGTTTTACCAAGACGGCATCATCGCCTTGTCTTTTTTTCAACCGGACAATTTTTGTAAAGTTACCACTCCTTTTTGAAAAAGTTTCGGAAAAATTTTTAACAATCTCATTAACTTTTTTCTGCTCTTTAAATATCTTAAAGAGCCAGCGCCTACTTATTAAATCACCTTTTTTTATTTTGCCGATTGCTTTCTCCAACATCGGCCGGACCGCTTGTGCTTTTGCCAAAGTGGTTACCATCTTCCCTGAATTGGCAAAAAAAGACTTAGTTAAGTTTTTAAAAAGCGCCCGGCGATGATCATAATCCCGTTTTAACTTTTTACCAAAGACCTTATGACGCATAGTTTAAAAGGAAAAAATAAAATTTTACTTTATCTCCACTCCTTTACTTTGTAATATTTTTGACAATTGCTCAAAAGATTTCTCGCCGACATTCTTTGTTTTCAAAATATTCTCCCTGCCGGCAGCAACTAAATCTTTCACTTTTTTTAAACCAGCTTTTTTTAAAGCGTTGGTCATCCGCAAGGGAATTTCCCCGATTTCCTCTATTAAAAGGTCTTCTGTCTCATTATGGTTATTTATTACTGCCTCTTGCGGCTCCTCCTCAACATCCTTAGGATTTAAAACCATTTTAAAAACTGTAACCAAAATTGCCGTCGCTTTTTTCAAGGCGTCTTTTGGAGAAATCGTCCTATCTGTCCAGATTTCCAAAAAAAGCTTATCAAAATTTGCTTTCTTCCCTTTGCGCATCGGCTCAACTAAACAATTAGCTTTGACAATCGGTGTAAAAACAGAATCTATGGCAATAACTCCTAATTTCGCGCTTTTATGCTCGTCTGACAATTCATAACCGACGCCGCACCCTACTGTCAATTCCGCTTTAAAAATCGTTTTTTTGTCAGCCAAAGTCGCTAAAACCAAGTCGGGATTGGCAACTTTCATTCCCGGTGCAAGTTTAATATCGCCAGCCCTTACTTCGCCTGGTCCTTTCTTCTCTATTTTTAAAATAACCGGTTTATTCTTCTCATAAATAAATCTTATTTGTTTTATGTTAAGCATTACCTCTACTAAATCCTCTCTCACCCCCTTTAAAGTTGTAAAAAGGTGAGCAGCACCAGCGATTTTAATTTGCGTTGCCGCCGCCCCGGGCAAAGACATCAAAAGTGTGCGGCGCAAAGCGGTACCGACGGTATTGCCAAAGCCGGCAGGCAAAGGAAAAAGCGCAAATTTACCGTAATTTTTCTTTTCCTTTTCACAAACGACGGAAAAAGCGATATTGTCACTCATTTTAGCCTCCAATTAAATAATAAAAACTAATATTTAATTTATTCTTTAATTTCTTTGCTTCTTTATTTAGTTTAGCTTCTAAAAGCTAAAAGCTTTGTTCTCTATTCCCTCTTTCTTTTCTTATCTAAGATAAAACTCAATAATTAAATTCTCCGCTATTTCGTTGGGAATTTCGTCTCTTTCCGGCAGACGGATAACTTTTCCCGCCGTTCCCTGTTTTTCAAGCCACTTTGGTGCTTCTCCTTCTTGTTTCGCCAGCCAACCCTGAATCTTTGGCATCTTAACAGCTTTTTCACCAAGCATCACATCGCTGCCGACCTTTAATGAGAAAGAAGGAATGGTCATCTTTTTCCCGTTAACCTTGACAAATCCATGTCTGATGATTTGCTTTGCCGTCGGTCTTGACGGCACTAAACGAAGCAAATATAAAACATTGTCAAATCTCAATTCCAAAAGCCTTAGCAAGTTTAAACTCGTCGCCCCTTTTTGCTGATAAGCTTTTTTAAAATAATTTTTTAATTGCCGTTCGGCAATACCATAAAGTCTCTTCACTTTTTGTTTTTCCCGCAATTGCTTGCCATAGGCTGACTGCCTTTTTGTGGCACTTTTTAAACCGTGCATTCCCGGCGGCACCGCCCCCCTTTTTTCCAAAGGACATTTCGGCGATAAACACCGCGGACCCTTAAGAAAGAGTTTTACTCCTTCTCTCCTACATAACCGGCACTTCTCGTTGATTTTTGCCATTCAAAAAATGTTCAAAGGTTAGAAACCCCACAACTTTAATTTTTAATTTTACTTTTAAACTCTTCTTCTCTTTGGCGGCCTCGGGCCATTGTGCGGCATTGGCGTAATATCGGAAATCATTACCACCTCTGTTCCTTTAAATGCGCGCAAGGCGCGCAACGCCGCATCTCTACCCGGACCCGGACCTTTAATATAAACTTCAAGTCTCTTGATTCCTAGTGCTGTTGCTTTTCTTAAACCATCTTCCACTGCTGCCGTTGCCGCAAAAGGGGTTGATTTCCTTGTCCCTTTAAAACCCAATTTTCCTGAGGTCGTCCATTCCAAGGTTTTTCCCGATAAATCAGTAATAGTCACAATGGTATTGTTAAAGCCCGCGACAACATAAAGCCTCCCCTCGGAAACCATTCTCTTCACCTTATTCTTTTGATATTTCCTCTCTTTTTTTTCAACTTTTTCAACAGTTTTTTCCTCACTGTCTCCAGGTTTTGTTTCTTCAACCATTAGAAAATGTTAAATATTAAAAAGTTTTCCGATTTTATCAGTTAATTTCAAAAAATACCAATCCATGTTCAGAAATTTTAAGTTTACTTCTTTCCTAACACTGCTTTTTGTTGGGTCTCCAATTTTGCCCACATCTCTTTAGTTAAGGCGCCGACCGTTTTCTTTTTGCCGCGCCGCGTGCGGGCATTGGTTTTTGTCCTCTGGCCACGAACCGGCAACCCGGCAATATGGCGCAGACCGCGGAAACAACGGATAGTTTTTAACCTCTCGATATTGTCATTTTCTTCCTTTCTTAAATCACCCTCAAGCCTTATTGATTCGCAAACTTTTGTTATCTCGGCAATTTCTTCATTAGTAAGATCTTTTATTCGTTTTTTGTTATCTAAACCCGCTTTCTTTAAAATTCCCACGACATTTTTCCGGCCAATGCCGTAAATTCTTGTCAACCCGATATCCACTTTCTCATTATCCGGTAAATTGATACCTAAAATACGCATATTAAGTAATAAGTATGATTTATGATTTAAATTCATAACTCATACTTTATAATTCATACTTTTAGTTACCCTTGTTTTTGTTTATGTCTTTTTGTTGGACAGATAACAAAAATTCGCCCGCGTCTACGGACTATTTTACACTTCGCGCACCTTTTTTTCACACTTGATTTAACTTTCATAACAAGAAAGGAAACTATGAAATAATGAAATCCGGAAATTTCTTAGTCTCTCACTTTCGTAATTTCTAATTTTTTATTTTCTATAAATTATTCTCCCTCTTCCTTTATCATATTCGCTCATTTCCACAACCACTCTGTCGCCAGGAATGACACGAACATAGTGAATCTTCATTCTTCCCGCTAAATAAGCCAAAATCTCTTTGGCATCGTCAAGTTTTACTCTAAAAGTCGTATCTGGCAACGCCTCGGTAACGATTCCTTCTATTTTCTGTTTTTGCGAATTCATCAAAAAACGATTTTTATCATTTTAAATTAAAAATTTTGTTTATTTGTTTTTTATTTGTTTATTTTTCTATCCCACAAAAACGGGGTAATAACTTTACCCCTATCTTTGCTAACGATAACGGTTTTTTCAAAAAGTGCAGACATTTTACCATCAGCGCTAACAATTGTCCAGCCGTCATTTTTTCTGGCAATATCAGGATGCCCTTTGGTATAAATCACTTCTATCGCCAAACCCATTCCCTCAGTTAACACCAGTGTTTTATTTAACGGCATCGCTTCAAAACAGGGTATCCAAGGCTCTTGATGTAACCTCTTGCCAACCCCATGACCGGTTAAGTCGCGAACGCAATGATAGCCAGCGTTCTCAATTGTTTCCTCTATCACCCTTGAAATATGCCCCACCCTGTTCCCAACCCTCGCCTTCTCTATGGCCCTTTCTAATGCCAACTTACCTATCTGAAGAAATTTACTTTCTTCCGAGTTTTTAATTTGTATAGTGTACGCCATATCCGTATGCCAGCCTTTATAAAAAAGCCCAATGTCTAAACTGACAACATCGCCTTCTTTTATTACCGTTTCATTAGGAATACCGTGCACCACCCCTTCGTTTAGATTAATGCAGGTCGCCCAATGGTATTTGGGCACCATTTTAAAAGAGGCTTTGCCACCGGACTGTTCAATCAGTTTATCGGCAAAACTTTCAATTTCTATCAACTTTTTTCCCGCCTTTATCTCCGTTAAAGTTTTAGCAAAAATCTCACTTAACCTTTTTCCGCACTCAACAAAATTTGGGTCTGTTTTAATCATTTGTCTGAGTATTTCTGCCGGTATTTAATAATCCTCAAAATATCTTTAAAAATTACCTTCACTGGCCGCTCGCCATCAATTTCAACTAAGAGTCCACTTTTTCTGTAAAAACTTAATATTGGCCTGATTGTTTTTTGGTAAGCATCAAGGCGGTTTTTTACCGCCTCGGCACTTTCATCGCTCCTTTTTTGCCCCGGGTAAAAGGTTTTCCCATTCCTCAAAAGCGTCTCTCGACGCGCCATTATCACTGAAGAACTAACTTTAATGTGAATGACTAAGTCTATTTGTTTATTTTTTACCTGAAGATATTTATCAAGAATTTCCGCCTGTTCTACTAAACGGGGAAAACCGTCTAAAATAAACCCTTTTTTGAAAGACTCTTCCAAAACCGGCTGTAAAACCAAAAAGGTAATTTTTGCCGGCACCCAGTTGCCAGCGTTAATTATCTTCTCCACTTCTTTCCCCAAATTTGTTTTCTTTTCAATTTCCTTTCGCAAAAGATCACCCGTGGAAATATGCTTTATTCCAAACTTTTTCGCCAAAAGTTCTGCCTGTGTTCCTTTCCCTCCGCCTGACGGACCTAAAATAATCAATTCAAGATTTTGTTTCATATTTAGAAAAACTAAAATGTTTCATAATGATAAGTTTGAACCATATTTTCCAAAGAACGAGTGAGCTCCAAAATCACAGAAATAACTATTAAAACACCGGTGCCACCTAAAGAAAGAGTGGCAATGCCGACCGCTTTTTGTGCCAAAGAAGGCAAAACCGCCACTGTTCCCAAAAATACCGCGCCGATCGCCGTTACCCTCGTCAAATACCACGCAAGCCTTTGTTTTGTCGTCTGTCCGGGGCGAATACCGGGAATAAACGCACCGCCCTTACGTAATTCTTCGCTCACTTCCTCAGGTTTAAAAACAACCGTCGTATAAAAAAAGGTAAAGGCGACGACCATTGTAAAATAGCAGAGCGTATAAATCGGACTATCCGGTTTAAAAGCGGTAGACAATATATCGCCCACCACTTTTGTCTGCGGAAAACCAGCCAATGTCCGCCCTAATAAAGAAGGAATGAAAACCAGAGAAAGCCCAAAAATTATCGGCATCACGCCGGCGGTATTGACTTTTAAGGGCAGATAACTTTTTGCACCCCCGGAAAAACGGCCGCGCCGGGCGTATTGGACCGGAAGCCGCAATGCCGCCTCTTCAATCATTATAATCGCCCCGACTAAAACCGCCGTTAAAATAGCAAAAACTAAAAGGTTAAAAACTTTCTCTCCTTCGGCAACCGCTAAAGTTTGAAAAACGCTCACCGGATAGCGCGAAACAATGCCAGCAAAAATAAGCAAAGAGGTACCGTTACCCAAGCCAAACTCGTTTAAAAGATCGCCCAAAAAAACCAAAATCAGACTGCCGGCAGCCATTGTCGCCACCATTGAAAATAATGAAAAAGCAGATACACTGCCAAAAACTCCCTGACTTTTGAGCATCGCGTACATTCCCAAGCTTTGAAAAATGGCAATTGGCACCGTCAAAAGCCTAGTATAAAGATTCATTTTTGCCCGGCCGTATTCGCCTTCTTTACCCAACTCGTCCAGTTTTTTCCAGACTAAAGACAAAAGCTGGAGCATCACCGAGGCGTTGATAAAAGGCGCCAACCCCAAGGCGGCAACGGAAAAATTCGCCAAAGTGCCGCCGGAAAAAACATCCAAAAGTGTGAGCAATTGGCTCTGAGAAAAAAACTGGCGTAGTTTTTCTGTATCAACACCAGCAACGGGTAGATGGGCGATAAAACGGAAAAGAAGAAAAATTAAAAAGGTAAAGGCTAATTTCCTACGGACCGAGGGAATTTTTAAAGAATCAAGAAAAATTTTCAGTTTCTCAGCCGCTTTTAACATTTTGCGTTTTCCCTCCTGCTTTTAAAATTTTTTCTTTTGCTTTTTTGGAACAGGGTAATATTACTTCCAAAGGAATTTTTATTTCTCCTTTACCCAATATTTTCACTCCTTCTTTAGTTTCGCTTCTTCTGATTATCTTTTTTGCCAACATTGCAGCCAGACTTACTTTTTCATTTTTAGCAAAATATTTTTCCAAATCGCCGACATTAAAAATTTTTGGTTTAATTTCTTTAGAAAAATAACCGCGGCCGCGCCGCATCGGCAACCGTTTTATCCAATCTTTTTTAATTTTTGTTCCCCCGAAAGTAAGCTTCACTTTCCCCCGGGACTTCTGCCCCTTTGTCCCTCTGCCCACCGTATGCCCACCCTTACCCGATCCATACCCCCTGCCAATTCTCTTTTTACCCCTAGTGGTAATTTTTGGTAAATTGTTTAGTTTAATCATTATCAATTCCTTCTTCTATCAACTTTAAACTTCCCCAATGCTTTTAAAATTGCCAAGGCGTTAGACATTTTATTACGCGAGCCCAAAATTTTTGCGACTAAATCTTTAATCCCCGCGGAAACGGCGATCGTTCTCGCCACCCCGCCAGCGACCAAACCATCGCCTATTTTTCCTGGCTTTAACAAAACTTTCGCCCCTTTATACTTTGCGGTAACGGTATGAGGAATAGTAGATCCTTTTAGGGGAACAATAATCATCTCTTTTTTGGCAAGCCTTATTCCTTTCTGTACCGCGGAAGAAACATCTTTTGCTTTTCCCAAACCGAGACCGACCTTACCCTTGCCATCGCCGGCAACAATTAAAGCGGTAAAACTGATCCTGTTACCGCCGACCGCTTTTTTGGAAACGCGGCGGATTTGCAAAACCGTGTCCTGAAATTCTTTGTCCGCCGGCGGAAAATTCCCGCCCCTTCCGCCCATTCCTCTATTACCACCTCCACCTTGTCTATAGTTTGTGTTTTGTTGAAAAGCCATATCTTAAAAATTTCTAATAACTAATTTCCAATTCCTAATAAAATACTAAATGTCTAATGTCTAAATTTGGTCATTTGAAATTTGAAATTAAGAATTCATTCTCTCTGAAATTCATAATTCATAATTTTTAATTATTACTTAAAAATTGAGTCCTCCGGCTCTTGCTCCATCAGCAAAAGCTTTGACCCGGCCGTGGTAAAGATAACCGCCGCGGTCAAAAACAATATTTTTAACATTTAATTTTAATGCTTTTTCAGCTAACATTTTTCCGGTTTCAAAAGCTTTCTCCATTTTTTTGAATTTTTTATTTTTAGCCAAATTCCAATCGCCAACAGTCAATAAAGTTTTTCCCGTCGGCAAATCCACCACCTGACCAAAAATATGCTTTAGAGACCGGCAGACAACCAACTTTCTTCCCTTACCGGAATTTTTTATCTGCGCCCTGATTTTTGTTTTCCGGCGCTCCTGCGCCGACTTCCTCACTACTTTAACCACAAGACAAGTATTATTTAATATTTAATATCTATTATTTATTATATGAATTTACCCTCCGATTTTGGCCGTTTTTGTCTGTTTTAATTTAATCACCTCGCCCGCATATCTTATTCCTTTGCCTTTATAAGGATCAACCTTTTTAATCCGCCGTATTTTTGCCGCGGCGTTGCCAACCAATTCTTTATTAATCCCTAAAACGGTAATTTTATCGTCTGCTACCGTAAATACAATTCCTTCCGGCGGCACCATCACCACCGGATGGGAAAAACCGACTTTTACCGACAAATCTTTACCAATCATTTCCGCGCGGTAACCGGTGCCGACAATTTTTAGTTCTTTTGTCCAGCCGGAACTGACGCCTAATACGGCATTTGCTAAAAGGCTGCGGATCGTGCCGTGGCTCGCTTTTGATTGTCTTGTTTCCTTTAGACGGGAAACAGCTAAAATGTTCTCTGCTAAACTTACTTTTAATAGTGAGGGAATGGCAACGCTAACCTCCCCTTTTGGCCCGGAAACTTTCACACTATCGGCCAAAATCTCCGCCTTGACGGCATCGGGTAAATTTATTGGTTGCTTGCCTATTTTTGACATTTCTTAATTAAATATTTCTCACCAAACCTGACATACCACTTCTCCCCCTAAATTCTGCTTTCTCGCTTGCTTATCCGTTAAAAGTCCTTTTGACGTGGAAACAATCGTTATCCCCGAACCGTCGAAAGTGTAGGGAATACGGTCTACTGGCTCATAAAATCTTCTTCCTGGTTTGGAAAGAATTTTAACTTCTGAAAACGCTGGCTCGTTTTTGGCGAAATACCGCAAAACAGCAATAATCACTTTCTTCTTTTTTTCCTGCCGCATCTCCGACCTTTCTAAATACCCATTTTCCACTAAAAGTTTTCCCAACCTTTCCCTTGCTTTAGACCACGGCGAGATCACCTCTTGCTTTCTCGCCATATAGCCATTTTTAATCCTAATTAGAAAATCACCGATACTATACATAAAAACAAATTAAAAATGTAAATATCAAAGTGAAAAATTTTGAATTTTTAATTGTCATTTTGATTTTTGATTTTTGTAATTTACCAGCTTGCTTTTTTTACTCCCGGCAAAACGCCTTTTTGCGCCAGCTTACGAAAACATAAACGGCAAAGACCGAAAAACCGGATAAATCCCCTCGGCCGGCCGCAAAGCTGGCAACGGTTGTGATACCGCCCCTTAAACTTTAATTTCCTTTTTTCACGAACAATTTTTGATATTGATGCCATGCTGACGTAACTAACAACTAACAATTATAACAAATAATATTTAATTTTTAACTTTGCTTAACGGTAATCCTAAGACTTCAAGCAATACTTTTGCTTCTTCTTGATTTTTTGCTTTTGTTACTAAAGTAATCTGCATTCCCCGACCCTTACCGACTTTGTTTACATCTATTTCCGGAAAAACCGTGTGATCTTTTAAACCGATATTAAAATTACCGCCGCCGTCAAATGAACTTTGGGGCAGACCCTTAAAATCCCGTAATCTCGGCATTACTAAATTAAAAAGTCTTTCCACAAAATCAAACATCCTTTTGCCGCGCAAGGTAACTTTTAAAGCAAGCGGATCGTTTTGCCGCAATTTAAAACCGGAAATAGATTTTTTCGCCCGGCAAATTTTTGGTTTTTGGCCGACAATTGCCGCCAGTTCCGCCGCCGCCGCATCCAATACCGCCTGATTTTCTCTTGCCTCGGCAACACGCATATTAATGGCCACTTTCTCCAATTTCGGCAAAGCGAAAGGATTTTTTATTTCAGGAAACTTTTCCTGAAGTTTTTTGGTAATATCAGATTTGGTATACACTTTAAATAATGTTAAAAATAAATTAAATTATTCACTGTTTACCTCACTTTAATAAACTCTGGCACTTTCGGCAAATTCTATACTTTTCTCCTTTTTTGTCAAGCTGATAACCTACTCTTGTTGGTTTGGTGCAATGCGGGCAAACCAGCATAATTTTCCCGACAAAAAGAGGCTTTTCCAATTCTATAATCCCGCCTTTTTGCCCCTTAGCCGGCTTAATATGCTTTTTAACAATATTAATTTTCTCTATCACCACTGCCTGTTTTTTAAGAATTACTCTCTTTATCACCCCGGTCCGCCCCTTATCTTTACCGGCAATAACGATTACTTTGTCACCTTTTTTCAGTTTCATTGTTCTAATTTGTTTTGTCATTCCGACCAAGACAGGTATCGTCTGGTAACCTGTCGCGTGGAGGAATCCCTTTAACCGTAAGCCTCTTGCAAGAGGGATTCCTCGACTTCGCAGAGTACCAGCCGGTACTCTGCTTCGCTCGGAATGACAGTTGTAAAAATTAACTTTATTCTTCCACTATCTTTTTAAATTTTGATTTTTTAATTTTGATTTTTAAATCAGCTCCTTTGCCATACTGGCAATTTTTGTAAATCCTTTTTCTTTAATTTCGCGGGCAACCGGCCCGAAAACCCTTGTCCCTTTGGGCAATCCTTGTTTATCAATTAAGACTACAGCGTTATCGTCAAAACGGATGTAGGAGCCATCTTTTCTACGCACCGCTTTTTTTGTTCGTACAACCAAAGCACGCACTCTTTCTTTTTTCTTAACCACCCCATCAGGAGCCGCGGCTTTGACGACACAAAGAACCTCGCTCCCTAAATTTCCCCACTTTCTTTTAGAGCCGACATAAATATGCATCACCATTAACCGCTTTGCGCCGCTATTATCCGCCGGTTTTAATATTGATCTTAATTGAATCATTGTTGATTTTTTATTTTAAAAAACAAAGCAACGAAAATTGAGACAATTTTCGTAAAATAAAAAATTATTATTATAAAGGAACGACTTTCTTCTTTTTTCAAAAAGAAGAAACAAGAAAAATTAAGATTACTCTCTGATTTTTGCTTTCTTTATAATTTCCAAAACTTCAAATCTTTTGAGTTTGCTTAAAGGCCGCGTTTCCGCGATTTTAACGGTATCGCCCGTTTTCGCCCCTTTTAAATTTTCCGCGTAAAACTTTTTTCTTTTCTCTACGATTTTTCGGTAAAGAGGGTGTTTCTTTCTTCTCTTCACCAACACCACGACTGTTTTTGCCATTTTATCAGAAACCACCTCACCGATAAATGTTTTTCTCATTTTTTCCCACGAGAAACTCTTTTAGTTTCTCGTTTCTTATCTTTAATTTTTAATTTGTCTTTTTTCTCTTTTTTGTTTTCTGTTTCTTCTGCCTTTCCTAATTTTTCTTGCCCGCCCCGATCAATTCGGGGTTTCTTCTTTTGTCCAAAAGAAGAAAGTCCTTCTTCCTTAACTTTTTCCTTAAGTATATTCTCTAAAACCGCAATCTCGTCGCCTAATTTTACCGTCATCCGCGTATCCTTTATTTTCCCCTGATTTATTTTAAAACGGGTTTCTACCAATTCCCGCCGCTTTTTTTCCAAAGCGGAAATGATTTCTTCTTTAGTTTTCTGACGATATTCTTGCTTTAATTTAGTTTTCATAAAACTTTAAATATTAGATATTAAATATTTTTAATTAGTCGCTTTTACTATTTTCGTAAGGATCGGTAATTTAAATGTCGCTCTTTTTAAAGCGCCAATCGCTAAATCTTGCGGCACGCCGGCAACTTCAAAAAGCACTCTCCCCGGCTTTACCACAGCCACCCATTCTTTAATATCGCCTTTGCCGCCGCCCATTTTTACCCCGGCGCTTTTTTGCGTTATCGGTTTTGAAGGAAAAACTCTTACCCAAATTTTCGCTTTTCTTTTCGTATAATGAGTAATCGCTTTCCGCGCCGATTCTATCTGCGCCGCCGTCATCCAGCATTGCTCCAACGCTTTTAAACCCACATCGCCAAAATCAACATGGCAGCCGCGCTGGCTTTTGCCTTTTCTTCTTCCCCGAAACTGAAAACGATACTTAGTTTTTCTTGGTTGGAGCACAAATAAAATTTAAAATGTAAAAATCAATTTGATTTTTTATTTTTGATATTTGATTTTGTTATGATAGTTCCCCTCTATTTATATAAACTTTAACTCCGATGTATCCAGACCTTGTCAAAGATGGTTCGTCGGCATAATCCACAAAGGAACGCAATGAACTCAACGATACCTTACCTTTGGCAAACTTTTCCCGGCGGCTTATTTCTGCGCCATTAATTCTTCCGCCCAAAATCACTTTAATCCCGACCGCGCCGGCAGACATTGTCTCCTCCATCGCTTTATTGACGGCACGACGGTAAGGCATTCTTTTCACCAACTGATAGGAAATTCTTTTTGCCACTAACTTTGCTGAAAGGGCGGCATTTTTCACTTCCTCAACATCAATGTCTAAATTCTTACCGTATTTTTTTACATCCACCACCGCCAAAAGCTCCCGCTTCAAATCTTCCAAGCCTTTGCCGCCGCGGCCGATAACCATACCCGGCCGGCTGACCTGCAAGGTTATCCGCATTTCATTTCTTAATCTTTCAATTCTCACCGAAACCAAACCGGCCTGCTCCAACTTCTTGTCCAAAAATCTCCTGACTTCCCAATCCTCAACTAAGAATTTTTTGTAGTCTTTGCTTCCGGCAAACCACTGCGACTGCCAATCAACAAGACTGCCTTTTATCGCCAACCGGAAACTAACTGGATTTACTTTATGACCCATTTACTAAAATTTATAATTATTAACACTAATTTCTCCTTTTTATCCCTTCTCTCCTACTATCTTTATTGTTAAGTGCGCCTTTGGCTTTTGAATCAAACCGCTATTAAAACGAGCGCCATGAGAATAATCACGTCTTTTCATCCGCGGCCCTTCACCAACCAAAATTTCTTTAAATTTTAAAGTCTCTTTTTTTAAACCAAAATTATGATAAGCGTCGGCAACCGCCGTTTTTATCGCTTTTGTCAATAGCCGCGCCGTTTTTTTATTTAAAAACTTCATTTTTCTCAACGCCTCCTGCGGTAAAAACTTTTTTATCGTCTTCACCATTAGCCGCAGTTTCCGTGGCGAAACGGGTAAAAACTTAGTAGAACTTTTTACCTCTACTAATTCTTTTCTTACCGGTAATTTACTTTTTTTTAGTAAAGCCATTTTTTATGTCTTCTCTGTTATTCTCTTAACAACTTTTCCGTGGCCGCGGAAGGTGCGCGTTGGCGCAAATTCGCCCAACCGGTGGCCGACCATTTCCTCAACCACGAAAACTTTAATAAATTTTCTGCCATTGTGAACATCAAAACTGTGGCCGACAAACTCCGGCGGAATCTGCGAGCGCCGTGCCCAAGTTTTGATCGGCGAAAAATCGCCCAAAGATTTTTGCTTTTGAATTTTTTTCAAAAGCTTTTCGTCAATATATGGACCCTTTTTTGAACTTCTGGACATAAAAAATTAAAAGTTTAAATTTGTTTGATTTTACCTTATTTTCTCTTTTTTACAATCCACTTATTAGAATATCTTTTTCTTTTTCTCGTCTTTTTACCCAAGGTGCGCTTGCCCCAAGGGCTTTTTGGCGACGGCATCCCGATGCCGGACTTGCCTTCGCCGCCGCCGTGGGGATGGGCATTTGGATGCTGGGAAACGCCACGAACAGTAGGACGAATACCGCGGTGTCTTTTGTCTCCCGCTTTTCTCAACTTTTTACTGGAAAAGCCGGCGTTACCTACTTGCCCGATTGTCGCCCAGCAGTTTATGGGGAAAAGCTTTATCTCCCCGGATGCCAATTTTATCGTCGCTCTTTTTTTATCTTTGCTTTGCACCAAAGCATAGCCGCCGGCGCCACGAACAACCTGCCCGCCCTTGCCGGGGGTTATTTCTAAATTATGAATCTGCACCCCGACGGGAATTTTTACCAAAGGCAAGGCATTGCCTTCTTTTATTTCCGCCTTTTCCGAGGCGATGACGGTATCTTTTACTTTTAAATTTACCGTCGCTAAAATATATCTTTTTTCGCCGTCCGGATAAAAAATCAAAGCAACCGGCGCGTTTCTGTTCGGATCGTATTCTATCGCCACGACCACACCGGCAACATCCCTTTTACTTCTCTTCCAATCAATAAGCCGCAAATAGCGCCGGTGCTCACCACCTTGATGACGAACGCTGACATGTCCGCGGCTGTCACGGCCGCTTTTCTTGCGTTTTATTTTTACCAATCCCCTAACAAATTTTTTTGTCATTTCTTATCTTTTTTCTCCAGAACCATTAAATCTATTTTTTGATCTTTGGCTAACATTACAATTGCTTTTTTTGTTTTCGCTTTTTTAAAAGTTTTATTTAAGCGAAAGTTCCTTTTGTTTTCCCCTTTTTTAATGCTCGTTTTTATTGACACAACTTTGACGCCGAAAAGCTCGGCGACGGCTTTTTTTATTTGGTTTTTTCCGGCCTTAGGATTAACCAAAAAAGTATAACCGCCAATTTCCTGGAGCTTCAGGCTTTTTTCCGTCACTACCGGTTTTAGTAAAATATCACTTACCCTCATCTAACCAATTTAAAATTTTAAATTTACTAAGGCTTCTTTTGAAAATATTAAGTATTTATATTTCAAGACTTCATAAGTATTCAAAGAGTTTGCAGAACTGATTTTGATAAACGGCAGATTGTGAAAGGCTCTCTTTATTCTTTCCTGCTCTTTAGAAAAAACCAAAAGAATTTTGTCCTTTTCAAAGTTAGCTTTGTCTTTTAAAACTCTTTTTAAGGACAAACTGGCCTCTTTTGTTTTTATAGCTATTTTTTCAAACCCGGAAGCGGCGATTATTTCTTTCTCATTATATTTCTGCGAAAGCGCGGCATAAAACGCTTTTTGCCTCATTTTTTTCGGCAGGCGCAACTTAAAATTTTCTTTCCCGGTCGGCCCGTGGGCAACGCCGCCGCCGCGGAAAATAGGCGCTTGGTAGTCGCCATGGCGAGCTTTACCGGTGCCTTTTTGCCGCCAGATTTTTTTACCGGAACCGGCAACCGCGCCACGGGTTTTCGCCTTTGCTTTAGACTTTCTTTGATTAGCAAGATAAACCCTTACCGCCTGCGCCAAAAGAGTCGGTGAAGCGGAAACGGCAAAAATTCCCTTTGGTAAAGCAATCTCGCCACTTTTTTCACCGGTAAGACAGTCTACAACCGGCAATAAAAGACTGCTTTGTTTTACAATCTTCTTAGTTTTTGTTTTGGTAATAGTTTTCTTTTGCTTCACTTTTTATTTAAAACTCTTAACTCTTAATTTGTTCGCTTTCTTGCTCTTTTTCTACATTCGGTTTTCTTAATGCAATAAAATTCTTTTTTTCCTTCTTCGGCTTTATTAAAAACCAACTATTTTTATATCCCGGAATTGCGCCTTTTAGAAAAACTCTTTGCGTTTCTTCATCCACTGATAAAATTTCAATATTCCTGACTGTCTTTCTGCTCGCGCCGTAATGCCCCGGCATCTTTTTGCCCTTATCAACACGGCCTGGGGTTTGCGCACCGATAGAACCGGGTGCTCTTTCTCTGTCGGACTGGCCGTGAGTTTTCGGTTGACTATGAAAACCCCATCTTTTGATCACGCCGGAAAAGCCACGGCCTTTAATAACACCGACAATGTCCGCTAAAAATCCCGGTTTTAAAACATCGCTCACTTTAATTTCCAAACCTAATTCCGGCGGTTTGTCGCCGCCGGAAATACCGACTTCTTTTAAAATTAAAGGGGTGAAATTAATTTTCGCTTTTTTAAAATGACCGGTCATCGGCTTGTTTATTCTCTTTTTCTTTCCCGCCGCCAATTGTGCCGCTAAGTAACCGTCTTTTTCTAAAGTTTTTACCATAGTAATGTAACAAGGCCGTGCTTCACAAATCGTTGCCGCCGTTAATTCCCCATCTTCACGGTAAACTTGCGTCATCTCTAATTTTTTCAAAAGAAAACCAGACAGCATATCTTTCTTACTAAAAATAACTGTGCCAAAAACAGTAGCACAGTTAAAAAAAAATAACTTTGGTCTTAACCTGTGTTAGGTCTGATAATAACACAACTTTCACGAAAGCACAATATGAAATTTGGAGAGAATAAAATTACATCTTTATCGTTATCTCCACACCGGCGGGGAGCTCAAGATGCTGAAGGCTATCTATTGTTTTCGCCCTTGCATCCATAATATCCACTAACCTCTGATGAGTGAAAATTTGAAAATGCTCACGGCTGTCTTTGTCGGTATGAGGGCTGGTAGTAACAACAATTTTCCTTTTTCTTGTCGGCAAAGGCACCGGCCCGACAATGCGCGCGCCGGTGGTAACCGCCGCCTCAACGATCTTTTTCGCCGCATCGTCAATAATGCGGTGATCATAAGATTTTAAACGAACACGAATTCTACTCCCTTTCATCTTTAGAATTAGCCTAATTGGGCAAATTAGCCTAATTATTTTTACTTTTTTAAATTGCGAGCTACGTTTTTTAACCCGTACTCGCAACTCGCTAACTTAATAAACTCACTCTAATACTTTAGTTACTCTTCCTGCGCCAACTGTTTTACCGCCTTCGCGGATGGCAAAAGTTGACCCTTGCTCTATCGCCACTTCTTTAATCAAAGTAACTGTCACTGTCGCGTTGTCACCCGGCATAATCATCTCTACACCTTGCGCTAAAGTAATTTCACCAGTAACATCGGTCGTTCTAATGTATATTTGCGGACGATAGCCGGTAAAAAACGGCGTATGGCGACCGCCTTCATCTTTTTTCAAAACATATATTTCCGCCTCAAATTTTTTGTGAGGCTTAATGGAACCGGGTTTTGCCAAAACCATTCCCCTTTCCACATCATCTTTTTCAATGCCCCGCAAGAGGATACCGGCATTGTCTCCCGCCATCCCTTTATCCAAACTTTTGTGGAACATCTCAATACCGGTAACCACTGTCTTTCTTGTATCACGCAGACCTACCATTTCCACTTCAGTATTAACCTCTATAGTTCCCCGTTCAATTCTGCCGGTAACCACCGTTCCCCTGCCTTTGATGGAAAAAACATCCTCTATCGGCATTAGAAATGGCTTGTCAATATCTCTTTGCGGCGTGGGGATTTGCTCATCAACCGCCTTCATTAACTCTAAAATCGCCTTTTCGGCCTCGGCATCGCCTTCAAGCGCTTTCAAAGCCGAACCTTTAATAATCGGCACTTTGTCGCCATCGTATTTGTACTTCTTCAAAAGGTCTCGGATTTCCATTTCCACCAAGTCTAAAAACTCTTTGTCGGTAACTAAATCCACTTTGTTCAAAAAGACGACAATCGCCGGTACGTTCACCTGCTGAGCGAGCAAAACGTGTTCCTTTGTTTGCGGCATCGGTCCGTCTGGAGCAGAGACGACTAAAATCGCCCCATCCATTTGCGCCGCACCGGTAATCATGTTTTTAATATAATCAGCATGTCCCGGGCAATCTATATGGGCATAATGCCGTTTTTCCGTTTCATATTCCTGGTGGGAAACGGCAACAGTCAAAGTTTTGGTAGCATCGCGAACGACACCACCTTTAGTAATTTGCGCATAAGGTACTTCTTTCGCCAAACCCTGTTTTGCCAAAACTTTTAATATCGCCGCCGTTAAGGTTGACTTGCCGTGGTCAATATGACCAATGGTACCGATATTTACATGCGGCTTTGTCCGTGTGTAAGTGGCCATTTTTTACCTCCAAACTAAATTAATAAATTATTAAATTGCTAAATGATTAAATTGTTAAAAAGAGTTTATCACTACACTAACTTGTTTGCAACAATCTGTTCCTGAATATTTTTCGGCACTTCTTGGTAGTGCGACGCTTCCATATAAAAAGAGCCTCGCCCTTGGGTTAAACTGCGCAAAACCGTCGCATAGCCCCGCGCCGCTTCCAAAGGGATTAAAGCCTTAATAATTTTCATTTTTATTCTTGATTCCGTCCCCAAAATTTGTGCCCGGCGGGCGGAAAGATCACCTAAAACCGAACCTAAAAAATCTTCGGGAACATTAACCTCAAGTTTCATCACCGGCTCCAAAATAGTCGGCGATCCAAATCTAAACGCCTCCTGAAAAGCGATGCTACCGGCGATTTTAAAGGCTAAATCCGAGGAATCTACTTCATGATAGGTGCCGTCGTAAACCGCCACTTTAACATCAACAATCGGATGACCGGAAATAACGCCTTTTTCTAAAGCTTCTTTAACTCCTTTTTCAATAGAGGGAATGAAGTTATTCGGTATCGCCGCCCCTTTTATTTCGGAAACAAACTCAAAGCCCGAACCTCTTTCCTTGGGTTCCACCCGTAACCAACAATGACCGTATTGACCGCGACCGCCGCTTTGTTTGATATATTTTCCTTCTCCTCTGGCAATTTGTGTAATCGTTTCTCGATAAGCCACCTGCGGCTTGCCCACTTGCACCTGAACATTAAATTCCCGCCTCATTCTTTCCACAACAATCTCAAGATGTAATTCTCCCATACCAGAAATAATTGTTTGTCCGGTTTCGTGATCAACTTTTGTTTTAAAAGTCGGGTCTTCCTCACAAAATTTATTTAAAGCAATCCCTAACTTTTCCTGATCTGCCTTGGTCTGCGGCTCTATCGCCAAGGAAATTACCGGCTCAGTAAAAGAAATAGACTCCAGCAAGATCGGCTTCGCTTCATCGCACAAAGTATGGCCGGTAATTGACTCTTTTAAACCGATGGCGGCAACGATCTCACCGGCAAAAGCCTCCTCTATTCCTTCTCTTTTGTTGGCATGCATCAAAAGCAAACGGCCGATTCTTTCTGTTTTTCTTTTAGTGGCATTAAAAACCGCCGATGAACTTTTTAAAATACCGGAATATACCCGCAAATATGAAAGTTTACCCACATGCGGATCAGTTTGCACTTTAAAAAGAAGGGCGCATAAGGGCTCTGTGTCTTTCGGATATCTTTTTTCTGTTTCTCCGGTCTTCGGGTTGGTTCCGGCAACCGGCGGCAAATCTTCAGGCGACGGCAAAAAGTCAGCAACGCCGTCCAAAATAGGCTGTACCCCTTTATTACGCAGAGAACTACCGCAATAAATGGGCACCAATTTTCCGGCAATTGTCGCTTTTCTTAAACCTCTTTTTAATTCTTCTAAACCTGCGCTTTCCCCTTTTAAAAACTTTTCCGTTAAAACATCATCCTCACCGCTTATTTCTTCTACTAATTTTTTGCGAATTTCCTTAATCTTTTCGCGATATTCAGGAGGAACTTCCGAAGTAGAAAACTGCGTGCCTAAAGCATCTTTATCCCAAATTAACATTTTTTCTTCTAAAACTAAAATTACCCCTTTAAATTGGTCCTCTTTACCGACAGGATAAGCCAAAATTGCCGGTTTTGCCCCCAAACGGTCTTTAATCATTGCGATCGTTCTCTCAAAATCCGCCCCCAATTTATCCATTTTATTGATAAAGACCAAACGGGGGACACCATATTTATCCGCCTGATGCCAAACCGTTTCCGACTGCGCCTGCACTCCTTCTTCTGCGTCAAAAACCATCACCGCCCCGTCCAAAACCCGCAAAGATCTTTCCACTTCAGCAGTAAAATCAACATGGCCGGGGGTATCTATCAAATTTATCCGAATCCCTTTCCAAAAAGTAGTAATCGCCGAAGAAACAATGGTAATACCCCTTTCCCTTTCCTGATCCATCCAATCGGTTACTGTTGTCCCCTCGTCAATATCTCCCATTTTGTGGGTAATTCCCGTATAAAATAAAATCCGTTCCGTGGTCGTTGTTTTGCCTGCATCAATATGGGCGATAACGCCGATATTACGGATGTCTTTTTTCGGTACCGTCCGATTTTTAGTAATTAAAATTACTTCTCCCATTTCATTAGCTTATAGCTTTTAGCTGATAGCTTGTAGGTAGAAAAAACAGAAACTTTTTGCCTCTAAAAGCTAAAAGCTTCAAGCTAACAGCTTTCTTTGTATGGAGGTTATATTATCACAGGTTCACCCAAAGCACAAATACAAAAATTCCCAAGAAAACTTTACCAGCGTAGGTGGGCGAAGGCTTTGTTGGAGTCGGCGATTTTTTCCACTTCCTGTTTTTTTGCAATCGCTCCGCCGATGCCGTTAAAAGCATCAATTAACTCTGCCGCCAGTTTTTCCGCAAAAGTATGATATTCTTTATTCGGCCGTTTGCGGGAAAAAGAAATAATCCATTTTAAAGCCACCGAGTCCTGCCGCTCACCCCTGACAATCGACGGCACTTGGTAAGCGGCGCCGCCGACGCGGCGCGAGCGGACTTCCACCCGCGGTCTGATATTTTCCAGCGCTTTTTCTAAAACTAAAATCGGATCAAATTTGGTTTTTTCTTTAATGATCGCTAAAGCGTTGTAAACCTGCTTGCGGGCGACCGTTTTTTTGCCGTCTCTCATTGCCTGATTGATTAAACGGGTGACAAAAACACTCCCGAAAATCGGGTCTTTTTCCCAAACTTTTTTGAAAACTTTTGTTTTTCTGGGCATCTTTGTTTTAATTGTTAAATTGTTAAATGATTAAATTGTTTAAAACAATATCCTTTATATTTTCCTAAAACTCTTAATTCTTTCCGCCAGCTGGCGGATTAACTTTTAACTTGCTTTTGGTATACTCCTCTTGGCTCCGTATTTGCTTCTGGATGTTTGCCGGTTATCAACCCCGCCGGCGTCATAATGGCCACGAACAAGATGATAACGGATACCGGGCAAATCGCGGACGCGGCCGCCGCGGATAAGAACAATCGCGTGCTCCGCTAGATTATGGCCGACGCCGGGGATGTAAGCCGTTATCTCGCGCCGATTAGAAAGACGAACTTTAGCAATCTTCCGCAAAGCGGAATGCGGCTTCTTTGGCGGCATTGTTTTTACCAAAGTAACTACCCCCCGCTTTTGCGGCGAAGCGGTAGTGATAAATCTCCCTTTTAAAGAATTAAAAGTGCCGCGCAACGCCGCCGCTTTTACTTTAGTCTTCGGCTTTTTTCTTCCTTTTCTAACTAATTGATTAAAAGTAGGCATATTTAGCAAAACTTCCAACTAACAACCAACAACCAACAACAAAAAAATAAATAAAATTATTCTATCTATCTTAATTGTTAAACTGTTAAATGATTAAACTGTTAAAACTTTTAATTCTTAACTTGCTTTTGATTTTACTCTAAAGTTTCAGATTTTCCAATCTTGCCCGAACTTCGTCAACGGGAATAAGCCGACCGATAATGACATTTTCTTTCAAACCGATTAAAGGATCGTTTCTTCCCAAAATCGCTGCGGTCGTTAAAATGTTAGTTGTTTCCTGGAAAGATGCCGCCGAAAGCCAAGAATAAGTGTGCAAGGCCGACTGAATTAAACCCAAGATCTCTTTTTTCCCTTTCGCCTGCCGGTTGCCCATTTTTGATACCCGTTCGTTTTCCAGCTGGAAAACCGGCCTTTCCACATATTCGCCGATTAAAAACTCCGTATCGCCAGGGCTGATAACCTTCACTTTTCCGCTCATTTCACGAATAATCACTTCAAAGTGTTTGTCGTGAATGCTGATTCCCTGCGATTCGTAAACTCTCTGCACTTCGTCTAAAAGATACTGTTGCGCCTCTTCCAGCCCGCGGATGCGCAAAATTTCCCTGATATCCAAAGTGCCGGAAGCGAGCCGCATCCCCTTAACCACCAAATCGCCGGTTTTTACCCTTAAATTACTTGTCAAGGGCACCAAATAAGAAACGGTTGCCTTTGTCCCGTCTTCTTTTTTGCCGGTGATTAATATCTGCCAGCCGTCTTCTGTTTCCGTTACCCGCACCCGGCCGTCAATTTCCACTAAAGGTGCAGCCACTTTCGGCGTCCGCGCCTCCAAAATTTCCTGAACGCGGGGTAAACCCTGAGTGACATCTAAACCGACAACGCCACCGATATGCTTCGTTTTCATCGTCAGCTGTGTTCCCGGCTCGCCAATAGACTGCGCCGCCATCACTCCGACCGGAACGCCAATTTCCACCACTTTTCGCTTGGACATGTCCCAACCGTAGCAGGTCTTGCAAACACCGTATCTTGTTTTACAAACCAAAGGCGAGCGAATATCAACAGAGTTTATCCCCTTTTCTTCTATTAACTTTGCCGCCGCTTCTTCAATAATCGTCCCACTTTCAATCAAAACTTCACCGTTTTTCGGATCAACAACATCGGCAGCTAAAAATCTCCCCAAAATTCTTTTGCCGAACATTTTTTCCCGATCGCCGCTTTTGTTAATCGTTATTTTTTTCGTTGTCCCGCAGTCTTCCTCGCGCACTAAACAGGAATGAGAAACATCAACCAACCGTCTCGTTAAATAACCGGCGTCGGCAGTCTTTAAGGCGGTATCGGTATAACCTTTTCTTGCCCCGCGGGCGGAACTGACATATTCAAAGGCCGTTAATCCTTGACGAAAGTTAGACTTTGTCGGCGACGGCACTATCCGTCCCAACGGATCAACCACCAAACCGATAATGCCGGAAATTTGTTTGATCTGATCGCTGGAAATACGACCGGCGCCGGCGGCGGCTAAAGTTTTAATAGGCGAATCCGGGGAAAATCTTTGCCATGTTAAACTTGCTACTTCTTCTGTTGTCTCTATCCACAAACTTTGTACTAACTCAATCTTTTCCTTTTCAGAAATTAATCCCTCCTTATAATTTCCTTCAATTTCTGCCGCTCTTTTATTTGTTTCTCTAATCAGTTCATCTTTCTGCGGCAGCATTCCACAATCGGCAATCGCCACCGAGATACCGGAAACAGTCGATCCCCAAAAACCAATTTCTTTTAAAGAGTCAACCAATTTCACCACTTCTTTTTTGGTAAGAGTATCAAAAGCCGACTTGATCATTTCTTTAATTTTCCCGGAGTTCATCGCTTCATTGATAAAACGCAATTTCTTCGGCAATTTTTTATTAAAAATGATTCTTCCCGCAGTAGTTTTTACTATTTTCCCATCAATTCTTGCGGCGATTAATTGACGCAGGGCAATTTTACCCATTTCCCAAGCTAAAATTGCCTCTCTTCCCGTTGAAAATAAAGGCAAATCGGATAAATCCACCTTGTTTTCCTTTGCCAAATCAGATTCGCGCAACGAGGTTATCCAGTAACAGCCGACAACCATTTCCTTGGAAGGAGCAACAATCGGCGTCCCGTCCGCCGGCTTCAAAAGATTGCTCGCCGGCGTCATTAAATTTTTCGCCTCTTCCTGCGCCCGAGCCGAAAGCGGCAAGTGAACGCCCATTTGGTCGCCATCAAAATCAGCGTTAAAACCGGAACAAATACACGGGTGAATGCGCATCGCCAAACCGTCTATTAAAATCGGTTTAAACGCCTGAATGGAAAGTTTGTGCAAAGTGGGAGCGCGATTTAACAAAACCAATTTTCCCGCGATCACTGTTTCCAAAATATCATAAACTTCCGGCACTTTGTGATCAATTAAGTTTTTGGCGCTTTTAATATTCGGCGCCAGACCTTTCAACATTATTTCCCGTAAAATAAACGGTTTAAACATCTCCAGCGCCATTTCCCTGGGCAAGCCGCATTCGTCAAGTTTAAGCTCCGGCCCGACGACAATTACGCTTCTTCCGGAATAATCCACTCTCTTGCCCAAAAGGTTTTTCCTGAACCTTCCTTTTTTGCCGCGCAAAAGGTCGGAAAGCGAGCGGGGGACGCGAACAGTGGTTTTTTTCCGACGCGCCGCCTTGGAAGCGTCTATCAAAATATCCACCGCCTCCTGCAACATCCTTTTTTCATTGCGTAAAATTATCTCCGGCGCCCCAAGATCCATTAATCTTTTCAAACGATTGTTTCTGTTGATCACCCGACGATAAAGATCGTTTAAATCCGAAGTAGCAAATCGGCCGCCGGTAAGTTGAACCATCGGCCGCAATTCCGGCGGTATCACCGGCAAAACTCTTAAAATCATCCAAGTCGGATCTATCTCCGCTTTTTTCATCCCGTTTATTACCCGCACTTTGGTCATTAATTTCTTTTTTTTCTGGGCACTGCCGGTTTTTTTAAGTTCTATTCTTGTTTTTTTCAAAAGACTGAGAAGGTCTACTTTTTCCAAAGCCTGCAAAATCGCTTCCGCTCCCATTGAAGTTTTAAAGAAGTCATCGGCGTTAAATTGAGAAAGTTGAAAAACCTCCTCCTCACTTAAAACCGAAAACTGTTTTAAATTATGAACTCTTTCTTTTAAAGCCGTCCCTAAAACTTCAACTTTTTCTTTCTCCACTGATTTTTTAACCTCAAGCCGCTGTTTTCTCTGGCGCAATCTAACGGTTATTTCTTCCTGCGCCACTAAAAGTTGCTCTTTATTTTTTATTTTTTTTGCCTGTTTTTCTTTTTCCTTTTCCGCTTCCTCTTCCAGTTTTTTAATCTCCTCTTTGGTTTTTTCCTCAAGATCCTTTATTTTCGCTAAAATACTGTCCTCAATTTTCTCTACCGCCTCTTTCTTCTTGCCGTTTTCCACCTCTGTCACTAAATGACGGGCAAAATAAACCACTCCTTCCAAATTCTTTTGGGAAATGTCTAAAACCGTAGAAAGCGGAGAAGATCCAGTTTTCAAAAACCACAAATGAGCCACCGGCGCGGCCAAAGTGATATGTCCCATCCGTTCGCGCCGGACGCGGGAAAAAGTAACTTCCACACCGCATTTATCACAAGTAACACCACGATAACGGACTTTTTTGTACTTGCCGCAATAACACTCAAAATCTTTTGTCGGCCCGAATATTTTTTCACAAAAAAGACCGTCTTTTTCCGGCCGCCAAGTACGATAATTAATTGTTTCCGGTCTTGTTACCTCGCCATAAGAAACATCCAAAATATCTTCCGGCGAAGCAAGCGAAATTCCTAAACTGGTAAAATCAACAATATCTTGAAAATTTGATATTTTTCTTTTGTCGTTCATTTTTTATTCCTCCTTAATAATTGTTTGCTCTACTTCTTTTATTTCCGCCTCATCAACGGCAATTTCTTTATTTTCTTTAATGTTTTCCGGATTGTTCTCATTCTCAGATTTCACAAACGTTTTTTCTTTAAAAACCGCGCCGACAGGAAAAACTTTTAACCCTAAACCGGCGAGCTCTTTTACTAAAACTTTAAAAGATTCGGGGACAATCGTCGGCGGCGGAATGTCCAAACCCTTGATAATTGCCTGAAACGCCTGTGCCCGACCGGTGATATCATCAGCTTTAATGGTAAGCATTTCCTGCAAAACATAGGCAGCGCGGTGAGCCTCAAGTGCCCAAACTTCCATTTCTCCAAGTCTTTGCCCTCCCATCCGTGCCTTTCCTCCCAAGGGTTGCTGTGTTACCAAAGAATAAGGGCCAATAGAACGGGCGTGCACCTTATCCTCAACCATATGAATAAGTTTCATAAAGTAGGCAACGCCCACTGCCACCGGCTGTTCGAAAGCAAAGCCATCTCTGCCGTCAAAAAGCTTGACTTTTCCGGAAACCGGTAAACCTGCCTCTGTTAATTTCTTTTCAATTTCTTCTTCGGATAATTTTTCAAAGGACGGAACGACATATTTTTCATTTAATTTCAGCCCCGCCCAACCGAGCAACGATTCCAAAATTTGCCCCAAATTCATTCTCGCCACCACCGAAAGCGGAGAAAGAACAATGTCCACCGGCGTCCCGTCTTCAAGATAAGGCATGTCCGCCGCCGGCATAATCCGGGAAATTACTCCTTTATTTCCATGGCGGCCGGCAAGTTTATCGCCTTCCCGAACCAGTCTTAACTGCGCCACTTTTATTTTGACAATTTTGTTTATTCCCGGCCCCAGTTCATCTCCTTCATCCCTGTCTAAAATATCAATACTAATGACGACGCCGCCCTCACCGTGGGGAACACGTAAACTGGTATCTTTTACTTCGCGGGCCTTATCGCCGAATATCGCCCGCAGTAACCTTTCTTCTGCCGAAAGTTCTTTTTCTCCCTTCGGTTCAACTTTACCGATCAAAATATCATTCGGCCCAACCTCGGCGCCGATCATCACAATTCCTTCCTGTGTCAATTTTGCCAAATCTTCCTCGGCAACATTAGGAATATCGCGGGTAATTTCCTCCGGCCCCAATTTTGTATCTACTACTTGAGCCTCATATTCGTTTATTTGCACCGAAGTAAAAACATCTTCTTTTACTAATCTATCGGAGATAACTAAAGCGTCTTCATAACCCAAACCCGAAAGCTGGCAATAAGCGATTACCAAATTTCTTCCCAAAGAAAGTCTGCCGTTATCAGTGGCAGGCCCGTCTGCCAAAAGATCGCCTTTCTTTATTTTGTCACCAACTTTTACCACCGGTCTTTGGTTGTAACAAGTACCGTAAGGATTCGTACGGAAAAATTTTGCCAACTTATAATTTTTTTCCTTATTTTTTCCGTAAGAAACGGAAATTTTTTCTCCGTCAACATAAGTAATCTTTCCCACATCTTCTGCCTTTATTATCCGATGCATTCCTTGAGCAATCGCTTCTTCCATTCCCGTGCCTACAATTGGCTCTTCCGGTTTCGCCAACGGCGCCGCTTGACACTGCATGTGCGCGCCCATCATTGCCCGGCCAGCATGATCGTGGGCAATAAAAGGAATTAAAGAAGCAGAAACTCCTAAAATCTGTTTTGAAGTGAAATCTATAAGTTGGATTTTTTCTGCCGGTACTTCCATAAATTCGCCTTTGTATCGCGCCGCCACCCATTCTTCGGTAATAATTCCTTTTTCGTCAATTTTTACTCCTGCGTGAGTGATATAGTATTCTTCCTCATCATCAGCGGCAAGATAAATTACCCTTTCCGTTACTTTCATTTTTCGTCTGCCGCCGACCTTTATTTCCTCAACAATTCGATAAGGTGCTTCCAAAAATCCGTATTTATTAACTTTGGCAAAAAGCGCTAAAAAAGTGACTAAACCGACATTTTGTCCCTCCGGCGAACGCACCGGACAGATCCGGCCGTATTGCGAATAATGAATGTCGCGAATGGAAAAAGAGGCTCTTTCTCGGGAAAGCCCGCCGGGACCAACAACGGTAATTCTTCTCAATAAATCTGTTTCCGATAAAGGATTTGTTTGATCCAATATTGCCGAAAGCTGGTTGGTTCGGAAAAAAGAATTCATCGCGTTGATAATCGCCTGCGGATTTATCGTTTGTGAAGGTAGTGCCTTTTCTTTGGGGCTTATCAAACTCATTCTTTCCTTGATCATCCTTTCAAACCTTGCTACCGCCGGTCGCAAGACCACCTGGGACAAAATTTCCCCCACCCTCCTCAAACGCCTATTGCCTAAATGATCAATATCGTCAAGTTTACCAACACCGTCTTTTTGTAAAGCAACTAAATATTTAACCACTACCCTCAAGTCTTCTTTTGTTAACACCCAATTTTCTTTATCCTCATCTGAAAAGGAAAGGCCCAACCGTTTATTCATTTTGTAACGGCCAACCTGACCAATTTCATAAAAACGAGAGTTAAAAAATCTGTCCCTTAAAAAATTCGTCGCCGTATCTAAAACCGCCGGCTCACCCGGCCGCAGTTTTCGGTAAAATTCCAAAATCGCCTCTTCCTTTGTCCGACTTGAATCTAATTCCAAAGTCGGATCAATAAATGAAGAAAATTCTTTTCTTAAAATTTTATCGCTGTCAAAACCAACCGCCCGAAGTAATATTGTCGCCGGAAATTTCCGCCGGCGGTCTATCCGCGCAAAAATCACCCCCCGGCGACTGACAAAAAATTCCAGCCAAGAACCATGAACCGGTCTTATTTCCGCCAAATATAAATTTTTCCCGGTCGCCGGGTCGGTTTCTTTGGTAAAATAAACTCCCGGCGAACGAACAAGCTGATTGCTTATTGCCCTTTCAATTCCATTGACAATAAAAGTCCCCTCATCGGTCATCGCCGGTAAATTTAGTAAAAATATTTCTTCCTCGCTTTTCTCACCCGTCCTTTTATTAGTCAGAATCGCCTTAACTCTTACGGGGATAGTATAATTTAAACCTTTAAGTTTCGCCCTTTCCGGAGTAATTACCGAAGAACCAAAAGAAATTTTGCCAAAATCTAAAATCCAGTTATTGCCTGTATAATCGCTTACCGGAAAAATAGATTTTACTGCCTCACTAAACCCTTTTTCCAGAAACCAAAGCCACGACTCTTTTTGAATAAAAGTCAAACTCTCCGCCGAAGGCACAGTAAATTTCCTGCTCCAGCAGATTTTTTTCGCTTGGGACGCCATTTTTTAGGAAAGGAAAAATCAGAAGTTTTTATAAAAAATTCTGATACAAAAAAATCACGGACAAAAGTCCGTTTAAAATAAGTGAATCTATTATACCCGCCCTGTCAAGTGCCGTCAATTACATCAACAAAATACCGAAAGTTCCACAAGATACTATTACCGTGAAATTATTTTCTAAACTTTAAACACTCATAAATATTTTTCTATATTTTCGTTATGCTCCGCCAAAGTTTTCCCATAGTGCATTTTACCAAATTTATCAGAAAGATAATACCAATAATCGCTTTCCGTAGGGTTAACTGCCGCCGAAAGTGAGGAAAATGAGGGGTTGCAAATCGGACTCGGCGGCAAACCTTTTTCCAAATAAGTATTAAATGAAGATTTTATTTTCAAATCCGCCGACGATACTTTTGGCCACCAATCACAGTTTGCTTTGTTTAAACAAGTTTTGCCCGCTTTTATATATTGCGCGGTCGCATCTACTTGCAACGGCCAACCGCTTTCCCATCTTTTTAACAAAATGCCGGCGACAGTTTTTCTGTCGTTATCATCTTTTGCTTCCCTTTCCACCAAAGACGCCAAAATAACGATTTGCTTTTTTGTCAAATTTAAATTTTCTGTGTTTTTTATAAGTTCCTGCCATTTTTTTTCAAAATTCCTTGTTAAAATTTCTAAAATTTTTTCCGCATCCGTTCCTTCAGGAATTAGATAACTGTCAGGAAAAAGATACCCTTCTTTTGTTTCCGCCAGCTTTAAAAAATCTTTGCCGTCAATACTCAACTCTTCCCCTAACTTTTCCGCAACTTCTTCTGCCCGCCAACCTTCCAAAATTATTACCCATTTGTCAAGTCTGCCCTTACTTAATTTTTCCGTTAAAATTGAAAAACTATCTTTTCCCGAAAGCCGAAAACTCCCCGCCTGAATTTTGTCTGTTTTTTGCGAAAGTTTTAAATAAACCAAAAAGGCAAACTTATTTCTAATAATCTTTTCTTTTTCCAATCTTTCCGCAATAGGATAAACACTATCACCTTTATTAATGACAAAAATCTTTTCTGCCCCTCCCTTCGGCTGAAAACAATACCAAACAAAAAATCCTAAAACTATTAAAAAAATTAAAAAAAACCTGAAGATTTTTACCATCAAATTTGTAAAGAATTCAAAAAGAAAACAATCGGTGAATCCGCTAAATGCTAAATACTACTCTTAGATTTCCTCAAACAGAGCACGGCGGAAATTTTTCGTTTTACCATCGCGGATAAAAATCCGGCCGCAGGCGCAGGTTATTTTTTCCGTCCCATTCTGCCTTTTTTCCACGGCTCCTTTCGTTAAAGACGTACCGCAGCCAACGCACCGGCTCTGCGACAAGAGCCACGCCTGAATGGGAGAGATAACATTTTTAAACATAAAAGGAAAGTTAAGAATTGAGAATTTAAAATTTAGAATTTAAAAGAAATGACGCTAATCTTAAAACTTTTAATTCTTAACTCAACTCTTTCCGCCAGCTGGCGGATTAATTTTTAACTCTTAACTTTCCTGCAGGTATCTTTCTAATATCATCGCCGCCGATACACTGTCCACCCGGCCTTTATTTTTCCAACCAACTTTTTTTTCAGCATCAATACTTGTCAAAGTTTCATCAACAAACTCTATTGGTAATTGTAACACCTTTTTTAATTTCTTTGCAAACGCTTTTGTTGTTCGCGCCATCTTCCCTTCGGAAATGCCTATCACAATCTGTTCAACTTTATAATCTTTGCAAAACTGAGTTAATTTTTCAAAAGTTTTCTTGTCATTTTCTAAAAACCCCTTAGTTTCAATAATCCCGCCAAAAGCGACCGCCAAACCGATTCGTTTCTTTCCAAAATCTAAAGATAAAATCACAGCTAAAAAATGATAAATTAGAAATTTATTCTACCAGCCTCGCCTTCACCACCAACCTCCTTAAATATGTTCCCGGCGGAGAACAGGTAATTAGCGTTAAAAACCGATCATCGTATCTTTGCTCCAAAACCGAAAGATCTTCAGCTGTTACTTCATACAGATCCTCCACTAAATAACGATAATTGATACCATCAAAACCAACATTAACCTCATCGCCCTCTTTTAATTTATAGAGAGTGGAAAAAATCGTTAAATAATTTTCCGGGTTAAAAAACTGGGGCAAAACCGAATGGCCAAAAACTACGGCATTGCCTGGTTCCCCAGGAAAAGCGGTTGTCGGGTAGTGAATTAAATTTTTCTTTAAATCCTCGCCGCCGACGCGAACAATCGCATCCTTTATCCTTAATTTAGGAATGGAAATAAAATAATGACTTATTTCCATTTTTGGCGGTAAGCCGCCACTTTTTGGCGCTTTTTCTTCGGTAAACCACGAAGAAATTAGGGTATAATCCCGTTCGTCTTCCTGTGCTTGCGCTGACAATTTTCCCAAAACCGAACCGCTATCGTAAACAAGCGGGCTTAAAATTTTCCCAAATCTGCCGGCGTAGCGCATTTGATAATTGACAATCGGCGCCACCGCATTGCCCACCAAAAATATTCCTAAAACAGAAAAAATAAAAGCCAAGCCCTCGCGCCCGAAAAAGGTTGATCTTTTTTTTGGTTTTGACTTAGAATATTGATATAAGGACATTTCTCAAAATTAATCAAAAAAAATAATAACCAAATACCAATGACAAAATAAGTTCCAACCACCAATTACCAATTTTGGATTTGGTTTTGGATTTTAATTAGTCATTGGTTATTGAAATTTTATTAGAATAATTAGGTTAATTAGAAATTAGAAATTTTTTTCTGACTGCTCACTATTAACTATTCACTAATAACTATCTTAATATTTCCCACTTGGGCCGGCATATACGGCAAAAAGTCAAAAATCCCCGGCAAAATTCTTATCCGGTATCGGTAAACCCGCGGCAAATTTTTCACAATCTCTGTTGCCGCCGCCCTCTTTTTCTTTACTAAACTCTCGGCAATCCTCTTGCTATCCACCGCTTGTCGCACCTTCCCTTTTAAAATTAAGGTGCCGGCAGCGGCGCCGTCTTTAAACTCTTTCAGTTTAAAGTCTGTTGTTACTGTCGTCAAATCTAAAACTAAACCTTCCCCTTTTCCTTTTAAAACCTCGGTAGCAATACGCAAAAATTCCTCTTCCGGCAACTTTAAAGCGGAAACTTTTGCCGAAAGTTCAAGAGTGAGCTCGTCTTTTTCCTCGCCAACTTTACCGTCAAATTCGCTTGAAACTAACTCAAGTTTAATACTTTCTGTCATTATTTTACCGTTGCTAACTATGGCAAAAAGTTTTTTCTTCCCCTCTTCAGTAATCTCATCGCTTAAACTTTTAAGTAGATTAACCCTATCTTTTTCAGAAACTGCTTGTACCTGGCGGCTAATCCCGCCGGAAAAGGCTTTTTGGTTTTTTGCTAAAAAGTCATTTTTGGAAAATTTTTCAAGAGTAAAAACGCTTTCCGCAGCAAGATTATATTCGGCTCCAAAATTTTGGGCGGAGATTGAAGCCACCGTCTCACCCCAGCGATCAACACCACTTACTAAATCCGCGGTTTTTGAAGCCACTTTTACATCCGCCTCCAAAACAAACCACAAACTGCCCGGACCGGTAAGTATAGTCCCCTCTTTAAAGGTCTGCCCGTTTGCCGTTCGGTTAAAGATGGTTATTTCTCCTTTCGCTTTTTCACCGGTTAATTTCTCGCCGGTTGTCGCCACTGTTTTCTGCCCATCAACAGTTACTTCTACTTTTTCACCAGCCACGATCCCTTTCGCCAAATCGCTTATCTTTGCTTTCGGATCAAGTTTTACGGAAATTTCTGAAGTTACTTCCTCCGGCGTCAAAAAAAGGCTCACTTCTGCTTTTGAAAAAAACCAGAAAATAAAAGGCAAAAGCGCAGTAAATATTAAAACCACCGGCATGATGATAATTTTCTTAACCCTAAAACGCGGCAGATGAATTTTTGGTATCTTAGGAAGTAAAAACTTAAAATGTTTTTTTTGCTCAATGGTTTCTTCTTTTTCTTCTTCCGCCAAAGCTTCTTTGGATTCTTCCGGTTCTACCCCTATTTCCTCCTGTTTTATATCATCGACAAAAACCGTTTCCTCTTTTCCTTCTTCTGATAACGCCGCATCTTCTTTACTAAAACCAAAATCCTGCGACTCGGTAAAAGCTTTTCTTTCCGGCATCTCTTCCACAGTTATTTCTTCATCTTCTTTTATCTCTTCTTCCTCTCTTTCTTTTTCTTCGGTCCCTTTTTGCTTTTCTTTTTCCTCTCCTTCTTCACTCTCTCTACCCTCCGCTCCCTCCATTCCCTCTTTCTTCTCACTGACCAGTTTAACCAATTCCTCAAAAAAATCTTCCCAATTTAAATATTTAAACTCTTTCCTTTCATCTTTCCTGTCGCCCACTTTTCCAAAAATCACCACTTTTTCCGGCATTTTTTCTTCGTTTGTCTTTTTTAAATCCTCCTCAATATCATCAACACCAAAGTCTAATTCCTTCTCTATCTTTGCTCTTTTTTCCACTTTCCCTGCGGTAACGGCGCCGATTCGGAAATAATTCTCTCCCAAATAAACGGAAAAATCATCGGGGTACAGAGTGGCTAAAGCTTCATCGTCAACCAAAAATCCCAAAGGAGTAAGTCGCAAATTACTACAAACTTCTTTTAATATTTGTTTCCTTGTTTCTAAAATTTTCCCATCTTCGCCTACCCAATAAGGAGAAAGAATAAAAATTGCCGGCAGTTTTTCCTCTTCTTCTTTACCGGAAAGAGAGAGGCAATCGCCCAAGCAGGCGTCCATTACGGCCAGAAGATCGTCCTTATCCTTACCACCCCAGTCGCGCGCCTTGCCGACGTTAAGTTCGCCGTTTTCATCTATCAAAGCGGCAACAACCTCCTGCTCTTCTATTAAAATTAGCCACTGCGCCAAAACCGCCATCTCTTAAACAGAATAACACCAAATCAGAAGAAAATGCAAAAAAAAGTTTTACTTCTTCATCACTAGTGTAGCTATTACTTATTCTTCGGCACTCTGGCCATCTGTTTCTTCAAAAAGATTCCGTACCCTTTGCCAGCTAACGCAATGTCCTATATCTGCCAATAAACCTGCCACTGTTGCTCCTGCGAATTCAAGGGTCTCTAGATGTTCTGCCCTTTGTGCTGGAAGTCGCTCCCCTAATAATCTTGCTACCTCTTGAGCTTTCTCCACCGCGCTTCTCCTATAAACTTCAAACATTGCCCGTGTAAGTATTCTGAGATTTCCTGGATTCTCTTGTCCGATAGGTAAAGCCGAGGCAAGAATCTTGACTCTTTCCACTTCACCAAAATGTGCAGCTTTCGTTAGTTGACCACCAACTGTAAGAAACTCTCCTTTTTCCATACCCTGCCCACAAGTTAAAATTATCTTTGCAGCAAAATCCATCTGTTCCGAAGACCTTTGTACTATTCCTTCCTCCTCCATCAATGACACTACTCTTCTTTCTATACTTAAATCTAACTCTGATTGAGTCATTCCCTCCTCCTGTAAAATTAATTTTTAGTAAAAACAAAACTATTATAATAGATTGTAATAGGGAATATAATACTTGTCAATAGGCAATTCCTGACCTTTTACTTCTTTAACACCGCGTAGATTCTTCTTTTCCCCGCTCCGCAGGATTCTTCTTTAATAATTTTAAATTCACCTAACTCGCCGGTATTTTTAATATGCGGCCCGCCGCAGACTTCTTTGGAGAAAGCTTGTCCTGAGCTTGTCAAAGGATTATCTATAGAATAAACTTTTACTTCTTCCGGATAAGTTTTCCCTAAAACCGTTAATGCCCCTTCAGAAACCGCTTTTTTAAAAGGCATTACTTCCATTTTCACCGCCAGTTTTTCTTTTATTTTTTCATTGACCAATCCTTCAATTTTTGCCAGCTGTTCTGGCATTAACGGCTTCGGATAAGTAAAATCAAATCTCATTTTTTCCGCGGTAATCGCCGAGCCGATCTGACGCACGCCCTCGCCTAAAACAACTCTTAACGCCGCCTGCAAAAGATGCGTCGCTGTGTGATATTTAACTGTTTCTTCTGTTTGCTCGCCCAGTCCACCCTTAAAAAGTTTCGCCGCCGCCATCTTTGATAGTTTTTGATGAGCCTTTTGTCCAATTTTAAATTGAGAATCAAAATCTTCTTTAATTTTCATTCCCTCTTTTTCCGCTTCTTCTTTCGTCAATTCAGGAGGAAAACCAAACGATTGATAGAGATTCCAACCATGCATACCTGTGATAATTTGTCCCTGCTCTTTTAATTTCTTAAATTCTTTAAGTCCCCATTCAATTGTTACTAAAAATTTTTCTTCTTCATCTGCCAACGTCGAAAAAATTAATTTTTCATTTTTTTCTAACTCTGGATAGTCAATCGCATAATTACCTCTATTGTCTAATACCGCTTTTGCCACTTCCTGAATAAATTTACCCTTGATTCCCAATAATTTCCCTTGTCTGATACTTCTTCTTATCAGTCTCCTTAAAACATAGCCCTGAGTTTTATTGGAAGGAACTACGCCGTCGACGATAACAAACACCGCCGCCCGCAGATGGTCGGCAATAATTCGCATCGGTTTAACATTTTCATCTTCATATTTTTTCCCGCTAATTTCTTCAATTTTCCCAATAATCGGCTGCCAAACATCCGTTAAATAATCATCGTCAAACCCATTTAAAACCGCCAAAGTTCTCTCCACTCCCATCCCCGTGTCCACATTCTTTTGCTTTAGAGGTTCATAGCCTCCGTTCGCCTTCTTGATGTATTCCATAAATACATTGTTCCAGATCTCGCAGTATTTGCCGCAGCTGCAGCCGGGCCGACAATCTTTTCCGCATTCTTCTTTTTCCGTATCAAAAAATATTTCCGTGTCCGGACCGCAAGGACTGGTCTCTCCTGCCAGCTCCCACCAGTTATCTTTTTTCGGATTGAAATAAATTCTTTCCTTTGGAATTCCCAAGCTTTCCCAAACTTTTGCCGACTCTTCGTCTTTCGGCGCGTCGCTGTCGCCGGCAAAACAAGTAACAGAAAGTTTATTGCTATCAATATTTAAATGTTTTGTCAAAAATTCAAAACTTTGGCCAATTGATTCTTTTTTAAAATAATCGCCCAAAGACCAATTACCCAGCATTTCAAACCAAGTGTGATGAAAAGTGTCGCCGACTTCGTTAATATCGTCAGTGCGCAAACACTCTTGGACATCAACTAATCTTTTCCCCAAAGGATGCGTTTCCCCTAAAAGATATGGCACCAAAGGATGCATCCCCGCGGAAATAAAAAGCGTCGAAGAATCCCCTTCCGGCACCAAAGGTGACGAAGGTATCCATTTATGTCCCCGTTCCTCAAAAAACTTTCGGTACTTTTCCGCTAACTGTCTTGCTGTTATCACTCCTAAAGTATACCGTAAAATACAGGAAAATAAAATCTTCCTCAAATATTTTTCCAAAGTTGTATAATCACAAAGTATGACCAGAGGGATAATCTTTCAAAACAGGGACGCGGAGGAAATTAGTCCGCCGCCAAAGAAAAGTGAAGAAGTGCCAGAAGGTGGCGTTTGGCCGGCAGTTATCAATCTTTTAAACACTTATCACCAGATCGCCGTTACCCAAAAACAACGGGAAGGAGTAGGCATCCATGTTGACGAAATCGCCTCAAAAGTTGCCTTTATTTATGAAAGGATCAGAAAAATCATTGACTGGAAAGAAGAAAATCTTATTCGTCGGGCGGCGATAGAGCGGATCTTAAAAAGGCGGTTTATCCCCCGGCTTTCCGGAATCCATTTCACTCCAATGCCTATGGCAAAAGAAATCGCCGAACCTTTGGTTTTAGAGCTTATCCGCGGCGGCCACCTGCCCAACGACAGTATCGCTTACGACAAAATCGCCAAAGTAGAAAAAATTTTGGAAAAATATATCTATTTTTTGGAAAACGGCAACGGGAAAAACAAACATCATCCCGATATCAAGAAAAAAATAAATTTTTACAAATGGCTATGGGAAGAAGCCGCCTGCGAAATAGAAGAACTGCTTGATCCGCCGGAAAAAGAAGACGCTTTAATCGCTTTTATGGCGGCGGCAATGGCACAAAGGATAAAAATTTCTTCCGGCCTTAATTTAAGCGAAAAGGATAAAACCAACCAAATATTTATCGCCGTCCACCACAGCCTTTTTCATCTTGACAGTTCGTTAATCACTTTTCGTTTAATCAAAATTAAATATCCCCAATGGACTTCGGAAGACTCAAAAGACTGGCAAGAGCTAAGCAGCCGATTATGGCAAATACGTGAGGAGACGGACAAAGAAATCAACCATCCTCTGTCTAGCGAATTCCATAAAATCTGCGAAAAATACGACACTGTCTATTTAATTTTAGGAGAAATTTTGGAAAAATTGGCGCAAGAACCAAAAAAAGCGGCCGCAGATATTACTGACGAAAAATTTTTGGAAAAAGAAATAGATACCGTTTACCACAAACGGCTTTCCACCTTAAAATCCCGCCTTTTCCGGGCGGCGATTTATTCCACTTTGTCAATTTTAGTCGCCGGCGCTTTTTCTCTTTTTGTTGTTGAAGTTCCATTGGCAAGCCTTATTTACGGCAAATTCAGCCCCTTGGGCATTGTCGCCGATCTTCTTATTCCAACCGTGGTAATGTTTGCCTTGGTTGCCGCCGTCAAACTGCCGAAAGAAAGTAATTTCCGCAAAGTCTGCGAGGAAACGAAAAAAATCGTTTATCGCCGCGACCATGAAGATGTTTATGATATCAAACCGAAAAAAAAGCGCCCGCTCTTGGTAAAAGTGCTTATCAGCCTTTTATATTTCGGTATCAACGGCGCGGTTTTGTATTTTATTTTCTGGGCATTTTACGAAGCAAAAATTCCCGTCACTTCGCTTTTTATCAACACCATTAATGTGGCAATGATTGTCTTTGCCGGCTTGATCATTCGGCAGAAGGCAAAAGAAATGACCGTGGAAGAAAAAACCACTTTTTGGGAGTTTTTACTGGACATGCTCTCCATCCCCGTTGCCAAATTAGGCCAATGGTTTTCCAAAAAATGGCGGGAATACAATTTAGTAAGCGTTTTTTTAACCGCCTTAATTGATCTTCCTTTCTCCACTGTCATTGAATTCATTGAAAACTGGAGCTTTTTCCTCAAAGAAAAAAAAGCGGAAATTCAACAATAACAACTTCAAATTGACTTTCGTTTAAACCATCTCTATCATCAAAAATGAAACAAAATGCCTATACAAGAACGGGAAAAACCAGAACTGCCGGCGCCGGAAAAGCCAATTCTTATTACGGAGAAACCAGAGGGGCGTATTGATCGGGAGGTTGAAACTCTGCTGGAAAAAGTAGAAAAAGATGATGTCCAATTAACGCAACCGGTCACCGATGACCTTACCGGCCAAGTTTTGGTTACCGCTCCTTCGGCAAAAAAACAAAAAATAACTTTGCCCATAGACCGCCGAAAACTTCTTTACGGACTAAAGCAAAGTATTGACACCGCCATCCGCTGGCTCTCCGAACTTTGTCTGAAACTTATCAAAAAAGACCCGACAAAGGTGAAATTCAAGAAAAATGAATAATTTACCACCAGCTTTTCATCATTCTTGAAAGTTTCTTGGAAAACTCTGAATCCCTTATCTGCGCTTTCGTGCAATGTACATCTACACCGTCATCCACAGGACTCGCTGTCACTGCTACCACTCTTATAGGTAAATCGGTTTCCCTTATCGCCGCTACTATTTGCCTACCATCTGCGCCAGATGCATCCCCAAGTGTAAGATTACCATCTGTCGCCACCAATCTTATCTCCAGTTCCCTCAATCTCGGTTCACTGCAAAGTTCCAGTGCCCCAAGTCGCGTTTTCGCTGTCCCTACTACTTGAATACCAACCTCAAGTCTTTCCAACCACTTTATTATTCTCTCTCTATCATCCGGATCATCGTCAAAAACAAGCGCTCTAACCTCCTCCATCGCCATCTTTCACCTTCTTCATTATTTAACAAGTAAACTGTCGATAATATAACTGATATTATTTAAAACTGCAAACTTTTAATGAATTTTTGAATTCTCAAAATCACTGATGACAAACTTCTCGGTTTCTTTTATACTGTAAAAAGGGTTTTGAAATTTGTTAGATATTAGATATTAGAAATTTAGGATCTTTATGCTTAACTCCACCTTTGATAATGTCACTGGTCTGCTTCTCCACTGGGCGGCAATCGCCACTGTTATGGTCGTACTTTTTGCCGGTCTTTGTATATTAACCTATGTTTTTATCCTATGGTGGCGCTGGCGCAACCGCGAAGAAGAGGCTTTAAAATTCATTCTTTTGCACATCGCCGTTCCCTTTGGCAACGAAATAAAAATAGACGCGATGGAGCAAGTCATTTCTTCGCTTTATTCCATTAAAACCGGCGGCCGGTTTAAATTTTTAAAACACCAGCCCCATCTTTCTTTTGAAATCGTCAGCACCAAAAACGAAATCAAATTTTACATCGCCTGCCCGAAAAAATTTAAAGAATTAGTGGAACGGCAAATTCACAGCAGTTACCCGGATGCGGAGATCCACGAAAGCGAAGACGAACACAATATTTTTTCCGAGGAAGGCAAAGTCGCCTACTCTTGGCTTATTTTAAGAAAAGAAAGCTACTATCCTTTAAAAACTTACAAAGAACTCTCCGTTGATCCCCTTTCCGCCGTTACTTCGGCGATGGCGAAACTTGGCGAGGACGAAGGCGCGTTGGTGCAAATTGTCATCAACCCGGCGGAAAGCGGCTGGCAAAAAGAAGGCAAGGGCTTTATCAGCACCACCAAAAAACAGGAAGCGTCGCCGGATAAGGCGAGTTTTAAAGTTGATGCCCGCACTCTTGAGGCGATAGAAAACAAATGCAGCCGCCCCGGTTTTGAAACGGCAATTAGGATGGTAGTTTGTGCCTCAACGACAGAAAATGCTAAAGAACATCTCTCCCATTTAAAATCGGCTTTTTCCCAATTTGATTCCCCGTGGAACGGGCTGAAGTCCAAAAAAATCCGCTTTAAATATTCCTTTATGCTTGATGTTTTGTACCGCTACCAACCGCTTTTGCTCTGGGGCGACAAAACTGTTTTAAACACGGAAGAATTGGCTTCTATTTTTCACTTTCCCAATAAAACCATTGAAACACCGAATATTTTCTGGACCCGGTCCAAACACGCCGCTCCCCCGCCAAATTTACCGAAAACCGGGCTTTATTTAGGTAAAAGCGTTTACCGCGGCACGGAAACGCCGGTTTACATCAGCGAACTTGACCGCCAGCGCCATTTTTACATCGTCGGTAAAACCGGCACCGGCAAGTCCGAATTGTTAAAAGATATGATCCTGCAGGACATTAAAGCGGGCAAGGGGGTGTGTTTTATTGATCCCCACGACACGATTGAAAAACTGCTTGAGCTGATCCCGCCCGAACGGGGCGAGGACATTATCTATTTTGACCCCTCGCTGACGGAACGGCCAATGGGGATAAATTTTCTTGAGGCGGAAACCGAAGACCAAAAACACTTTATTACCAGCGCAATCATTAATTTAATGTACAAACTTTACGACCCTTATAAAACCGGCATTATCGGCCCACGTTTTGAACACGCAATCCGCAACGCGATGCTTACGGCAATGTGCGAACCGGGAACAACTTTTGTGGAGGTCGTAAAAATTTTGGAAAACCCCGGCGGTCCGTATTTGCAAAGACTTTTGCCAAAAGTAAAGGATCCGATGGTCCGCGCTTACTGGACCGAACAAATCGCCCATACCTCAGACTTTCATAAATCGGAAACACTGGATTATATCGTTTCCAAATTCGGCCGCTTTGTCACCAATAAAATGATGCGCAACATCATCGGCCAAGCAAAATCATCTTTCAATTTTCGTAAAGTAATGGATGAAGGGAAAATTTTGCTTATTAATTTAGCCAAGGGAAAAATCGGCGAGGAAAATGCCAGCTTTTTAGGGATGATCTTGGTGCCGCAAATCTTAATGGCCTCAATGAGCCGGCAGGATATCCCTGAGGAGCAAAGGCGCGATTTTTACCTGTATGTTGACGAGTTTCAAAATTTTTCTTCGCCGGATTTTGCCCAAATTTTGTCGGAAGCAAGGAAATATCATCTTAATTTAACCGTCGCCAATCAATTTATCTCGCAGATGGACGATGAAGTAAAGAACGCTATTTTCGGCAATATCGGCACGGTTATGACTTTCCGCGTCGGCGTTTCTGACGCCAACTTTCTCGCCCGCGAATTTCAACCAACCTTCAACGAACAAGACTTTTTAAATATAGAAAAATATCATGTTTATATAAAAACACTCGTCAATCTTGAACCGGTGCCACCTTTTTCTATGGATTTAACCCGCGATATGGAATCGGAGAAAAAAGCACGTAATCCAAAACTGGCGGAAACCTTAAAAAGGTTAAGTATCTTGAAGTACGGCAAGCCCGCCTCTGTCGTTGAAGCGGAAATAATGGAGAGAACAAAATATTAATTTTACAACTCTTTCAGTCTAAACCCTTCATCCCCTGTTTTCTTGACCAGAATAAGATATCTTTCCGTAGTTGACAGTCTTTTGTGGCCAACAATCCTAGAAATTACATCTAAGGGCACGCCGGCGGACAATTGTTCCACAATAAAAGTATTGCGCAAATCATTTACTTTTATCCCGCCTAAATTGGCTTTTTCAAAATAGCGGTTTAAAATGCTGCGGATATTGCGCACAAGCAAGGGCCGGCCGCTTTTAGTAACAAAGACATATCTTGACTTTGTCTCATATCTTTCCTTTGCTAAATAATCGGCCACCGCCTCTTTTGCCGCCCGATTCAAAGGTACTTTCCTTTCCGGATGGCTCTCATAAGCGCGGATAACCAAATATTCGTCTTTTACATCGTCTATCTGTAAGTTTGCCACTTCACTTATCCTCAGTCCCGCCTGGAGCATCAGTTCCACCACCGCCAAAGTTCTTTTATCGTGACGGCAACCATCGCGCAACGCCCGATATTCCAGAGGCTGTAAAAGCCGCGGCGCATCATTAACAATTTTCGGATGCTTTACCGTTCTTGACGGGTCACGCTCTATTACACCTTCGTCCAGTAAAAATCCAAACAAACTTTTAATAGAGTTTAATTTGCGAGAAATAGATTTTGCCGTATAATTATCCTTCGCTAAAGAGGCTTTGAACTGCTCAAATTGGTCGGCGACGATTTTATCTAAACTATCCACTCCCAAGCCTTTTAAAAACCTGCTCAATTGCATTAAGTCACCCTGATACGCAATCACAGTATTATTTGAGCGCTTCTGCGCTTTTAAATACGAAACAAATTTAGTAATTGCCCCCTCTAGAGATAAGTCTGATCTCTCCATCTTCCCTCCCCTCCCTTATATTCAAGGAAAAAAATAAAATAAAATAATAAATAAAAATTATCTCCTATTTCTCTTTCTTGTAAAACCTTTGACTACAAGTCTAATTTTCATAAACTTAACTATTGTACCAGCCTTTAATTTTACTGTCAATAGTCAAATCTACCAAGTCCTTCGGTGCAAAAATTATTCAGCCTGTAATGATTATACCGAGGAAAAATACAACTTCAAAGGGTAGAAATGAAGAATAAAATGATAAGATGAAAAGATAGAAAGATGAAAAAACTAATGTCATCTTTGCTTTAATTTTTTCTCAATTTATGAAAACCATATTAAGACTTACTATCTTAGCTTTAATCTTCTTTATCATCGGCGGCCATCTCCTTTCCAAAATAAAACTCTGGCGGAAAACAAAAACTGAAGTTGACAGGATGAAACAAGAAATTAGCAATCTTGAAAAAAAAGAAAAAGACTTGGCCGAGAAAAAAGAATATTACCAAACAGAAAGCTTTATCCGTCGGCTCGCCCGCGACAAGCTCGGACTAATCGGAGAAAATGAAACTGTTTTTATCCTTCCTAAAATCCCCGATCTCTCCCTTCTTTCCCCAAAAGGCGAAAAATACGAAAACCTCACTCCTTCCCAGCAATGGCAAAAACTCTTTTTTGAATAAATTTCCTTTTCGTTTTGATTTTTGCTCCAGCACCAGTCAGTGCGGAGCAACCCTGAACCGAACTTCGTTCTGGTTTGGGATTGATATTTAATATTTTATTTTTAATATTGTTATGTGGCAGGGACGGGGATCGAACCCGTGACCTCGGCGTTATGAATGCCGCGCTCCAACCAACTGAGCTACCCTGCCAAGACTAAATAAAATATAAAAAACTTTTAAAGCACCGTTATTTTACATTCTCCCTGCTATTTTTGATATTTGATATTTAATATTTCTTTTGTGCGCCCAGCAAGAATCGAACTTGCATCCTCAGCTCCGGAGGCTAATGTTCTATCCGTTGAACTATGGGCGCGATTTTAAATCTTTTCTATTTTACCTCAAAAAAAACTAAAAGTTCCCGACTAACGACTTCACGACAAAGTTGCTCAAAGGTCAAGATAATTTCTGAAGTTTTTCCAAAACCTAATTTCTAATTCTTCTTCCCCTCTAGGGGTACTTTTTTGGCAAGCCAGCCGGAGAATTTGTCCAAAGCATTCGGAGAAGCTTGCTCCTGGGGAATATATTTTTTTACGATCTCGCCCACTTTTTTTTCATCGTCTGTGTTAATGACAAAGCTGACCACTTTGGGAAAATTAAGCCATGTTTCAAGGTGAATCACTTTATGCCCCCATTTTTCGTCTATCCAAAACCGGCGCAAGGCCTCCCAATCTATTCTTTGGCTCGGTGAAGCATAAATACCCTTTGTCGTAATTCGATATTGTCCTTTTTGCGGCGGCACCGTTGTCAAAACATAGTAGAGAAAGACCAAGGCGCAAACGGCGGCGATCAAAAACCATTCTTTGACAAAAAACAAAATTAAACAAACCAAACCCAAAATGGAAATTACCGTTGTCCAAAACTCTTTATCTTTCTGCTGAAACGGCCGCTCTAAAGCCTCCCATTCAAAAATAGTTTTTTCCTCTTTTACTGCCAAAACCTCCATTACCGGCTTTTCCTTACTACTTTCCGCCGCTCCCTTTCCCTTTGCCATAAAATTATCATATACCCCTTCGCTTTCAAAATGCAACAAGTATGATACCGCGAAGCTTTGATTTTAACCAGATATTTACATTGATATTTTGAAAGCTTCGGTAGGTATATACAAATTATAAAATCAAAGCGTAGTGGTATAGAACAAATTGTTTTACTTTCGCAAGAAGCAACTTTTCAATATGCTAATATTAATTCGTGCGACAAACCCCTCAATCCGGTGAAAACAAAACAAAACATTCGCCGCGGTTTCTGCCGAAAATGCCGGGCATTCTTGCCACTTTGGGACCGGCTTTCGTCTGGGCCGCCGTCGCCCAAGGCAGCGGCGAGCTGATCTGGTGGCCATATTTTGCCGCCAAATACGGCGCCGCCTTTTTAGGCCTTTTGCTGCCCGCGGCTTTAATTCAATTTTTTGTCAATCGCGAAATCAGCCGCTTTACCGCCTTAACCGGCAACGGCATCTGGCAGGGTTTTTCCAAACTAAGCAAATGGTTTACCTTACCTTTATTCCTTTTGTGTTTTGTAAATTTCTTGTGGCTCGGCGGTTATGCATCCGCCGGCGGCACCGCCCTTTTTGAACTGACCAAATTTCCCACCTTGGTTTCTTCAAAATTCGGCAGCCTTTTCTGGACTTATATCTTAATTTTCGGCTTTTCTTTAGTTTTTATTTTTTCAAAAATAATTTACCGCTTTATTGAAAACTTTATGAAAATTGTCGCCGCCGTTACAATCGCCGGTTTAATTTTCTCCGTCTTCCACCCGCAAGTTTTAGCCGCGATACCGCACTTTTTAAGCAAACTTTTTAATCCGCTAAGTGTTATGTTTCCAAAAAATTGGGATACTGGCGATAATTCAAGGCTTGTTACCGCTATCGCCTTTGCCGGTATGGGCGGATTTTTAAATCTTTTGTATTCCTATTGGATGAAGGACAAAGGCGTCGGCATGGCAAAATACACGACAAAAGTTTCCGGGTTCTTGACAAAACAAAAAGAAACACCAAATCAGAATTGGTTAAAATTCAGCGACAATTTAAAAAACCAAAGAAGATGGCGCTCATGGCTCGCTTATTTAAACACCGATGCCTTTGTTGCCGTTTTAATCAACGCATTTACCGCCGCTCTGACAACGCTTTTAGCGTTTGCTATTTTAAACCCATTGGGTGTTTATCCCAAAGGTTGGAAAATAACCGTTGTTCAGGCGGAATTTTTTAGACTCAGTTTCGGCTCATTTGGCGCCCTTCTTTTTCTTTTGGTTGCCGCCTGTTTTATGAGCGACACCTGGCTTGCTTTAGTAGACGGCGTCAGCCGCCAGTTTGCCGATTTTTTCACTGCAAATACTCGCAAAAAAACATTTCGCTTTTGGTATTATTCATCCTTAGTCTTTTTAATTTTAGTAACTCTGATCACTATTCCTTTCGCCGAACCGGCGTTGCTTTTGACGATCACCGGCGTTATCTCCATTTTTGCTTTTGTTTTCTATATTCCCGCGCTCTTTTATCTCAACTACATTAAAATTCCGAAGGTTTACCCAAAATTTGTCAAACCGAAAAGATGGGAAGCAATCGCCTTGTTCCTCACCTGGCTCTTTTATTTTACTATCGCTCTAATTTACCTCCTAACACTTTAGTTCAAGGGGTTATCTCAAATTTCCTCTGATTTTATTAATAATTTCTCTCATTAAATTATCGTCTACTTTTCTAATTCTTTCATAACTGTAGTGTTCTCCAAACTCAAGATCTTCAAAAACTTGACCGGCAAACTTAACCTTTTTATTATATCTTGGTCGAAAATGCCAACGAAGATGAGGATTTGCCGATTTTCCGCGAAACGAATGATTCATCATACAAGTCCAATTAAACATTTTTGCTCCAAAAGTTTTGGTAAAAACCGCCTCCATCTTTTTAACTACATTTAAGAAGTCCAACCATTCTTCATTCGTCAATTCCGAAATTGAACCGCAGTGCCTTTTAGCAGAGACAACGCTTCTTCCTAAATATGCCTGATCGCTATTTAAAAACACCCGCCAATATTCGCTTCCAAAAATGAAACTTTTATCGGCTTCCGTAAATTTACAACTTTCGCATTCCATTAAAAATATTATCCGTTGTTAATCCGAACTTTTCAAACGATTGTATGAGGCCACCCATTATTGCACTTTTGGGGTATTTGATTAACGGGTAATGATAACATGAATTGGTAAGGGGACATTTGGTTGTGAAAAGCATGGTGAACTCTCTTAGAGTTGTACCAAATTAAATAGTTGAACAGCTTTTGATTAAAACTATTAGGAGTTAACAGTTCATCTTGATGGTAATCAATAAACTCTTCTTGCAATGTCCGATTAAATC
>Ga0315277_10000354_pt1 | contig 74708 bp, 53 predicted proteins | sample YL17G05_15_MG_FD_203695 | JGI IMG/M metagenome (GOLD analysis project Ga0315277, IMG submission 203695) | Sediment microbial communities from Yellowstone Lake, YNP, Wyoming, USA - YL17G05_15 | ecosystem: Environmental > Aquatic > Freshwater > Lake > Sediment | place: USA: Wyoming | collected...
CAGAGTTCCTTGTGGATCTTTTCCACCTCGGCCTGGCGTTGCGGGCTGCGGATGTCGAGCGCGTTGAGATTGAATTGATGGGCCTGTTCGGCCACGTAGCGATGTTCCTGGTCTTGGACCAGCGGGTTGCCGTCCTCGTCGGTGAGCTTTTTCTTCAGGACGCCTTCGATCTGCCCGACCAGCTCGCCGAAAGTCGCGGCAATCCTGGCGTTGCCCTCGGCCTCGGCCTCCTTCAGGGCGGCCTCGAACGCCTTGCGTTCCTCCTCGGAGAGGCTCATGCGGCGGGAGAATTTCTGGGTATCGATCACGATCCCTTCCACGCCGGAGGGGATCTCCAGGGAGTCGTTCTTGACGTCCTCGCCGGCACGGCCGAAAATGGCGTGCAAGAGCTTCTCCTCAGGCGTCAGCTCGGTCTTCGACTTGGGCGAGACCTTGCCCACCAGGATGTCCCCCGCACGGACGTACGTGCCCACCCGCACGATGCCGGTTTCGTCGAGATTCCGCAGCATCTTTTCGCTGACGTTGGGGATATCGCGGGTGAATTCCTCGCGGCCCAGCTTGGTTTCGCGGATTTCGATGTCGAACTCCTCGATGTGGATCGAGGTGTAGGCGTCGTCTTCGACCAGCTCCTCGCTGATGATGATGGCGTCCTCGAAGTTGAATCCGTCCCAGGCCATGAAGGCCACCAAGATGTTGCGTCCCAGGGCCAGCTCACCCCGATAGGTGGCCGCTCCGTCGGCAATCACCTGCCCCCGCTCCACCTTGTCGCCCACCGAGATGATGGGCTTCTGATTCTGGCAGGTCCGCTCGTTGAGCCCGACGAATTTCCGCATCGGGTAGACGTCGTTGCCGATCTCGACCCGCCGGGCGTCGACGTAGGTGACGGTTCCTTTGCGGAGGGCGTGGACGGGCATGCTGGAGTTTTGGGCCGCCTCTTTTTCCAAGCCCGTCGCCACCAGCGGAGGCTCGGTGACCAGCAGCGGCACCGCCTGGCGCTGCATGTTGGAGCCCATCAAGGCCCGGTTCGCGTCGTCGTGCTCCAAAAACGGGATCAGGCCCGCCGAAACACCCACCATCTGGGCCGGGGCCACGTCGATGTACTCCACCTTGTCCACGGGGATCAGCTCGAAGTCGCCGTGGTGCCGGGCGATCAGGGTCTCGCCCAAGAGCCGGCCGCTTTCCATGGGAGCGTCGGCCGGCGCCAGGTAGGCTTCGTGCTCCTGGTCCGCCCGCAGCCACGCGATTTCGTCGGTCAGTTTGCCGTTCTTGGTCTTCTGGTAGGGAGTGACCAGGAAGCCGTATTCGTCCACGCCGGCGTAAATCGCCAGGCTGGAGATCAGGCCGATGTTGGTTCCTTCGGGCGTCTCGATGGGGCAGATCCGACCGTAGTGCGAGATGTGGACGTCGCGGACCTCGAAGCCCGCCCGCTTGCGGTTCAATCCGCCCGGCCCCAACGCCGAGAGCCTCCGCTCGTGGGTGAGCATCGAGAGCGGATTGGTCTGGTCGACCACCTGCGAGAGTTCGCCGCGACCGAAGAAATACTCAATCGCCGCGGAGATGCTCTTGGGGTTGACCAGGCTGCGGGGGGTCATGTCCTCCACGTCTTTCAGGCTCATCCGCTCCTGGACGGTCCGGCGCAGCTTCAGGAAACCCTTGCGCAGCTCGTCGCAGGCCAGCTCGTCGATCGTCCGCAACCGCCGGTTTCCCAAGTGGTCGATGTCGTCGACCTCGACCGACGGGTCGTTGTCCCGCAGCCGCAGCAGGTACTTGATCGCGGCGATCAGGTCCTCGGGGCGGAGGGTCATTTCCGCCTCGGGGATGCTCAGGTGCAGCTTGCGGTTGATGCGGAACCGCCCCACCCGCCCCAGCCGGTAACGGTTTGTGTCGTAGAATTTCTCGGCAAACAGCGAGCGGGCTTTCTCCAACTGCGGGGGGTTTCCCGGCCGCAGGCGCTGGTAAATCCGCAGCAAAGCCTCCTCGTGACTGCCCGTCCCGTCGTCGGCCAAGGCGTTCAGCAGCAAGGGGTTGGGGGGCTCCGGCATCACCTCGACTTCCTTCAGACCGGAGGTGCAGATCGTTTCGGCGGCGTTCTTGGTGATCTTCTGGCCGCATTCCACCAGGATTTCTCCGGCCCGCGGGCTCTCGGCCGGATACACCACGTCGCCGATGGCCAGCTTGCCTTCGAGCTTCACGGCGCTGCGGCCGTCGACGACCTTCACCGTCTCCGTCTGGTAGAACACCCGCAGCAGGTTGGCGTCCTCGCCATACTTCGGATCCGTCGCCCGCAACAGCGTCATGATCGAGAACTTGCCGCTCTGGTCGATGCGGACCTGGAGGCTTTCCTTTCGGGTGATGTTCAGCTCGATCCAACTGCCGCGCTCGGGGATGATCCGGCAACTGTGCAAGCGGCGTTCGCCGCCCCCTTCGACCTCCAACACGAAGTCCACGCCGGGGCTGCGGTGGAGTTGGCTGACCACGACTCGCTCGGCCCCGTTGATGATAAACTCGCCGCCGCCGAGCATGATGGGGATGTCCCCCAGGTAGACCTCCTCCTCGACGGGCTGCTCCTTGGTCAGCCGCAGCCAGACCTTGAACGGGCGGCCGTAGGTCAGCCGCAATTGGCGGCACTCGTCGGGCTCGTAGCGCGGCTTGCCCAACTCGTAGCGGATATACTCCAGCCGCAGCGTCTTGTCGTAGCTTTCAATCGGGAATATCTCCCGCAGCACGCCCTCGATGCCCTGGTCTTTCCGCTCCAGCGCGGGAACCTCGTGCTGGAGGAAACCCTCGTAGCTGCGGGTCTGGATCTCGGTCAGGTCGGGAAGGAGGTAGGGGGGGCGGAGGCTGCCGAAGGTGCGAATCTCTTGGGACACCAAACGTCGTTGAGCCGTAGTCGCCATGAGGCGTCACCCTTCTAAAGATGAATCGGGGACACGGATCGTGAGGACTCGCCCGCCGCAGGAAACGGCCTCGGCGGCACGGGCCGGGCAGGCCACTGCCCTAGACGGCCGAGTCCCTGGGGAATCCTTGCGGTTGGGGGGAATCGAACAAGGTCAAGCAAGTCCTGCCCGCGCACGAAACAGCCTTCCCTCGGCGAGGGTCATTGACTAAGAGAAAAGCGAGCTGTTCCTCGCCCAGCGCTACTTGATGGACACCGTCGCGCCGGCCTCTTCCAGGGCGGTCTTGAGCTTCTCCGCGTCCTCCTTGGAGAGGCCCTCTTTGACCTTCGCCGGCGCCTTCTCGACCAGGTCCTTAGCCTCTTTCAATCCCAGCGCAGTCGCCGCACGCACCACCTTGATGACGCCGATCTTCTTCTTGTCGGCGTAGCCTTCCAGAACCACGTCGAACTCGGTCTGCACCTCCTCTGCCGAGCCGGCGCCGCCTTCCGCGGGAGCCATCATCACCGCAGCGCCACCGGCAGCCGGCTCGATCCCGTGCACGTCTCTGAGGTAGTCGCTGAGCTCCTTGGCTTCCTTCAGCGTCATGCTCACAATCTTGTCCCCCAGTTCTTTGGCCTGGGCCGAGAACTGGCGGGTTGCCACGTCTGTCGCCATCGCAATCACTGTCCTTTCTCACTTCGAGGCGGCGGCACGACCGCACACTCCGGCCGGCTGCCAACGCAACAATTCGTTTCGGTTTACTGCCTCTCCAAACACCTCCTCCCCTCGCCCCGCGTGCGGGGAGAGGGGCCGGGGATGAGTGGTTTTCGCATAGGTTCTCGGGATGCTCGCTAGCCGGTGGCCGCCGGCCACCCGGCCCTCCGGCACCACTGGCCTGCCGGCTCAGGGCGACGGAGCCGCCGTTTCGGCCGGCTGCTCGTCGGGACCCTCTTCACCTGTCGCTCCAGCTCTTTCCGCCAGCTTGTCGATTTGGCTGGCCAATTCGGCCGGCTGCTCGTCGGGACCCTCTTCACCTGTCGCTCCAGCTCTTTCCGCCAGCTTGTCGATTTGGCTGGCCAATTCGGCCGGCTGCTCGTCGGGACCCTCTTCGCCTGTCGCTCCATCTTTTTCCGCCAGCTTGTCGATTTGGCTGGCCAACGCCCCGCCTGGACCCAGCAGTTGGCTGACCAGCTTCGCCCCGGGGCTGAGGATCTGGCCCAGCAACATGCTGAGCTGTTCTCTGCGGCTGGGCCAACCACTGACCTCGGCCACCTCCGCACTGCTGAGTCGCTGGCCGTCCATCACGCCCCCCCGGGGCCAGAAGGGAGCGTACTGCTCATCCTTGGCCAGTCGCGTGATCTCCTTGGCGAGGCTGACGATGTCTTCGCTTCCCCAGCAGATCGCCGTACTGCCGGTCACCCCGTCGAACATGGCCGACAGCGGCGTTCCCACCGCGGCGCGGGCAGCCAGGCTGTTCTTGACCACCACCAGGTGGATGTCCTTGGCCTGGAGTTCCGTCCGTAGCCGGTTGTTCGCGTTGGCGTCCAGGCCCACCACGTTGACCAACAGCGCGTCGTTGACGCCGCCCAGACGGTCGCGGAGGTGATCGGTAATCAGCTTCTTGACGTACTTGCTCATGTTGGCACTGTATCGTTCGTGCTTTAGCCGGGTTGAACCCGCACGCCGGGGCTCATGGTGGCACTGATGGCAATCCCCTTGACGTACTGTCCCTTCACTGCGGCCGGCTTCAGGTTGACCACGCAATCGATGAAGCTGCGGACGTTCTCGGCCAGCTTCGGCTGGTCGAAGCTCAGCTTCCCGACCACCGCGTGCACGTTGCCGCCGGCGTCGGTACGGAACTCGACCTTGCCCGCCTTGTATTCCCTGACCACTTTGCCCACGTCCGGCGTGACCGTCCCGGCCCGCGGCGAGGGCATCAGGCCGCGAGGGCCCAGGACCCGCCCCAGCGGGCCCACGATCCCCATCATGTCCGGCGCGGCGATACACACGTCGAAGTCGGTCCACCCTTCCTTGATCTTGTCGGCCAACTCCTGGCCGCCGATCTCGTCGGCACCTGCCTCGCGGGCCTCGTCGATCTTGTCGCCCTTGGCAAACACGAGCACTCTGAGCGTCCGCCCGATGCCATGCGGCAAGACGATCGAGCCGCGTACTAGTTGGTCCGCCTGCTTCGGGTCGACCCCCAGCCGCATGGCCACCTCGACCGACTGGTCGAACTTCGTGTTGTTGAACGTCTTCAGCAGCGCCACCGCCTCAGCCAGCGGAAGCGTCGCCTTGCCGGGAGCCTTCTCCCGCAGAGCCTTCAGCCGTTTCGATTGTTTGACCATCACCACCCGTCAACTTTCAGCTATCACCAGGTCGCCGTACCGGCGACCGCTAAACGATCGATGCGCGTCACCCCTCCCCTTTCGCCTTTCCCCCTTCACCCTTAACCCTTAAACCCCCAACTCTCACCCCTCAACTCTCACCCCTCAACCTCCAAGCCCATGCTTCGGGCAGTTCCTTCGATCAGGTGTCGCGCATGATCGAGGTCTCGGGCGTTCAGGTCGGCCATTTTGGTCTGCACGATCTGCTCGATCTGTGCGGGAGTGACTTTGCCCACCTTCTCCCGGTTGGGCACGCCCGAACCCTTGGCGATCCCGGCGGCCTGCTTCAGCAAGGCGGCGGCGGGGGGACTCTTGGTAATGAAATCAAAGCTGCGGTCGCTGTACACCTGCACGACCACGGGAATCGGCATTCCGCCGGCGTCCTTGGTGCGATCGTTGAACTGCAGCACGAACTGCCCCAGGTTGATCCCGAACCGCCCCAGGGAGGTGCCCACCGGCGGGGCCGGCGTGGCCTGGCCCCCGGGAACCTGAAACTTCACTTTGCCTACCAGTTGTTTTGCCACTTGTTCTACCTGCTCAGGTTGCCTCCAGTTCCCAGTAACCGAAATCCACGAAAACCGTCCGCCCGAAGATGTTCATCTGCACCTTCACTTCTCCCTTGCCCTCGTCAATGCTCACTACGTCGCCCTCTTGGCCCACCGAAACCCAGGGCGTCTTGTTGATCTTCACGTGATCCCCAACGCTGAAGCTGATCTTCAGCTTCGGTGCCTTCTCCGTCTTTTCTACCTCCGTGGCAACGATTCGAGAGACTTCGTGCGGCGGCAGCGAGGTGGGATGACCCGTCGGCCCGGTAAAATCGCCGATCCCGGGTGTGTCCCGGACCAGGAACCAGGTGTCGTCGTTGATCTCCATTTGCACGACCAGGTAGCCCGGGTAGAGCTTCCGCTTGGTCACGCGTTTTTTGCCCCCCTTGAATTCGGTGACTTTCTCGGTGGGCACGATCACCTGCCCGAAGTACCGGTCCAGCCCGGCAATCGCCACCCGACGCAGCAGACCCTCGCGAATCGAATCCTCCCGGTTGCTCTGCACCTTGAGGATGTACCAATCCATGTTCTCGGTATCGGGCTCCGCTGCGGCCGGTGAAGCCGCCTCGTCGCCCACGGCCTCGGCTTGCGCCGCCTGCGCCGCCTCGGCGAGGACCGGCTCGGACGGCGTTTCGGCGGGCGGTTCCTCGGCGGGGGTTTCCGCTACGGCCTCGCCGGACACCTGCGCAGCCGATCCGTCCTGCGCCGCTTCCTCCACCCCACCTTCTGCCCCGGCCGAATCCTGCTCGGCCGGCACTTCACCAACCGGGTGCTCGGGCGAGGCTGCCGCCGGGAAATCGCCGGGCGTCGCGACCGGTTCGCCGACCACGTCCCAGGGCCCCTCGACCGGGTGCGCCTCTGCAGCGTCGCGCCGTCCCAGGGCATCCTCGGGTCGCACGTCCGGCAGGTCGGTCACGTTGTTCGGCTCGTCGGTCACGCCTGGTTTCCCGTTCGGCTTGTACTTAGACCCACGCTAGGCTCCCAACCGGGGCCTAGGAAATCCCCGGGATCACGCTCAACAAAGTCTTCCACCCCCAGCCCAGGCCGGCCATAGCCGCCTCGGTGTGCGCCTTGTGCGGAAAGACGTTCAGGAAGTCGAAGAACCATCGCCAGAACGAGTCGAAGCCGAACAGCACCGCCGCCAGGAAGAAGATGGTAAACAGCACCACCATCGAGGCGCGGACCAGTTCCGCCCGACTGGGCCAGGAGACCTTGTTCATTTCCGCTTCTACGGCAATCAGGAAGTCGGCGAAGGCCGGGACGTTGACCAGGCGGTAAGCGATCCACAAGGTGGCCGCCAACAGCCCGCCGGGTAGCCAAAAGCAGAACCCGGAGGACTTGTTGAGGTTCTTGACCAACTCCCAGTCTGATGCCTTCAACATCAAGCTCAACCGCCAGAGCCCCAGGGCCATGACGACGGCGATCGCCACCCAGGTCACTTGCCGGGTGATGCGGCCTTGGCTGCGCTTGTAGATGCCGGCATGAAACAGTTCCTGAATAAACGCGTTCACCGGGGAAAGACTCTCTAGAGGAATTCGTATTAGTGCATGGCAGGGGCGGAGGGACTTGAACTCTCAACCGCTGGTTTTGGAGACCAGTGCTCTACCTATTGAGCTACACCCCTGAGTGTTGGGTCATAACTCCCGTCCGCCCGAACATCATCCGAACGCCCGGGCCACCCGGCTCGCCGGCTCGGCACGTGCCCGGCCACGCGGCCGTTACTTGATCACCTTGGTCACCACGCCGGAGCCGACCGTCCGGCCGCCCTCCCGGATGGCGAACCGCACGTTGGCGTCCATGGCGATCGGCGAGATCAGTTCCACGCCCAGTCTGACGTTGTCGCCGGGCATGCACATTTCGGCGTCGCCCAGCAGGTTGGAGGTACCGGTGACGTCGGTGGTGCGGAAATAGAACTGGGGCCGGTAGCCGCTGAAGAAGGGCGTATGCCGCCCGCCCTCCTCCTTCGACAGCACGTAGACCTCGGACTCGAACTGGGTATGCGGGGTGATCGATCCCGGCTTGGCCAGCACCTGCCCGCGTTCGACCTCGTCCCGCTTGATCCCCCGCAACAGGCACCCCACGTTGTCGCCGGCCCGACCCTCGTTGAGGGTCTTGTTGAACATCTCGACGCCCGTGCAGACGGTCTTCCGCGACTCGCCGAGCCCCACGATCTCGACCTCTTCGCCGGTCCTGATCACGCCCCGCTCGATTCGCCCCGTGGCCACCGTGCCGCGACCTTCGATCGAAAACACGTCTTCGACGGCCATCAAGAAGCTCTTATCGACCTCGCGCACCGGCTCCGGGATGTGCGCGTCGATGGCGTCCATCAGCTCCTGGATGCACTTGCTCTTCTCGGGATCCTTGGGGTCGTTGTACGCCGCCAGCGAATCGCCCCGGATGATCGGGATGTCGTCGCCGGGAAAACCGTAGCCGGTGAGCAGCTCGCGGAGTTCCAGCTCCACCAGCTCCAGCAGTTCCGGGTCGTCGACCAGGTCGGTCTTGTTCAGAAAGACCACCAGCGCCGGGACGTTGACCTGGCGGGCCAGCAGGACGTGCTCGCGAGTCTGCGGCATGGGGCCGTCGGCCGCCGAAACGACCAGGATCGCCCCGTCCATCTGGGCCGCCCCGGTGATCATGTTCTTGATGAAGTCGGCGTGGCCCGGGCAGTCGATGTGGGCGTAGTGCCGATTCTCGGTTTGGTATTCCACGTGGGCCACGGCAATGGTCACCGTTTTGGTGGCGTCGCGCACCGTGCCACCCTTGGCGATGTCCGCATACGACTTGAACTTGGCAAGACCCTTTTCCTGCTGGACGGCCAAAATGGCCCCGGTCAACGTGGTCTTGCCGTGGTCAATGTGGCCGATCGTGCCCACATTGACGTGGGGCTTGGTTCGTTGAAAAACTTCCTTGGCCATTCTTTCTCCCTGCGTTGAATCAAGCGGGTAGTTTGAGTGAACCTGGACGGACCGAAATACTGGGTGTAATCCTGGACCGACCGACAAAAGAGCTGCTGATGGGAGTCGGACCCATGACCTCGTCCTTACCAAGGACGCGCTCTGCCAACTGAGCTACAGCAGCCAACGTGGTTCTCCGAGCCCCGTCGGGCCGGGCAGCCTGCCTGCCGCGGTCCTCTTGCGGTCGTTTCTCATGGCTAGTTCCTCGCTTGGGTTTCTCCCCGGACTCTTCTGGCGGACCTCTCCCTGGTTTGATCGTCGGTTCGACCGCCGCCCCGGCAAAGCGGGTGAAGGGAGTCGAACCCTCGTCAATAGCTTGGAAGGCTATCGCTCTACCGTTGAGCTACACCCGCATGCCACAACGACGAATGCCCAATTGCCCAATGCCGAAACCGGGGCGGCGCGGCGGATGTTCTCAGTGGCTCCCTTTCGTCATGCGACAGTCGTGCATCGGTACTTTATTGGGGGGTGCAGGATTCGAACCTGCGAAGGCATTGCCATCAGATTTACAGTCTGACCCCTTTGACCGCTCGGGAAACCCCCCGCACGTGCTCATTGAAGGTCTTCGTCGGCGACCGGCCCGGTCAGATTGCCCCAATCGTTCGCAAGGTGAGCCGGCGTCTGCGCCAATCAGTCAAGGGATTCCCGTCACGAGCTAGCGGAGGGACTTGAACCCACAACCTGCTGATTACAAATCAGCTGCTCTGCCGATTGAGCTACGCTAGCCGACCGAGCCCAACACGCGAACCTGTTAATATACCCAACCTCCTGGCCCACGCAAGGCGGATGATCCAGAAAAGGCAAATCTCGGCGGTGGATTCCCGCGAAACGGCTTGGATGCCACCCTGCGGCGGGGTAGAACAGGCCGTTTTGCCCTCCAAAGGCGTGGCCACACCACAAACTGAACCCCCCATAAGACAGGATATTCGGCCCGGCCCGGCCATGGCAAACGACGAATTCTACCGACCGCTATCCAGAACGACAACCCCGCCCAGTTATCGGTTCAAGCCAAATTGCGCAATTCTGACGCTGCCGCCGACCCCAACCCGGCCCCGCGGTCGGCGGGCCGTGGTGTATAATCGGTGTGCGGATGCGAACGTCCCCGCCGATTGGGTCCTGGTCTGGTGAGAGCCAAGTTCCTCAGCAATCTGCAACTGAAGGTTACGTTGGCCTTTCTACTCGTGTCCCTGATCCCGTTGGGGACGGCGAGCATCTTCGCGGTACGCACGGCCAACCAGGTGGTGGAGAGTATCGTCCAAAACCAACTGGAGAACGTGGCCGCTGAGAAGCAAACGCTCTTCGAACGATGGCTCATGGAGCGAAACGCCGACCTGGAGGTGCTGGCCGGGGCAGCCCCCGTCAAGGGCATGAACCCTGCCGAGATCGCCCCCTACCTGGAGCTGGTCCGGGTGCGGTACGGGGTCTACAGGCGTTTCATCATTGCCGGGCCGGACGGTAAGGTGACCTACGACAGCAGCGGGGGCCCCGATGCCTCGAGCCAGAGCGAAACGTGGTATCGACAGGCCATCGCCGGGCGCACGTACATGTCGGGGATTGAACTGGGTGCGGCGGGGCAAGAACCGGTGTTCCGACTGGCCACCCCGATCCGGGATGCAGACGGCCAACCACAGGGCGCCGCGTGTGCCACGGTCAGCTCGCAAGCCATTCTGAACCGTGTCCTGCGGGTGCAGTTGGGCAAGACGGGGGAGTGCTACCTGGTCGACAAGTTCGGCACGTTCCTGGCCCACAAGGACCCCCGGCGAATCCTCCGTGAAAACATCGCGCAGTCGGGTAGTTTCACCCAGATTTTCAACCGGCTGCAGGGGCAGCGGATCTACACGGACTACCGCGGGATTCAGGTGCTGGGAGCCTCGCGCCCCTTGGGGGGAACCGATTGGTACGTGGTGGTGGAGCAGGATCGCGACGAGGCCTTCGCCGGCTCGTATGATCTGCAGCGGAACATCTGCGTGGTGATTGCGTTGACGGTGCTGGGCGCCATCGGCTTCTCCGCGCTGCTGGCCTGGTACGTGGCCGCGCCGATTCGGAGGCTTAGCGAGGCTGCCCGCACCCTGGCCCGCGGCGATTTCGACCACGCGCTGCTCGATGCGCGGACCACGCGGCGCGACGAAATCGGGACGCTGTACGCCGCGTTCGCAGACATGGCCGGTCAACTGAGGGATCGCCATCTGAGGCTTCAGACGCGGGTGGGGCTGACCGAGACGGAGCTGCAAAGGGTCGAGGCCCGGCTGAAGGGCACCCTCGAGGCGGCCGCCCGGTCCGAACGGCTGGCCGCCTTGGGACGCCTGGCCGCCGGTGTAGCCCATGAGATCCGTACCCCGTTGACTTCGCTGAAGCTCTTTCTGCAATCGGTTCAAGACGACATGGTCATTTCCCCCGAGCAGAGCGAAGACTACCGGATTGCGATGCGGCAGGTCGCCCGCATCGAAAGGACCATCAACCATTTTCTCGACTTCGCTCGGCCTCAAGAGCCCGTGCTTGCGGACCTGGATTTTGCCAGGCTGGTCGAGGACGTGCTGGAGGTGATCCAGCCGCGGGCGAACCAGCAGGAAGTCGAGATTCAAGCATCCGTCGCCCCCGAACTGCCCAGGGTCGAAGGCGACGTGCGGCAAGTGGGCGAGGTCTTGGTCAACCTGCTGGTCAACGCGCTGGACGCGATGCCGGACGGCGGCCGCTTGATGATTTCCATCGCCGCGGAGACGGCCGCACCGACCGCCACGGATCCCGCCTGGGTCCGCATCGACGTCTCCGATACCGGGCCGGGTATCCAGACACAAGACCTGGATTGTCTGTTCGAACCGTTCGTGACTACCAAGGCGGCCGGTTCCGGCCTGGGGCTGGCGATCGTCCGCGGCACGGTCGAGCGGCACGCCGGGACCGTGTCGGTCAACACGCAACTCGGGGTGGGCACCACGTTTTCCGTTCGCCTGCCGGTGGCGCGTGCCTGAGGGAGGATAAGGGATGGGCAAGATCTTGATCGTTGACAACGATGAGGGGCTGGTCCATTTTCTCACCCGGCTGCTGGTCAAGCAGGGCTACGAGGTCGCCTCCTGCACCGACGGACTGTGCGGCCTGGAGCGCGCCAAGTCCGACGCCTTCGACCTGATCCTCCTGGATTACAAGATGCCCGGACTGAACGGCCTGGAGGCCCTGGTGGAGATCAAGCGGGCCCAGATCAAGACCCCGGTGATCGTGATGACGGCCTACGGCACCACGGAGACGGCCATCGAGGCCATGAAGCTCGGCGCGTACGACTACCTGCTGAAACCCTTCGACAGCGAGGGCTTGAAACGGCTCGCTGCCGACGCCTTGGAAGTCAATCGCCTGATGAAGGAGATCGTCAGTCTGCCCAGCCCCTTGGCCAGAACCCTGCTCGCGCCCAGCGGCCTGGTCAGAATCGTCGGCAGCAGCCCCCACATGCAAGAGATCTTCAAGCTCGTCGGCCAGGTGGCCGAGAAGGACGTGAGCGTGTTGATCACCGGCGAAAGCGGCACGGGCAAGGAGCTGGTCGCCCGGGCGGTCTATCATCACAGCCACCGCAAGGACAGACCGTTCATGACGGTCAATTGCGCCAGCATCCCCGACACACTCTTCGAGAGCGAGCTGTTCGGCTACCAGCGGGGCGCGTTCACCGGCGCCTACCGCTCCTACGTCGGCAGGTTCGAGCGGTGTCACACCGGCACGCTCTTCTTCGACGAGATCGGCGACATGTCCTTGAGCACCCAGGCCAAGGTGCTGCGCGTGCTCCAGACCGGCGAGTTTGAACGGCTGGGCAGCACCGAACCGCTGAAGGTCGACGTCCGCATCCTGGCGGCCACCAACAAGAACCTGGAAAAGGAGATCGAGGCCGGGCGGTTCCGCAAGGACCTGTACTACCGGCTGAAGGTCATTTCCATCGAGCTGCCGCCCCTGCGCGAGCGGTTGGATGACCTGCCGGCGCTGGTCGAATACTTCGTCAGCCGCTTCTCCCAGGAGTACGGCAAGTCCGTCCATTACATCCCCGATCAGACCATCCAGAAGCTGCAATCCTACCCCTGGCCCGGAAACGTCCGCGAGCTGGAGAACCACCTGCGGCGAGCCGTCCTGGTCTGCAAGGGAAGTGTGTTGCTGGCGGAACACGTAGGTTTCCAGCCCGAGCAGGAAGGTGCTGACCAGCCGGAGACGCACGACGAGCTGCTTCGCGTCTTGAAGCAGCGGGTGGCCGATCTGGTGGCAGAAATCCTCCGGCTGGCTGACCAACGCGACCACGCCAACGTCATCGACCTGGTCGAGGAGGCACTCATCGTCCAGGCACTACAGGCGTGCCAGTACAACCAAGTCCGAGCGGCGCGGATGCTGGGCATCAGTCGCAACACCCTGCGACACCGGATCAAGAAGTACGATCTCGGGCCTCCCGGTGAATGACGGTGGATGACTCTGCCCCCTGGTGCCGGGGCACCATCCGTGCTCAGCAGTTGAACAGTGCCGTAAGTCGCGTTCCCGGCGGATGTTAGGGGGCCTGCTGGCCCCGGTGGGCAAAGACCCCTGGTATTCCGCCAGCACCGGCTGCCCGCGGCGGCATGGTGGGCCGGCTCGTCCGGTCGTCCTATCCTCTCTGCTGGCAACCACTTGCGAGTCATGCCGGCCGGCGGCTCGCTTTGGGCACGGGGCGTGCTAAGAGTTGACGTGGAACTCCTCGGGCGCGGGTTGGCCCACCGGCAAGGGAAATACTGTGAAGTACGGAATCTGTGCACACTGCGGTAAGCGTGGCGGCTGCAAGTTCCGACAGCCGGGGACCTGGGTCGTCGAGTGCGAGGCATTCGCGGAATTAGCGTTGGCCGAACCGCTCGACATCGCGACCGTGTCGTCCTGGGCGACGGCCAACGGCAACCACGAGCAGTCGGCTCTTGACCCCCAAAAAGCCGATGGCACGTCGTTTAGCCGTCGCCGGCACGGCGACGGGGGCGTTTCTCCCGGCCGACGTACCGTCGGCCGCTAAACCGCGTGTCGCATGCGCTTCTTGAGCATCAGTAAGAGAATGGAGGAGACAACATGCGTCGTACGTTTCAATTACCTGAGGACGCTCGCCTGAAAGGGGTGCTCAACACCACCGACCGATCTGCCGAGAGCGCATTGAAGAACTTCCGCTACATCGTGGCCGCGGTGAACGACGACGCCCTGAAAGCCTGGGCAGACCTGTGGAACCAGCTCCGCGAGGGCGTCACCCCCGGCGGGATGATGCTGCCGGAAATGAGCCAGGGCTTCACGCCGTCCTGCGGCTGGGCGGAGTTTCTGGAGAAGCTCTGGCTGCTGAAGCATTACCTCGACTACATCCACCGTTTTTGCGACGCGTCAACCGCAACGTAAATCGAATGGCGTGATTCCGGGAGCGACTCGTTTAGCCGCCGCGGCCACGCGGCGGTAATCTCCGGCGTGGCCGCCGGGGGCTATTGAGGATCAGGTAAGTAATGTCGCGTGGTTTAGCCGTCGCCGGTACGGCGACGATAGCATTTTCCGGGCCGACGTACCGTCGGCCGCTAAACGCCCCACGACATTAGTTCTCTGAGAGTCAATAAACGTTGTCGAATTCCCCTGATGACGCCGTCCTTTCGCAACCGATCGTTCCGACGACAAAACCCCAGAAGGTGAAAACCAATGACGTACGAATCGACCACCGGGGTCGCCACCCCGCAGAAAACCCGCCATCGCACCTCGACCTCAGTAGATGCGTTCATGGAGGCGCTAGTGGCCAAGAACCCGGGAGAAGTGGAATTCCACCAGGCGGTCCACGAGGTCGTCGCCTCGGTGATGCCGCTGGTGGAGTCCGAGCCGGCCTACCGGGAAGCAAGGATCCTCGAGCGCTTGGTGGAGCCCGAACGGGTGATTATGTTCCGCGTGCCCTGGGTGGACGACCGCGGTGCGGTGCACGTCAACCGCGGATTTCGCGTGGAAATGAGCAGCGCCATCGGCCCCTACAAGGGCGGTTTGCGGTTCCACCCCACGGTGAATCTCGGGGTGCTGAAGTTCCTGGCCTTCGAGCAGGTCTTCAAGAACGCGCTGACGACGTTGTATCTCGGCGGCGGCAAAGGCGGCTCGGATTTCGATCCCAAGGGCAAGAGCGACAACGAGGTCATGCGCTTCTGCCAGTCGTTCATGAGCGAACTGTTCCGCCACATTGGCCCCGACACCGACGTGCCCGCCGGCGACATTGGGGTCGGCGGGCGGGAGATCGGCTACCTGTTCGGGCAGTATAAGAAGCTGGCCAACCGGTTTTGCGGCGTGTTGACCGGCAAGGGCCTCAGTTACGGCGGTTCGCTGATCCGGCCGGAGGCCACCGGCTACGGCGCAGTCTACTTCGCCGAAGAGATGTTCACCACCCGCGGCGATAGCGTGCGCGGCAAGGTGGCCGCGGTGTCCGGCTCCGGAAACGTCGCCCAGTACACCGTGGAGAAGCTGCTGCAGCTCGGCGCCAAGGTGGTTACCATGTCGGACTCCGGGGGGACCATCGTGGACAAGGAGGGCATCAACGAGGAGAAGCTGGCCTGGATCATGGGACTGAAGAACGTCCGCCGCGGGCGGATCCGCGAGTACGCCGAGCACTTTCGCGGCGCGGAATACCATCCGGATCGCACTCCGTGGGGCGTCAAATGCGACCTGGCCTTCCCCGGCGCAACTCAGAACGAGATCGACGAGGACGCCGCCAAGACGCTGGTCAACCATGGCTGCATCTGCGTCTCTGAGGGCGCCAACATGCCCTCTACCCCCGAGGCGGTCGGCGTCTTCCTCGACGCCAAGATCCTCTACGGCCCGGGCAAGGCCGCCAATGCCGGCGGGGTGGCGGTCTCGGGATTGGAGATGACCCAGAACAGCGGCTGCATGCGCCGCTCGCGGGAGGAAGTGGACAAACAGCTCCACCGCATCATGCGCTCGATCCACGAGAATTGCGTGCTCTACGGCAAGAACGGCACGAGCACCAACTACGTCCAGGGGGCCAACGTCGCCGCCTTCATCAAGATCGCCGACGCCATGCTGCAGCAAGGGGTGGTCTAGCCGCAATACCCTTCAGCTAGGTGCAATATCAAGGAGGATCAAGTGGCACCGGCGTCTCGCCGGTGTGACATAAGGGAAAGCGCTGCCACGGGGCCCGTCCCACCGGCGAGACGCCGGTGCCACTGTGTTGACGCCAGGCCGACACCATACCGCGGGCAAGCAACTGCCCGGGCACCTTCTCCATCCGTGGTCGGCAGGGCCGACCGCCGCTGATCCCTCGTCGACAGCAGGGTGATGCCGCCGAGACAGATCGCCCGCCTCCCTTTGCGCGACCGCCTGGAGGTTTCACTCCGCACCCCCCAGGGGCAGTATCAGCCCGCTGTCTCCGCGCGGAAAACCGCTTGCCATTCCCGGAAGTCCTGGTAGAATCTGTGGTATTACGAATTCAGAATACGTAATACCCAGCCTTGGTTCGCCGCCGTCACCACAGCGCCCCTCCCCGCTGGTCCCAATAGACCCCTGCGGCGCCGTGAGTGGAGCATGGGAACCGCAACCCCGAGGAGGCAGCAGAAATGAGCGCGTCGAGAAGGTCCCGCAGGTCTTGTTCGTGGCTAATCCTATCGAGATACCTTGTGGCGGTCGTGGCCCTCGGGTCCGGGGTGGGCGCCGTCGCAGAGGACTGGAACGACGTCGATTTCGTCCGCCACGAAACCTATCAAGGCGTCGTGCCCAATGGCACCGGGGGCTACACCACTGCCTACACCGGTCCTTTTCCCCTGAGGCTTCGGGGTGTGGTCCTGAATAATACTGAAGACTGGCTCGCCCCCTCGGCCGCTTACGACCCGAGCTTTCATCTGTTTCAATTGGGCGGGCAGGCCGAGTTCTATGTCCAGGCGGTCGATCTGCCCGGCGACACTTGGGACGACGCCGATTTCGGCGGCACCGCCTGCTGGATCGGTCAGAACTACGGGAACCATCCTTGGCACCAGGATCCGCTCTTCAGTTACACCGACGAAGAGTGGTACGGCGAGCTGGATCGGCTGCACATCTGGCGCGAGGGCACGGCCGTCTCCCCGCTGGTCCGCGCCGGCTGCCTGGTGGAGATCCGTGCCCGCGCCGGTCTGTATTACGCCGGCAAGATGAACGTCAACGAGCAGCACAACAACGATCCAGACTACGACTTCGAGGTCGTCATCTTGGACGGGGACTACGGCCTGCCCACGCCGACGGCCATCCCGCTCAGCGCGATCAAAGATGCCGCCGACGTCGCGATCTTCGACCCGACCCGCGCTACCGGCGGAGAGCGCTACCAGTCGAGCTTGGTGGAGATCCAGAACGTGAGGTTCCTCGACGACAGCGGCTGGGGCCGGAACAGTGATCTGGTGTTGGTCGACGATACCGGCCGGAGCCTGGAGATCCACCTGGGGCTCAGCGACAGTTTCGACACCGCACCTGCACCCGAAGGTTATTTCAATGCCGTGGGCATCATGGACCAGAAATCCTCCAGCGGCATGGGCGGGTACCGGCTGCTAGCCATGCAGGCCGGTGATTTCGCTGCCGTGCCCGAGCCGGCCACCCTTGTGCTCTTGGCGGCGGGGGCGGCCGCGCTCCTGATCCGCTACCGGCGGAGGCGCTGCCACGAGACATCCCTGGGATTGCACTATGCGTCGCCGTAGCGCCTTCACGCTGATTGAACTGCTGGTGGTCATGGCGATCATCGGCGTGCTGGTGGGGTTGCTGCTGCCGGCCGTCCAGGCGGCACGGGAGTCGGCCCGGCGGATGCACTGCGCCAACAATCTCAAGCAGATCGGGCTGGCCCTGCAGGGCTTTCACGAGGCCCACGAGGCCTTCCCGGCGGGGAATTTCGCCCGGACGGCCGGCGTCTGCCCGGGCAGCCAGCGCCCCGGGATCGACGCTCCGTCGGAGGACCGCGCCAACTGGATGATCCTGATCCTGCCTTATCTCGAGCAGAAGGCACTGTACGAGGCGTACGACCAGGGCGCGTACAACGAGGCGCCCGAGAACCGCCGTGTGCGGGAGACGTCGGTGGCGACGTACCTCTGCCCGTCCGACGTCGCCGCCGACGAGCTGATCGTGCCCGCCTTCGGCCCGGCGTCGGAGTTCGGTCTGGGTGTGCCCTACATGCCCGGGTCGTATCGCGGCGTGGCCGGCCGCAGCGACGGCCAGAGGTTCCTCGACTGGAGCCTGGACGTGAGCTATCCCCGCCAGTGGCGCGGCCCGCTGCACGTTGTCGGCGTGTTGGGCTTCACCGCCGAATCGCTGGCCACCATCGAGGACGGCTCGTCGAACACGCTCCTGGTCGGGGAATCGACGACCAGGACGAGCCTGCAGTACCGAACCCTGTGGGCCTACTCCTATGCGTTCTACAGTCTCTCGTCCACGACTGCCCAGGCCCGGACGCTCTGGGCCGAGTACGATCGCTGCCGCTCCGTCGGGGGCGAAGGTCTCAGCCTGCCCTGCCGGCGCGGCTGGGGGAGTTTCCATGAGGGCGGGCTGGATTTCCTCCTCTGCGACGGGGCGGTCCGGTTCATCGACCAAGGGATGGAGATGCGTCTGTTCGCCGATCTGGGAACCATTGCCGGGAGGGAACCAGCCCGACTGCCGCCGTAGTCTTCTTTACGAAGAGTGAAATCGCTAACAGCGAAGGAAACCCATCATGAAACGACTCTTGACCATGACGATACTGTTCTTGGGACTGTCGACCTCTTACCCCGCAGAGGAACCCGTGCGCTGCTTGCCGAAACCGGACTATCGCCGCGACGCCTCGGACCCGGATTGGCTCGTCCAGGCGGTTCAATTCCATGGGCATCTGGGGCCTTGGGCGACGGCCGGGCTGAGGGCCGGGATGTGCGCACGCCGCGCCGTCGGGGCCGAAGGGTACTTTGACCTGGAGGTGACCGTCGAAGGCCCGCTGGTCAAGCCGCCCCAGTCGTGTTTCCTCGACGGCGTGCAAGTCTCCACCGGGGCAACCTGGGGAAAACGCAACCTGAAATGGATCGAGGCCAATCAAATCGTCGTTCGCGTCACGAACATCCGCACCGGCAAAGTGGCCGAGGTGCGACCTACACCCACGCTCATCAGACTTGTCACGTCGTTCAAACCTCGCCCGAAGACGGTCGCAGCCGCCGAAGTGCAGGGCCAGGACGAGCAGCTATCCGAAGACCGTCAGGCGGAGACCGTTGCCCGACAAGTCGCACGGCTGCCCGAGAAGGAGATCCTGGACGTGGCGCTTCCGCAGCCATAGGCGAACCGTAGTGACGGCCAAGTGCCGGCCAGCGGGACGGCCGCTCCCACACCGGCCCAGGTCACCCTGCCGGCGGGCAGCCGGCTCCTCCGAAAGTAGTGACAACGGGGACTTTGGCATCGTCAGCGGGTCAAAATGCCGCAAAGTATGGGATTCCAGGTGTGCCACGGCTGTGTCAGCCGTGCGCCATAGGTTGCCGCGGCAACTGCTGTGACTGCCGGGCACGGCTGACACAGCCGTGGCACACGAACCCGATAACGACGCTACGGTCTCTGAAAACGCTTGACAAACCTGATCGGGCCGCCCAGAATCCAGGCAATGGTTTTTGGGCGAGTCGCCTCGGGAACGGCCCGAGAGTCCCCCCAAGAATCGTCAGCGGTTACCCGTTTCGTTACTGCACCGGAAAGGAGCGCGAGATGAGCCGAGTTCGAAGTGCGCTGGTATTGACCATGGTATTTGTGTTGGGCGCCGTGCTGGCTGCTGCCGCCGTGGCGCAAGCCGCCGAAGGCGCCGCGGCGGGCCGGCGAGGGGCGGGGCTGATGGGCGAGCGGACTAGCCTGGTGGGCCTCGTCAGCCTGGAACAGGTCCAGAAGGAGTTGAAGCTCAGCGATGAACAGGTGGGCAAGGTGAAAGAGGCCGTCGAGAAGCTCCAGGCGGAACTCCGCGAACAGTCTGCCGCGTTGAGGGAGATTACCGACCCGGAGGCACGTCGGGCAAAGAGGACGGAGCTGACCGACCAGTTGGATCGCAAAGTCCGCGAGCAACTTCGCGAGGTGCTCTCCGGGGAACAGATGATGCGGCTGTACCAGATCCGCGTCCAGGTCGGTGGCCCGCTCTACGCCCTGAACAACCCGCGGATCGCCGACAGGCTGAAGCTCACCGACGAGCAGAAGCAGAAGGCGGCCGAGCTCCAGAAGGCGACTCAGCAGAAGACGGCTGAAGGAAGGCGAGGGATGGCGAATCTGAGCCAGGAGGAGCGCCGCCAAAAGACGGCCGAACTCCGCGAAATCACCAACAAGGCGAACGCGGAAGCCCTCGGGCTGCTCAATGCGGATCAGAAGGAAGCGCTCGAGAAGATGAAGGGTGAGGAGTTCAAGCTACAATCGCGCCGCGGCCAACCTTAGGGCGGGCTAGAGAATAACTTGAACAGGTCGAGGACCGGCGTGCCCAAGCTCCGGCTTGGGCACGCCTTTCGTTTCCTGCACTCCGGGCGCAAGGAACTCCAACAGCTTGGGAAGGTCCATTTCGTGTCCTCTTCCCGGCGTGACGATCAGCCGCACGGCTCCGGGGCAAGCCCCACGGCCTTGAGAAACGCCCTGCGGGGAGCGTCCACGGGTTAGGGACCGTAGAGGAATAACCTGTGCGATTCTGACGTAGGACGGCCTTTCCAGGCCGTCGTTCTTGTGGGACGGCCTGAAAAGGCCGTCCTACGAATTCGATCAAGTTATTCTTTTACAGCCCCTTAGTCCTCCTTCACCCAGATCGAGTCGAGGCCGACGGCGCCGCCTTCCACGCACTCCAGCACGATTTCCCGCGCCCCTGCCTTGAGCTCCACCGGCCGGAAGTGCACGTTGAGCACCCGCGGCGCATGGGCGGACCGCAGGCGGACCTCCTCCGCGCCATCCGGCGTCGTCAGGGGCTTCCCGTCCAGCAGCGCCCGCACCGTGGCGCCGTCGGTGCGGTGGACGGCGATCAGGTGGAGCGAAGCACGGCGGTCCTTCTCCACGGGCAGGCTGAACTTGAGTCTGCCCCCTTTCTCGGCCTGCCAATTGGCGATCTGAAGCTGCGTGGCCAGCGGAAACGCCACCGTCTCCAGACGCCCCGCGGACACCTCGGGCCGCAACTGGTCGAAGTGGAAGCACCGTGCGCCGACCGCGGCGCCGACCGCCTTGAACTCCCGTTTCGGCAGGGGCTTGATCTGCAAATCGCAGGGCATCAGGCCGCGGTGGTCGTCGACGGCGTCGGGGCGGGCGTAATGGTAGGCGATCCGGGCGTAGCTCAGCCCCGGCGTGCGGTTGTGCGCCCAAAGCTCCAGCAAGACGGCCAGAGACCGCTCGAAAGGCACCGCATCGAGGACCTGGAAGCGGTGGTTCGAGACGTAGCCCGAGGTGTCGGGACCGGAGTCCAGCGGCTGGCCGCAGTAGGGGTGGTCGAACAGGTCGGGACGGCTCCAGGAGTAGTTGAAGTAGTCCTCCGAGCCCGTGCCGAACGCCGACGGGACTGACTCGCCGTCGACCAGGATCTTCTCGTCCCCCTCACCCCACCAGTTGCCGCTGGCCATCGGTGCGCCGGACGGGTTGACGATCATCGCCGCGCAGCCCACGAAAACCCCCTTCCCAATCGCCACCAGGTAGGGAAGGTCGATCACGCCGGCCCCTGCCAACAGGTCCGGGTCGGTCCGCCACTTGGCGCGGAAGTACATCGAGGCATCGTCCCACTTCCACGCCGCGATGGAGATCCGGCCGTCGAGGTGCACGGTACTCGGCGTGAAGTTGACGACCTCCAGCCGGACTGTCTCCCGGTAGGGCATGACGAACCGGCAGGTCATTGTCCCGTCTGCCTCCACGGAAAAGGGCAGGCTCGAAAACGGATTGACCCCCGGGCCGGAGGCGAAGAAGTCTCCCAGCGGGGCTTCCACCTGCGGGCGTTGGGACCCGTCGAAGGCAATTCGCAAGAGACATCCGCGGAGCGCCTCGTCGAGGCGATCGGCGCGGAGCCGGAACGCCAGCTCCCGGATGGCCCCGGGGCCCTTCTTCTCAGACGACCAGCTCCAGGAGCGGCCGGGCTCGATGTCTGCTGCCAGCTTCGTCGGCGGGCCTTCGGTCGGGCTTGACGGCTTGGTGAGCGCGGCCACGGCGGCGCGGAGTTGCGACTGCGACTCCTTCAGGTCCTTGCGGGCATCGAAGGTCCGCACCACGGTCCCGCCCGGATACCGGCGGACCTGGAGGTGGTAGAAGTGCAGCTCGTCGAGTTTCCCTTCCCAAGTGACCCTCAGCCCTCGAGCGAACGGCATCGGCAGGTAATCGGCGTCCTGCTGGCTGAAGGCGTCGCCCGCGTCCAGCTCGACTGCCGCCGTGCGCAGGAAATGGGCCGAGCGTCGGGCGAGGAAATCGTAGGCGGGGCCCTCCCAGACGAGGGATTTCGGATTTTGGATTTGGGATTTGGGATTTCGGATTTCGGATTTCGGATTTCGGATTTCGGATTTGGGCCCCGCGGCGTCCGTGTCTGGGTCGAGGTAGACCCGCAGCACGCCGCCCATCCCTGCCGACCAGCCCCGCACGACGGCCCCCGGCCCCTGGACCTCGGCCACAAGATAGAGGCCCGCCTTTCCCTCGCCAGGCTTCCGGAGGGTCTTCATGAATCCCGCAATGGGCTCCCCACCGAAGCCGTCGGCATTGGAGAACCAGCCGGGCGCCTCGGGGGTCATCGAGCGGCGGTCGAAGCTGGAAAATTGAACCGTCTGGTAGGCGGGCTCAGGCCAGCGTGCCAACGACCAGAGGTCGGTCATCTCATGCAGCAGGGTGTCCGTGGTCACCACAGGCGGACTCGGCTCACCAGCCAGCGCTGCGGCGGCGACAAGAGCGAGCAGCGGAATCGTGAAGGCGTGTCTCATGGTTCTCTCCAAGGAATCGCACAGGACCCGGTGCTCGTGCGGGAAAGGCAGACACAAGGTAACACGATCGGAGCCAGGTGTCTACACGCGCCCACGTGGAAGGACGAGGAGCCGTTGAGGCATCCGGTAACCCCGGCAGACAGGGATTTCGGGGCTCGGGACTGGGGGCTCGGGATTTCGGGCGTCGCAGTTGCCGCGCCCCAGCATTAGAGCCCCGAATCCCGAGTCCCGAGTCCCGATCTTCGAGATCCTGTGGCGCGTCGCAACAGAGAAGACATCCCACCGCGCCGCCAATCTCTCGGCAGCCTGGGTGGGCAGAGCTTCAGTCTCGGCCGACCACGAGGGCTATTCGGGGAACAGCTTGGTCGACAGGTAGCGCTCGCCCAGGTCGGGCAGGATCGCCACGATCAGCTTGCCCCGGCTTTTTTCGCGGCGCGCGACCTCCAGCGCGGCCCAGGCCGCCGCCCCGCTGCTGATCCCGCACATCAGTCCCTCCAGCCTGGCGAGCCGGCGGGCAGTGTCCGCGGCGTCCTCATCGGCGACCTGAACCACCTCGTCGATCACCTCCAGGTTGAGCACGTCGGGGATGAAGCCGGCGCCGATGCCCTGGATGGTGTGTTTTGCGGGCCTTAGCTCCTGGCCGGCCCGCCGTTGGGTGATCACCGGGCTGGCGGCCGGCTCGACGGCCACCATGCGTACTCCGGGCTTGCGCGATTTGAGCACCTCGCCCACGCCGGTGATCGTGCCCCCGGTCCCCACCCCCGAAACCACGATGTCCACCGCCCCGTCCGTGTCGCGCCAGATCTCCTCGGCGGTGGTCTGGCGGTGGATTTCCGGGTTGGCCGGGTTCGTGAACTGCTGCGGTATGAAGTAGTTGGCGTTTTTGGCCGCCAACTGCTCGGCCTTTCGCACCGCGCCGGGCATTCCCTCGGCGGCCGGCGTCAAGACCAGCTCCGCCCCCAGCGCCTTGAGCATCCGCCGGCGCTCCAGGCTCATGCTCTCCGGCATGGTGACCATCAGCTTGTAGCCGCGTGCGGCACAGACAAACGCCAGGGCGATGCCCGTGTTCCCGCTGGTCGGCTCGATCACCACCGTGTCCTCCCCGATCAGCCCGTCCCGCTCCGCGGCGTCGATCATCGCCCGGCCAATCCGGTCCTTCACGCTCCACAGCGGGTTAAGGTTCTCCATTTTCGCCAACACGGTGGCCACACACCCCTCGGCCATCCGCCCCAACCGGACCAGGGGCGTATTGCCGATCTGGCGGGTGATGTCGCCATAAGTCTGAGTGGAAATCTCCGAGACCATCGCATCCCTTTCAGCAATAGGGTCGAGAATCCGGCTGCCGGCAGGCCCCTGCGGCAGCCGTGCTCGAATCGGGTAATCAAGCCAACAACAGAACGCGGAATTATAACCATGTTTGCAAACATAGTCAACTGTAACGTCGCCGCGGTCTCCCTCCCATTGGAAGGCAAACGCTCCGATACAGAGAACGCCTGCCAATGACCGAGAATCGGGGGCGGAGGGGCGGCTGGCGATCCGGAAGGGCTCCAGTTACCCAGCCCAAAGCAACACCGTGGCGGGTGGCGTAATCGGGGGATGCCACTGCTGAAAGGGAAGCTGTCGCGGCCACCCGCGGCCCGTCACTTTGCGGCTTCGAGGTATCCTGAACCATCCGGCTTGAATACCCAGCATTGTACTTTGCAGTCGGGCAGGTGGGATTTCAGATCATCCACCCCGTCCAAGGTTAGCGAACCGCCAATGCCAACTTCCAGTTGCCTGAGGGAACTCAACGAACGGAGTTTCTGGAGGCCCGCATTGGTCACGGCCGTTCTCCCGATGTCGAGGTATTCAATTCGTGAAAGCCGTAGCAGATGAGGGAGGCCGTCGTCCGTAATTGCTGTTCCTGCCAGCAGCAACTGCCTGAGGTCTGGCATGGCGGCCATGACCTGAAGCGTATCATCGCCGATTCTTGTGTCGCTGAGATCCAGGTACCGCAGCATCCACAGCGCCTTCAGGTGCTGCACTCCGGCATCCGTTATCGGGTGCCCCCCGAGGCGAAGGATCTTCAGTCCGTGCATTCTGCCAATCGTCTTGAGGGAAACATCGGTGATGCCCGTTCGAGAAACTTGAAGGCATTCGAGATTCTGGAGTGATGATAGAGAAGTGAATCCTGCGTCAGAGACCGAAGGAGCACCAAACACGCCCAATTCACGAAGCCCGTGCATAGCTCCTAGGGAGCGAATCCCGTCGTTACCTATAGATGCGCTAGCGATGTACAGGTATTTCAAGCTAGGGAAGCCCGCCAGCTTGCGAAGGTGTTGGTCGGTGATGAAAGCGCCGTACAGACTCAGGCTCTGCAGCGTTTTGCACCTTGAAAGGCGCGCTAGCCCGTCAGGACTGATCGACGTGTCCGAGAGACCCAGGCTTCGGAGTCTCCTGATCTTGAGAAGATCGTCAATACACGCGTCCGTCACACCAGAGCCATCAAGGCCGACATCGAGCAATTCGGGGAGTCTGTGAAGGTCTGCGACGTCTGCATCCTTCGTGTTAGGATCATCAAGTCCTACCACCTGCACGGTGGCAAAGATATCGTCGCCCAGAACGGTGCGAACGAGCTTCCATCCCGGCGGGGATCTGGTCGGGTCAATGTGCCCCGGCTCCACTTGGTAGTCGTAGTACACTTGCCCCCCCGCAGCTTCGATGCGGGCAACGATGGGGCGTTGCACGCGTGCCCGAGCTATGTGTCTCCCGAGCCAAGCGAACACTACGCTAGCAAGCAGGACGAAAAGAAGAAGCGTCCGCAGGCTGAACTGGAACCAGCGGCGTTTGGGCTTCAGCGCGGCAAGAAGCTTGGAGAACGTCACGCCCATGCGTGTGCTCTCCCAGCGGGCAAAGACTCTCCCGGTGCCCACGGCGCCGGAAAGGGAAGGGAGTCTGGGCAAACTGGGCATCGCAGGCAGCTACGGCCTGCCGTGACGGTGATTCTACCCCATCTGCGGTGGCAACGCAATTCCTTAGTTCCCGCGTGGGATCGGGACGTACGGCCTCTTGGCTACGATGACGACGTTGGCAAACCCGATGTCAAGTGGAATAATGTGATGTTCGGCGCGTTGCATGCTGCTCGCCCGGCCGCCCCAAGCGGAAACAGCGCCGAAGGGCGTGGCATCCTCTGGGAGAAACTCCATGCCGGCGGATAACGGCGGAAAGTTGGCACTCGGCTTCGACCTCGGCTCCGTCGCCCTGAAGGTGGTAGTGACCGACCTGTCGGGCAATCTGCTGGAGCAGTCTTATACCCGGACCCAAGGCCAGCCGGTCGAAACCACGCGAAAGGTGCTCCACGAGGTGCTTGGGCGCCGCGGGGTGGAGGCATTTGACCTGATCGCCGGCACCGGCACCGCCGGGCGGCTGATCTGCCAACTCCTGGACGTGACCTTCGTCAACGAGGTGATCTGCCAGGCCACGGCCGTCGGGCATCTCCATCCGCAGGTCCGCACCCTGATCGAGATGGGCGGCCAGGACAGCAAGCTGATCGTGCTGGCCGAGGACCAATCGCACGGCCAGCCCATGGTCGACTTTACCATGAACACCAACTGCGCGGCCGGCACCGGCAGCTTTCTGGACCAGCAGGCCTCGCGGTTGGGACTGCGGATCGAGGAGGAGTTCGGTGAGCTCGCGCTGCGGTGCAAGTCGCCGCCGCGGGTGGCCGGCCGCTGTAGCGTATTTGCCAAGAGCGACATGATCCACTTGCAGCAGCAGGGGGCCTCGGTGGGCGACGTCGTCGCCGGGCTGTGCCTCGGCCTGGCGCGGAATCTCAAGAGCAACCTCGGCCGCGGCATGGAGCTAAAGCGCCCGATCGCCTTCTGCGGCGGCGTGGCCGCCAACCGCGGCGTGGCCCGGGCGCTGGAAGAGGTCTTCGAGCTGGGCGCCGGCGAGCTGATCGTGCCGGAGTGCCACGCCGTAACCGGGGCGTTGGGCGCTGTGTTGGTGAGCCTCAAGGAGCGGGGCCGCAGCGACACCGGACCCAGGGGGCGCCCCGGCCGGCCTCGCGGCGGCCGACTGGATCTGGCCTCGCTGGACGGCTACCTCGAGCACGGCCGCCAGATCGGAAATCGGCTACCCCGGCTCAACTCGCCCTCCGACGTCCGCATTCAGCATTCAGCATTCAGCATTCAGCATTCAGCAGACGGGCCGATCGACGCCTACCTGGGGCTCGACGTCGGCTCGATCAGCACCAAAGTGGCCGTGATCGACGCCGAGAACCGGGTGTTGGCCAAGATCTACCTGATGACGGCCGGCCGGCCCCTGGAGGCCGTTCGCCGGGCCTTGAGAGACATCGGCCCGAAGGTGGAAGGGCTGGTGCGGATCCGCGGCGCCGCCAGCACCGGCTCGGGCCGCTACCTGACCGGCGACTTCATCGGGGCCGACCTGGTCATAAACGAGATCACCGCCCAGGCCACTGCGGCCGCCATCATCGACCCCGAGGTCGACACCATCTTCGAGATCGGCGGCCAGGACAGTAAGTACATCAGCCTCGACCGCGGCGTGGTGGTCGACTTCGAGATGAACCACGCCTGCGCCGCTGGCACGGGCAGCTTCCTCGAGGAGCAGGCCGAGCGGCTGGGCATCAAGATCGAGGAGCAGTTCGGCACCCTGGCCTTATGCAGCCAGGCCCCCATCCGCCTGGGCGAGCGGTGCACCGTCTTCATGGAATCCGACCTGCTGAGCTACCAGCAGCAGCGGGCCCGGACCGAGGACCTGGTCTCCGGGCTGTGCTACTCGATTGTCAGCAACTACATCAACCGCGTGGTGGGACACCGCCGGATCGGCGAGCGGATCTTCTTCCAGGGCGGCACCGCCTTCAACCAGGGCGTGGTGGCAGCCTTCGAGCAGGTCACCGGCCGGAAGATCACCGTGCCGCCGCACCACGAGGTCACCGGGGCCATTGGGGCCGCGGCGCTGGCCCGGCGATACCAGCAGGAGCAAGGCCGCAGTGAGAGCAACTTCGGCGGCTTCGAGCTGGCCGAGGTGCAGTACGAGGTCCGCAGCTTCGAGTGCGAGCATTGCAGCAACCAGTGCGAGATCAACGAGGTGACCGTGGCCGGCCGCGAGCCGCTCTACTACGGCTCGCGCTGCGACCGCTACAACCGCAAGCAGGACCGCAGCCGCGACGAGCAAGTCACGAACCTGTTTGCCGAGCGGCACCGCCTGCTGATGCGGCACGCCGGGCTCCCGGCCGAAAAGCAGCCCGGCCGGCCCACCGTCGGCATCCCGCTGGCGCTGTCCAATTACCAGTTGCTGCCCTTCTGGGGGACGCTGCTGGGCGAGTTGGGCGTCAACGTGGTCGTGAGCGGCGTCTCGTCGCAGCAGACGATCGACCGCGGGGTCGAGGCGGTGGTTTCCACGCCTTGCTTTCCGGTCAAGGTGGCCCACGGCCACGTGCTGGAGCTGATCGAGCGGGGCGTGGACTACGTCTGGCTGCCCAGCGTGGTCGCGCTGAAACAGGAGTCGCCCGAGAACCCGTACAACCAGCTTTGCCCCTATGTCACGGCGATCCCGTACCAGATCGTGGCGGCCATCGAATCGCGCAGCGGCGGCGTGAAGATGCTCACACCGGCGGTGCGGTTTCAACAGGGCCGCCGCGGCATGGAGCGATATCTGCAGTCGCTCTGCGGCGAGCTGGGCGTCGGCCGCCGGCGGCTTCGCCGGGCGATCGGCAAGGCGTGGCAGGCCCAGGACGATTTCGAGGAGGCCTGCCGCCGCCGCGGTCGCGAGGTCCTCGAAAACCTCGGCCCCGAGCGCCGGGCGATGGTCCTGGTCAGCCGGCCTTACAACGGCTGCGACCTGGGCGTCAACCTCGACCTGCCCGCCAAGCTCCGCAAGCTGGGCGTGCTGCCCATCCCCATGGATTTCCTCGACCTCCGCCCGGCCGCGACCACCAACGACCGCATCTTCCAGAACATGTACTGGAAGTACGGCCAGCGGATCCTGCGGGCGGCGGAGTTGATCCGCGAAGATCCCCGGCTGCACGCGATCTATCTCTCGAACTTCAGTTGCGGGCCGGACTCGTTCCTGATCGGCTACTTCAAGCGGGTGATGGCCCCTAAGCCGGCCTTGGTCCTGGAGATCGACGAGCACTCGGCCGCCGCTGGCGTGGTCACCCGCCTGGAGGCATTCTTGGAGAGTCTGGGCGGTGGGCACTGGCGTCAGGGTCTGGCGAGTGGCACTGGCGTCTCTCCAGTGGGCGGGGGGCACTGGCGCCAGGGACTGGCGAGTGGCACTGGCGTCTCGCCAGTGGGCGGGGGGCACGCCAGTGGCACGCCGGGCGGACAACTCCCCCCGCGCCGGCCGCTGTATCCGCTGCCCGTGGGCAACGGCAACGGGCGGACCGTCTACATCCCCTGGATGGGCGACCAGTGCTATGCCTTGGCCGCCGCGTTTCGGGCCTGCGGCCAGCAGGCCGAGGTGATCCCCATCGGCGACCAGGAGAGCATCGAGCTGGGCCGCCGCCGTTGCAGCGGCAAGGAATGCCTCCCCTGCATCATCACCGCGGGCGACATGATCCGCGTCACCCAGCGGCCCGACTTCGATCCGCGGCGGGCCGCCTTCTTCATGCCGGGCGGCTCGGGGCCCTGCCGCTTCGGACAGTACAACTGCATGCACAAGCTGCTCTTAAATGACCTGGGCCTGGACGAGGTCCCCATGGTGGCCCTCTCCCAGGACAAGGAGTTCTACGACCAGTGCAAACAGCTCCAGGGCGATCCGCTCCGCCTGGCCTGGTACGGCGCCTGCGCCTCCGACGTGCTGCTGAAGGCCTGCCTGGCGATCCGGCCCTACGAGAGTCGGCCCGGCGAGACGGACCAGGTCTACCAGCGGTGGGTCCAAGAGCTGTGCCGACTGATCGAGACCAGCCCGAACGTCGCGCAGGTGGTGGAGTTCTTGCAGCGGGCCGCCGGGGAGTTTGGGACGATAGCGGCCGACCGCAGTCACCCCCGTCCACGGATCGGCATCGTCGGCGAGATCTACGTCCGCCACCACACCGTGGCCAACAACGACCTGATCCGCCAGCTCGAAGAGCTGGGCGCCGAGACGGCCCTGGCCCCGTTTACCGAGTGGGTGTACTACACCAACTTCATCCGCATGCGTCAGGCCCGGCGTGAGTTCGCGCCCCGGCAGTGGCTCTCCAACTTTATCCAGGACCGTTTCCAGCACAAGTGGCACCGGCAGATGTCCGCGGTCTTCGAGCCGCTGCTGGGGTCGCTGGAGGAGCCGCCCACCAAGGAGGTGCTCCGCCTGGCACAGCCGTTTCTGGATTCGTCGTTCGAGGGCGAGGCGGTGCTTTCGGTGGGCAAAACCGTCGAGTTCTGCCACCACGGCTGCCACGGCGTGGTGGTGGTGATGCCCTTTACGTGCATGCCCTCGACGATCGTGGGCGGGGTGCTCAAAAAGGTCACCGCCGCGCTGGGCGAGATGCCCGCCCTGCCGATCAGCTACGACGGCCAGCAAGACCCCACGCTCCAGACCCGCCTGGAAGCCTTCATCTACCAGGCCCGGGCGTATCAGCAGCGCAATGGCGAGCGAGGCATCGGCTTCTCGCCACCCCTCAGCCGCGGTGTATCATCACAAGCGTAGAAGGGGCCACACCTGCTGTCCGACCGACTGGTTGGACTCGGTACCTTATGCTTCAGGATGACGCCGTTCCGGCTATTGCCATTGGGGCCCACCGCTGGCTTCTCCAGCAATGAGGGGGAAGGTAGACTACGTGGGTAAGAAAGGGGCCCCAGCAGAAACGGGTCCACCACTGTGAGCAGACTCGCAGGCTGCGCCAGTTGACCTTATCGTGCTCCCACCGCGGCGGGACTGAGATGAACCACCCCCGGGGCAAGCACTGCCGGAAAACCCAACAGTGGCACCCGCGCGGGTAACCGCCCGGGGGCACCCGCTCCGGAATGCGAACTGGATCTGCACAACCAGTGTCTGTTGTTCCATCGGAGGAAACGAAGTGGATTTCTTCTTCGAGCCTGCTTTTGAAATCAGTGAGTTGTCGCGATTGCTCGGAATGACTTTCGCGCCAGGTCACCGAAGCCAGTCCTCGGTCCCGGGGAGGCGCATCCAACGCCTGTTGGCTCTCGAAGGGCAGGGTAATTGGCTTTCTCGTGATTGGGAATTTGCCAGACTGCGCTTGCTGGTTAAGAACCTGAGCGAGATCGAGAAGGAACGCCCCGAGATTCTGAGAGTATTCCGACGTGAGATACGCCGGGCGAAGAAGGACGACTCGTTCCTCGGCATTCGGTTTGAGATCAGTATTGCCGCTTCGCTCATCCGCAAACGAATCCTGTTTACGAAAGGTGAGGCGCCCGACTTCACGCTGCTGGGGCCTCCCGAAGAAACGTATATCGAATGCGGCAGCGGCCATATCCGAGGAGCGTACCACTTGTCGCTGATGGACAAGGCGAAGAGAATTCTCGCCGAGAAGTCCGCGAAACCGTATTCCCATAGCCGAACGGCCCTGTTCCTGGATGTTACCAATGTGGTAGCCGTTACACGGACTGTGGAACAGATACCAGCGGGTCGCGGCTGGCTTCGAGAAACCGCAACGGAATTGAGCAAGTTGGGGACGTTCGGGAGCATATTGTTGTTCTGCTACATGCCTAATCCTCAACTGCACCGTTACGAATCAAATTACGTGCGAGCGGACCGGGACGATGCGTCGCCCTTCCTTCTCTTCCGTCTGGACGCTATGTTCCCTAAAGGTCACCACGAAGTTGCCACTCCTCTGATGCCGTTGGAAGGGTGACGGCAGGGTGGCATGCCGTCACCGGCGGAGCCGCGGTCGGCACGCAACCGAAGCGCGGGTGGCACCCATAGCCCCACTATCGGGGTGCCGGAAGGCACCGGAGGGATGGGATCTCGGGCCCGGCGCAGGCACCAGCGCGCGACATGCTGAAGCATAACCTACGTCACTGGGGTCTGGCTCTGACGGTCGGCCCGATCCACAGGACCTAATCGAGCATTTGCGCTCGCAAGAAGTCAATCTGGTCCGCTACGTCCAACCGGTTGGTCCAGTTCTCGACTTGGTGAGTCCAGAAGAAATCCAGTTGCTCCAGCAACTCCGGCGCATCTGACGCCAGGTGCGCGCCACAGCCCGCACGGCCAAGGCACGCGAGCATGTACAGCAACCATTGACGTTGCTGGCCCTTGCTCTTGCGAATCAGACGAACTACGTCGGGCACGAAGTCAATCCGACCGAACAGAACAGCACGGGACAAACCAGCCGACTGTCGCTCATCGTCGCCGATTTTCGATAGCACCCACGTCAGGTTATCAGAAGTGAGGAGTCTCGAGAGGGCCAGTATGGCGTGAACGGCTGTCCGTTCGTCGCCATCGTGAACGTGCCTCACGAGTCCAGCCGACTCGACATCGGTGGAGACGCTCGCCAGTCCCCACGCGCCGGCAGCCCGCAACTCGGAATCGTTCGACGTGTTCTCCATCAACTCGCGGAGCAAATTGGTTGAACGCGAGTCGAGTAATTCCCCCAGAATGAGGGCGGTTTCCATCCGCAATTCCCTTGCGGCGTCGGGCGCGTTGAGGATCCGGAACAGGAAATCCCACCCCTCTTGGCACCCTAGGCGGGCGAGAGAAGCGGCCGCCTCTAGGCGGATCCTTCCGTCCTCAGATGACTCCATTAGACGGGTGAGCGGCTTCTTGCTCTGGGTGGCAAGCTCCGGCAGATAGCCCAACGCTTTGACACCCGCGTACATCGTCTCCACGGTGTCAGACTCAAGGTCGGACAGGAAATCGTACTGCGGACAATCGGGAAGCGATGAAGTCAACGCAGTTGGCAGAGCGGAAGCCAAGATCGTATCGCCTTCGCCGAACGTGTCGCCAGTTGTGACGTGCGGTGTCAGTGTCAGACTACCAACGTTTGATTGCCGGCCCAGGCGGTACGTCTGCTGCCGACCGCCGGACAAGTTGGTTCTGATGGAATCGGCCGAGACTTCAGAGACTGTTCCGGCCTTCTTCGGGATGGTGGCGGGCCAAGTAATCTGGACCTCGCTTCCCTCCGCAGCCGACTTCATGCGTTCGAGTTTGGCCAAGCTCTGAGTGGCGCGCATGTCACGCACCCGAAAGAGCGCGACTCGCTCGCTGGGCCTCCATGAATCGCCAGACGGCCAACAACGAATGAACGCAACAAGATCGGCATCCCGCAAACCCTTGTCCCACGCTCGATCAGGATTGTTGACGGCATGCGACATGGTGATCTTGAGGTCGGCCTTTGCGCGGCACTCAATCCGTATGCCTGACCTCAGGCACAGAAGATCGGGGACCCGTAGCCTCTTGATCTTCGTCGCCCAAATCTTGTTGCTGCAGCAATACCGCTCCAGTTCGATGATGCGGAACCCGCCGCTGTTCAGGATTGCGGCGATTGCCCTCGTCCCGATCGCACCGATGCTGACGTTCCGGAGAAACTCCCGGTCGCTCTTGAATCCCACAGTGGCCGCCCTCAACGGCTGGCAGCGCTAGGGCATCAGGTCCGACATCTCTACTCCCAGGGCGATGGCCAACCTCTCGATATTCAGCAAGGATATGTTGCGCTCGCCCCGTTCGACTCCGCTGACGTAGGTCCGGTGCAAGCCGGCAAGCTCCGCCAGCCGCTCTTGGGAAAGCCCCTTCCTCTGGCGGAGCTCTCGGAGTCGCTTGCCGAACCGGGTCTCCACGTCGGACACGACCGTACCCTCTGCTGCGTCAATAGTTCAGGATACCAGCAGCTATTGACAGCAGTGTCCGAGAATGCATATTATACGTCTACAGCCTTTACGTTACGGCAACTTATCGTCTACATCCCTGTGAGGGCATGACCAGAATTGGTAGGGTGGGCGATGAAGGGGAGATCGGCACGAGCCATGCACGTAAAAGTGGGATCAACAGAGGTCTATCGGACCAAGCTCGGTCGGGCAATCTTGACCCGGGCTGAAGACTACCTGCCGACGATCCCGGAGAACTCGGTTCACCTAGTTCTCACGTCCCCTCCCTTCCCGCTTTTGCGCCAGAAAGCCTACGGGAACCTGGACCAAGCCGAGTATGTCGACTGGCTTGTCTCGTTCGGTCCTTTGGTTCGACGGGTGCTAAAGGACACTGGCAGCCTGGTCCTGGACTTGGGAGGTGCCTATCGCCGCGGGGTACCCTGCCGGTCGTTATACAACTACCGCGTTCTCTTGCGGCTCTGCGACGAGCACGGTTTCTGTCTCGCCGAAGAGTTCTTCTGGCACAACCCGGCCAAGCTTCCTTCGCCGATCGAATGGGTGAACAAGCGCAAGATCCGCGCCAAGGATTCGGTCAATACCATCTGGTGGCTTGCCAAATCAGAAAACCCAAAAGCTGACGTCAGCAAGGTGTTGACGCCTTACAGCGCCCGCATGAAGCAATTGATGAAGAACCCGGAGGCTTTCTATCGCCCCAAGGAACGGCCGTCCGGCCACGACATCAGTGGGAAGTTCGGCAGAGACAACGGCGGTGCTATTCCCTCCAATCTGCTGCAGTACCCCAACACGGAAAGCAACAGCGTCCATATTCGACTCTGCAAGGCGCACAACATACAGCCTCACCCTGCGCGGTTTCCTCGGGCGCTTCCTGAGTTCTTTATTAACTTCTTGACGGACCCGGGCGACACCGTCATGGACATCTTCGCCGGCTCAAACACGACCGGTGAGGCTGCCGAATCTTCGGGGCGCCAATGGATCGCCTTAGAGTCCAACCTTGAGTACATCATCGGTTCGGCCTTCCGCTTCATGGCGGACTGGCCAGACGAAGAGGTTGCGGTGTTTGTTCGCAAGGCCCGGGGCACCGTAGCCACACCGATACCGGTGTTGCCGTTGCAGCGGTCGCTCTTCTGAATACGGCTCTTGTAGGGCTATACTTTGCCCGGGCAATGCCTGCAATTGTGCACATATCGCGACTGTAGCACCGAGGTGCCTACTCGCGCGCACCTCCTGCGGGGACCACAGAGGTTTGGCAATTGCGGGCAAGCACCCTACCTGTGCTCACGCGTGGACTCCGCGTGGTACACCGGCAGAATCACGTGGGAGGGGTGCTGGCTGGAGAGGTGCAGCGCGTTGGTGGCGATCCGCGGCGGCTGGCCGTCGTTGTGGGAGCCGCCCGTGTTGGGGTTGGGCTCGAAGCGGGGCGAGTTCGACGAGGAGACGGACAGGCGGATGCGGTGGCCGCGGTTGAAGATGATCGACGTGCTCCAGAGGTCGATCGTCAGTTCGTAGACCGTGCCCGGCTCAAGGAAACTCTCCCGGTCGAACGACTCGTGGTAGCGGGCCCGCAGAATCCCGTCGCTAAGCAGCATCGAGCGGCCGTCGGGATAGACGTCCGTGAGCTTGACCGTGAAGTCCGTGTCGGGACAGTCGGAGGAGACGTAGAGCTTGGCGTAGATCCGGCCGCTCACTTCCAGCGGTTTGCTGAGCACGTCGGTGGTGAACACCAGCACGTCCGGGCGGGATTCGATCTGGCGCTGGTCTCGGGGGCCCTGGGGCACGTTCAGGTTCTGGCCGCCGATGGTGGGCACCGGGTGGTTGGGATCGTAGCGGTAGGAAAGTCTGTCGTCCGGGGACTGCGGCGCGGCACTGCTTAGCGTCTTGTCGGCATGGAGGTAGAACTCCGTGGGCTGCGACGGCGGCGGCCAGTTGTCAGCACTCCGCCAGCAGTTGCCCGGGGCCCGGGGATCGCAGCGATCGCCCATCACGTAATAGTGTACCGGCTTGTCGTAGGGCACGCCGTTGCCGCAGCCTTTGAGCCAATACTCGAAGAAGCGGAAGGGATCGCCCGCCCGGGGCCAGCAGCCGGCGTTGCGGGGATCGACCAGTTGCTCGATGTCCTGATGGGACCAGGGGCCGAGGATCAACCGGCAGCGGCCTCGGGCGCCCAGGCCGCCCTGGTTGTGGACGCTCACAAATGAGTTGATCGTGCCCTGCAGAAAGACGTCGTACCATCCGCCCCAATAGACGGCCGGGGCGGTGACTTGTGCGGCCCGCGTTTCGCAGTTCAACCGGGCCCAGAAGTCGTCGTAGCGGGGGTGGGCCCGGATGGTCTCGATGCCGGTCGCCCCGAAGGCGTATTCTTGGAACCAGCCTTCGATCAACTCCGTACGAAAGGCCCCGCCCTGGTAGGCGGCCTGGCTGTACATGTCGGAGAAGGCCATCATCACGTGCTGCGCCCTGAGCGCCTTGGGGGCACCCGGGGCGAGCATGTTCTGGGCGATGCCCAAGGCCGAAGGTCCCCAGGTGGCGACCCTGCCGTCGCACCAGCATTGGCGGGCCAGCCAGCGGATCGAGTCGTGGCCGTCGGTGTTCTGGTTCGCCACGTCACTGGGTGAGAAGGTGACGTCCGCGCCTTCGGACCCGTAGCGGCCCCGCACGTCCTGAACGGCCAGGCCAAAGCCCTGCCGGCAGACGAAGCGGGCCTGGAGCTTGGTGATCTGGTGTCTGCCGTAGGGGGTCCTGATGAGGATCACCGGGCAGGCGTAGCGGGGAAGGCGGGGGAGGTAGACGTCGGTGGCCAGCCGGGTCCCGTCGCGCATGGGGACCATGAAGCAGAACTGCCTCACGCCGACGGCCAAGGCGTCGGAGGCGGCCAGCAGGATCGCCAGCACCAGCAGGACAAGCCGCAGCAGGCAGAGTTGCCCGCGTGTGCCGCTGCTGGCTTGCCGAGCAGTGCACGACTCGACCAACCGACCGCGGCACCATTGTGTTTCCGCGTCCTGCATGCGCATCATCATCCTTCCGTAACCGGCACAGATTCCATATTGTACCACATTTGTCCCGCACGGGATTCCGTGCCTGCCGGAAACCGACCGATGACCGTCACTGCCGCTGTAATCGACAAAAGTACCACACGCAGTTGCGCCGCGCCGCTCGCGCCAATCCGGACCAGCCGTTAGAACCAGACGCCGAGCACCGGTGGCCGAGGATGGGGTCAAACATCCCGCCGACGGCGCGGCCCCAGCCAGCACAACCAGACGCCGAGGACCGGTGGCCGTCGGCGGACGGTTGCCTGACCACGCCCGCCGGGGAGAACAAGGGTTTGCCACGGGCTGGCGCCGTCAGGAGCCCATGGCCCACCAATCAGAGGGGGGCAGCCGTCCAGTGCGCCGCTCCTAGGTTGGCCGGCGGCGTGTCTCGTGAGCTTCATCCCTCACGAATCTCTGGTATCTTCATTGATGAGATGAGAATCCGACGTTAGCGAGCCCGAGCAGCGCATCGTTCTGGCTTGCCGCCTCTGTCGTCCGAAGTATGAAACGATATGTGAGGCCGGTTTTAGGCTTCTTCGCGGCCATTTTCTCGGTCGTCACCCAATTCGACGTGTGTCCGGTCGGCTGGTACAATCATCGGATGGTGCTTTTCAGAGGACCCGGAGAATCGCCCGCAATCATCGCGGTCCCTGCTACGCTCAAACTCGTGTGGTTCGAATTGGCCCCCCCGCCCCGGGCCGGGGCTTGAACGGCTACGAAATTCCTGTCAGTGGTGCTGTGATGAATCCGCGGATGAGAATGGCGTTCCCAATGAAACAGCGTCCGGGGAGCGGGCTGTTGTCCAGCCTGATACTGGTCGTGCCGTGTTAGACGCTGTAAATGAAGAATGAAGAATAGTTGCCGGAGGTTCCCTTATGTTGAAAAGAAGGTTGTTTGCATTGTTCACTTCCTGCCTGGCCCTCGTGTTCGTCGTGCCCCTGGCACCCTTGGTCGGCGCCCCCAATCAGATTCAGAAAGGAGAGATGGCCGGATACCTGCTCGTCCCTAACGAGAGAGTTCCAGAGACGTATAACGCCGGGTTCTCTATGTATGTAGCAGCCTGGCCTTTGTTGCAGGAGTATCCGGGGCATCGTTTCCAAACAGGTCTGTTCGGCACTTGGATGTTCGCTCAGTATGACGGTCGCGCTCCTGCCAATATGTATTCCGATATCGAGGGCGGCCTGGGCTGGTGGCGTGACACGCGGTTCGCCACGGCAACGCCGAAGTTCATTATGGGTGGGGTGGCCCTGAATTTCAGTGAATGGGCCAACGGACCCGGGGCCGGCCAAGGAAGGAGCTGGGATCAACCGAAAGGCAAGTACGGTGTGGCACAACTCAGTCCCTGGATGCTGTGGCCCCCCGATGGCCTGAATCTGAAGCAAGGTACCTGCGGTGAACTGTTCGGCTACGGTTATCTGCCACTTCCGCTCACCACGGCTAAATCCACCACCGCCGGGAAAAACGTTCCTACCGGAGACAACTGTTGGACCTTGTTTCTGAACACGCGCAACTTCAAAGGCCCGGTTGCTTTCTTCACCCCCTATTTCTGGTCCCGCGCGTCTGTGGACGACCCACGCCTGGGTGGAATGTTTCTGGATACCCGCCCCTCCGGGCCCAATAGGGCTTTGCAGATGGAAACCCAGTATGTCCCCAGCGTCCAGTCCGTTGACGAGAAGGGGGAGACCTACGCCCGGATAGCCCCCACCTCGTTCCCCCGAGGGCCGGAGGGCGATTCGGTGGTAGTGCATCGCGTCACCTCCTACAGCAAGAAGGCGCTCTGGGACGCCGTGCAGGCCTGGTTTGAAGGCGGGGCCCCGGCCAGCGGCACCATCGACCCACTGGGGGCTAGTATGCATAGCTTTCCCGGACGAGGGGGGGCAACTTGGAAGATCTATACGCCCCCTGTCGCCAACGAAAAAAAGGTGCCTCTTGCCTGGAAGTCTTTCGCGAGTCCCGTGGCGCCTGATTCAAGTACCTTCGGGTACCGGTGGAACTACCAACTGGTTACGAAAAAAGATTCCAAGGATGGCCCACTGGTGACGCTCCCCGAATACTTTCACCTGGTGAAAGATAATAATGGAAAGGCGGAGTGGGTTGTGGTGCACCCCAAAGACGTTCCGGTTGAAACAGGACTGGCCAAGGTTAGCTTTAATCGGCCCCTCGAGGATCGCCCCGAACCCTACGTCACTCCCGACGATGCGGAGACTTGCTGGAAGAAGCCTGGCCCCGTGGCAGGACCTTTCCAGGCGCATCTGGGGGACGGTAGCATAGTGACGTACTACTGGTATCGATTCGCCGACCAGCCTGCATTACTCAACGCCGATTTAACGGATAAAGAGCGGGAGAGCCTGCAGGCGCGGGTGGAAAAACTCCACCGGAACTGGAAGAAAGACCGCGACTACCTGGCGCCACCCACGATTGGAAAACTGGCGGATGTTGATCCCGCCTTGATTGTAACCCCGCCGACCGGCTTGGAGGCAGGGTATGTACCCATCGTTACACGACAAGCAGCGGAAGAATAGGTTAGCTTCGGTGGGTCGCAGAGATAAAATCAACGAATGACGACGGGAGCGTGGAGGCTCTCCTACGATGCTGGAAGCCAGAGCTGCCGGTTGTTTCTCAACCACGTTTGTGCTAAAGGTCAACGGGCGGCCGATCGGCAAGTTCCAGGGCCGGTGGTTCAGCGAGAGTCTGGATGTTTATCTCACTGAGCGGCGTCATCTGGAGTTTCGAAAGGTCGGTTGGCTGGGCGGTGGATTTGAGCTAGTAGATTCAGCCCACGGACGGCTTCTTGCCAGTAGCGGTCCCAGCGGCTTCCTTGCCAGCAGTTGGGATCTGAACCTCAGCAGAGGGCCAGGGCAACTGGTGCGAGCCGGTTGGTTCGATACAGCATACGAGCTGAACCAAGCGAACGATGTTTGGGCTCGCGTTGATCGTTTGGGTTGGTGTGAGCGGGGTTGGCGAGTCGATGGCAGCGAGGCCCTCACGGAACAAGATCTCCTGCTAATCGGCCTGGTTTATCACACCATCCGTCAGCGTCAGGCCCACCAGCACCATGCAGCCCCGCATGTTCCGCCATCGTAGAAAGCCTAACCGGCCGTTGAACCTGGCGGGGCCGCCGGCGCGGCTTTTTGGGGCATTTCGTCCAACCAGGCATCCCCGCAACTGAACTTGGTCGTTGGCACAGGCCGACGGCCGTGCTGTCGTCGTGTCCACTCAACCGTTTCGCAGTCGCAAAAAACGACCATATCCTGGGACAGCGTCCGTGTGGGCGGACGGTTGCCGGCTGACGCCATGGCTCGGCCCGGGCGGCCTGCGTAGCTGCGAGTCGCCTACACCGTCCAGGGCTCACGTTTGGCCCGGTCCAGCCAGCGGCTGGCCTCAGGGTCGCCGATGAGTTCTTCCTTGTCGGGGTCCCATTTCAGGGGCCGCTTGAGCCAGTAGGCGAGGTTGCCCAGGTGGCAGACGGTGCAGGCGCGGTGGGCAATTTCGATATCGCGGAAGGGCTTCGCGCGTGCCAGGACCGAGGCCACGAAGTCGCCGAAGATCCCGCCCCGCCCCCGGTAACCCTCGATCTCCACCGGGCCGCTCAAGGGTCGCGGCTTGCCGGGCAGCTTGCCCTCGGTGCCGACGTAGATGATGTTGTCGGTGCCGCCGTGGTACATCAGCAGGCCGTTGGCGTAGCGGTATGTGAGCAGCTTGACGTCCTTGCCGTCGGGCGGGATGATCTCGACCGGCCCGGTCTTGTGCACGCCCACGGCAAACGTCGCCGCGCCGAAGCGGTGCGCGCCCCAGTCGGTCATGCCGCCGCCGGAGTAATCGCGATAGGCTCGGAAGCCGCCGCGGATCAGGTCGGGGTGGAACGGCCGCCAGGGGGCCGGGCCCAGCCACATCTCCCAGTCGAGGCCCGGCGGCACGGGGACCGGCGGGAGGTGGCACTCGCCCGACGGCCCGCCGCACTCGACGAAGACCTCGCGGATTTCTCCCAGGGCCCCGCCGCGGACCAGCCGCGGCCAGTCGCCGTAGTCGTCTAGCACCCGCTGGCTGCCGCCGGAGACGACGCGGTCGTAGCGGCGGGCGGCCTCGACCATCGCCCGGCCTTCGCGGATGGTCAGCGTCTCGGGCTTCTCGGAGTAGACGTCCTTGCCGTGTTTGCAGGCCTGGATGACGATGACGGCGTGCCAATGGTCGGGCGTGCCCACGAGCACGGCGTCGATGTCGTCGCGCACCAGCACCTCGCGGAAGTCGTTGTAGGCCCGGCAGTCCTGGTTCTTGTAGCGCTGGTCTACGATCTGCTTGGCCCGCTGGCGATGCTCGGGGACCGGATCGCAGACGGCGAGCATCTGCACCTGGCTGAAGCCCAGAAATCCCTGCATGTCGCCGGTGCCTTGGCCGCCGGTGCCGATCGTGCCCATGGTGACGCGCTCGTTGGCAGCAGTGGAGCCGTCGGCCCCTAGGGCGGAGCCGGGGACGATCCAGGGTGCGGCGAAGGTTGCGGCGGCGGTGCCGCCGAGGAAGCGGCGTCGCGTGATACGTGTGGTTACGCTCATGAGGAGATCTCCTGTGCCGGTGTGGGATGTCGAGGTGGATGGCAATGTTTGCGGTTGCCGCCCTCTGCCAGGGGCCAGACAAACCAGTGGCACCGGCGTCTCGCCGGTGCCCGGAACGGAAAAAGGGGACAGGTCCAATTTGTGCCAAGCCCCCTTCGGGCCGTTCCGGCAAATTGGACCAGTCCCCTTTTTCCTCCTCGGAACCACGCAGGGCCATTCTAGCCCTGCGACGCGGGGGTTGGCAAGAGTCCGCTGCCTGCGGGCCGGTTGACCGGTTGACAACGGCAATTGCGGCCGCGAGAATGAGAGCCGTAGCGTCGGGGAATACCCGAGGAATCCTCGGGGATCATCAGCGGTTCCTGGCGTGACTGCGGGAATTGGGGGCTGTTTATTGCGTCTCAGAAAAGTAAAGTCGTGTGCGTTTAGCGGCCGACGGCACGTCGGCCCGAGCCCTCGCCGCCGTTCCGGCGGCGGCTAAACGGCATTACTTTTCTGAGGGTCAATAGTCCCGGCGGCCGCGCCGGGAAAACCTCGCCGCGCGGCCGCGGCGGCTAGACAAGGTATTCTTCCGGAATCGTGCAACTCCATTTGACAGAAAGAAAGGGTTGCCAAATGAACGTTCAACAGAAGCGTGGCAGAGCTTCCTCGCGGCGTGAGTTCCTCAAGCGGTCGGGCAGCGGTTTGGCGGGCGCGGCACTGGTCGGTGCGCTCGGGGCGCGGGCCTATGCCGGCGAAGACAATGCGATCAAGGTGGCGCTGATCGGTTGCGGAGGGCGCGGGACGGGGGCCGCCTTCAACGCGCTTTCCACCAAGGGCCCGACGAAACTTTGGGCCATGGCCGACGTCTTCGAGAACCGGCTGAAGTCCAGCCATGCCAATCTCTCCAAGGACTTCCCCAAGCAGGTGGACGTTCCGCCCGAACGCCGCTTCCTGGGGATGGACGCATTCAAGAAGGCGATCGACGCCCTGGGCGACGGCGGCGTGGCCATCCTCACCACGCCTCCGGGCTTCCGGCCGATCCACCTGGAATACGCCGTCGAGCAGGGCCGCCACGTGTTCATGGAGAAGTCGTTTGCCGTGGATGCCCCGGGCATCCGCCGCGTGCTGAAGGCGGGGGAGGAGGCCAAGAAGAAGAATCTCAAGATCGCCGGCGGCCTGATGAGTCGCCACTACAAGCCGCTGGAGGACGCGGTCCGCCAGATCCACGACGGGATCATCGGCGAGGTGATCACCTGTTGGGCCTACCGCGAGCACGGCCCGGTGGGATTGGCTCCCAAGCCCGCCGGGACGAGCGAGTTGGCCCACCAGATCCGCAACTACAGCAATTTCACCTGGGTCAACGGCAGCTTCCTCCTGGACTGGCTGATCCACAACATCGACGTCTGCTGCTGGGTTAAGGGCGCCTGGCCCGTGTCGGCGCAAGGTCAGGGAGGGCGCCAGCTTCGCAAAGAGCCCGACCAGCTCTTCGACCACTACGCGGTGGAGTACAGCTTTGGCGACGGGACGCGGATGGTCGCACAAGGGCGGCACATGGTCGACTGCTGGGACTTCTGGGGCGGCGTGATCCACGGCGCGAAGGGTTCCGCGATTCTCGGTGAGAACCAACCGGAGCCCCGCATCTACAAGGGCCACCAGCAGACGCCCGAGAACCTGATCTGGGAGTATAAGGGGCCGGGCTGCGACGCCTACCAGGTGGAGCACGACCTGCTGTTCGAGGCCATCCGCCAGGACAAACCCTACAACGAGACGGAGCGCTGCGCCTATGGCGCCATGACGGGCATCCTCGGCCGCATGGCCGCCGAGTCCGGCAAGCTGATCACTTGGGAACAGGCCCTGGCCTCAAACGTCGAATTGGCGCCCGGGCTGGAGCAGATCACGAGCCTCGACGCACCCGCACCGGTGATGCCCGACGCACAGGGCCGCTATCCGGTGGCCATGCCGGGCTTTACCAAGGTGCTTTGAGGCATATCGTTTAGCCGTCGCCGGCACGGCGATGTGGGCGCTTGTCCCGGGCCGACGTGCCGTCGGCCGCTAAACGCAATACGGTTGCATTAAGGACGAACTTGGCGTCGCCTCAGTGGCACCGGCGAGACGCCGGTGCCACTTGACCCTTCTTGATCCTGCACCTAATTCAACGGTCTTGCGGCAAAACGGCACATCGCCTCCTACCAGCATAGCTTCGCCCGGGGATCCTGGGCATGCCGCCGACTGAACTCTTCGATCATCTGGCGGTCAGCGTCGCTGAGATCCTTGGGCAGGACGATCTGGACTTCGGCCAGCAGATCACCGGGCGAGCCGCTCCTAGGCGCCACGCCGTGACCCTTCAGCCGCAGCTTCGTCCCGCTGGAGCTGCCGGCGGGAACGCCCAGCGTGACGGTGCCTCGCGGGGTGGGCACGTCGACTTTGGCCCCCAAGGCGGCTTCGGCCAGGGTCACCGGGACCTGCACATGGAGGTTGTTTCCGCGCCGCTGGAAGCAGGGGTGCGCCGCCACGCGAATCGCGATCAGGATATCCCCTGCCGTGCCGCCGCGTGGTCCCGGCTCACCCTGGCCGCGGACGCGGATCTTCTTGCCCTCTTCGATCCCCGCGGGGATCTTCACCGCGATCGTTTCTGCCTTGCCCGACTTGCGGTGCAGCGTAAGCTGCACCTCCCCCCCGGTGATCGAGGTCTGGAAGGGGATCTGTAGCTCGTGGTGGACGTCGGCGCCGCGGCGGGGGGCGGCCGAAGCGGGGCCGCGCGGCTTGCTGCCGGCGGCACGGCGGAACTGGGTGAAGATATCGCCGAATCCCCCGGCCGGCTCCTCGCCGAATCGCTCGCCGAAAAACTGGCTGAAGTCGAAGCCTTCGGCACCGAATCCCCCGGGCCCGGCCCCAGGTCCGCCTCCCCAGGAAGGACCCGTACGCGGTCCGCCGGCCCCCATCGTCTCGAACGAGCTGCCGTAGCGGTCGTACATCTCCCGCTTCTCGGCGTCGTTGAGTACGTCGAAGGCCCTCTGGACCTGCTGGAACTTCTTCTTGGCCGTTTTGTCGTTGGGATTCATGTCTGGGTGGTACTTCCGGGCCAGCTCACGGTAGGCCTTCTGAATCTCGGCCTGCGAGGCATCCCGTCGAACCCCCAGCACCTTGTAGTAGTCCTCAGCCATTTCGCCGTAGCCTTCCCGCGGAACCGGTGGTTTACCGTGCGACGGCACACGGTCTGACAACAGCATTCTAAAGGGTTTGCGTGCCTTTCATCAAGGTGGGCGAGTGACACCACTTGGAGGGGACGATGGCCTCCGCGGGGCGAATGCCCGGCGCAAGAAGAAAGCCGGACCTGCAACCAGATCCGGCTGGGGTTTCTCGGACTGGGGAACCGGGGCCAACAGGGCAGGTCCCGACTCCCAAGGGGTTGGATTCACCGGGCGTCCGAGCAACCGGCTAAAAGGAAAGCAAGCGGGACTCCTATCGAGAATCCTCAAGCGCTGGCCGGAGCCGGAGCCGGAGGGGCCTCGTCCGCCTTACCACAAACAGGTGGCGCCGGGCAGCAGGTCTTCGGCTCGCAGGTCTTCGGACGGCACGTCCTATGCCGAGCAAAAAGTGGACGGCAAGTCTTCGGACGGCAGGTCTTCGGCGCGCAAGTCTTCGGCTCGCAAGTCTTCGGCTCGCAGGTCACCGGCTCACAGGCCTTCGGCTCGCAAGTCTTCGGCTCACAAGTCTTCGGCTCGCAAGTCTTCGGACGGCAAGTCCGGAGGCGGCCAAGCAGCGGGTGGCAAGTCTTCGGCTCGCAGGTCTTCGGCTCGCAGGTCTTCGGCTCGCAAGTCTTGGGCTCGCAAGTCTTGGGCTCGCAAGTCTTTGGACGGCACGTCCGGAGGCGGCCAAGCAACGGATGGCAGGTCTTCGGACGGCAGGTCTGCGGAGCACAGGTCTCCGGGGGACAAGCCGCCGGGGCACAGACTTCAGGGGCAGGAGCCACTGCAGCAGCGGGGGCCTCCGCAGCCTTTTCTTCGGCCGCAACCTGCTGCCCTGCACCCCAGAAGGCCAGACCCAGCACCGCGAGAAACACCGCAATGCCACAAATACACGTGCGATTCATTCGAGAAACCTCCAACTAACAGGTACCGTAGCGTTAAGGGACTCGCACTCGTGCCGTCATATATTTCTCGCTTCCCAACCCTGACGGCTTCCAGTCAGGGAAGCGCTCAAACGGGACTCCGCCACCTCGTTCTCCCAGCCTTTTCACTGCCCTGTTGAAGCTTTACGGGCTGGGGACCCGTGGTAACGAATGCACGGTTTAGACCGTTAGGCTAGCATAGCTCGGCCGGTTGTCAACCGGGGAAACGAGAGTTTGTGCGTCCTGGGCCACGCCGGCATTCTGGGAATGATATACTGGTCGTCTGCAAAAGCCCAGGGTCTTGGCTGCCGCCGCAGGCGTGAACCAACGAAAAAAGGAGGCTCCCCGGGGGTGGGATCCTCCTTGGCTTGGTAGTCGTAAGTGCTTGAACAACAAACGCTTATGTCTTACCGGCGGCCTGGCTCAATCGCCGCAGAGAGCCAGTTCAGGCCGACTACCGCCCCAGCGGGGGAGGGCGGAAACCCGAAAGTCCCTGGAAACGGCAGAAAAATGCCGCTGGCTGTCCTCAACGACGGATCGATTTCTCGGAATTCTCTGTTCCTTGGGCCTGGAGATCCTTCTGCTGGGCCCGCCGACGCTTCTCTTGTTGGACCCACTCCTGCTTCTTGAGCATCTCCTCGGGGTCTTCAAAATTCAGCAGCAGGGGCGGTTCCCCCTTGAAGATCGTGGCTGCCACGCCCGCAATCCGCCAGCCCTCCGGTTCCCGGCGGACCATCCACAAGATCTCGTCGGTCTGCCTTCGGGAGTTCTCGTCCAGGTCGCTCCAGGTGCTGGCCACCCGTGCCCCGTCCTCGGCCAGGTACTCCACCTTGCCGACCTTGAACTGGGCGGTGTCGCTGCCCGGGGGAGCCACTTCCATGTTCTTCTCGGCCGTCTTCCGGCGTGCGGTCTTGGTGAGCATGGCAGCGGCCTTTTCGTCGTTGCCCGTGCGCACGGCCTCGAGGAAGTCAGAGACGGCCGCGGCCGGCCCGGCCTGCTGGGCGCCGGTCTTCCCGCCGGCGACGCCGCCTGACTGTGCGTCACCACCGCCGGCACCCGGCTTCTCACCGGCCCGATCTGATCCACCACAACCCATCACGCCGACGGCCAAGATGGCCAGCCAAACGATCCAACCTGTCCGCCACATCCTTGCGGTCTCCTGATTTGGGCATGACTACACGCCGAATCCCCTTGGGGTGGCAGAGTGTCGCAGGAACCAGGGCCTGAGTCAAGACGAGAAAGGGGAACTGGAAGGGGAAAGGGGGAGAAGGAAAGGGGGGTGACGGAAGGGGGCTGCGTAAAGGAGACAGATTCAGCCGGCCTCCTTTACCCTGCCCCACTGCAACGGAGGCACCACCGGACAGTGGAAGGTGCGATGCGGCCACGGTATCCTGGAAGGTGTGTTCAGCCTGTAACAGGTGCGGGCTGACCGCAATGGAACCCGCCCGGTTCTTGTTGTGGAGCGGGCGGCAGTAACATGGTGCACCATCGGACAAGGGAGAACTGCATGAGATCTCGCACCATCTTTCTGGTCGGAGCTTCGACTGTCCTGGCGTTCGCAGTGGTCTCGCACGCCGAGGTCAGGACGGTTGTGGAGCATCACCCCAACGAGAACGCGACGCCCGACTTCAAGTTCAAGAACGTTCCCTCGCCTTCCCAGAGCGACGCGGCGACAACGGCCAAGTTCACCATCGTCGACGGCAGGCGGGACACCAACGGCGGCGACGTCGATGTGCTCCACGACGGCCAAGTCCCCACCGACGAGGACCAGCCGTCGGAGAGCTTCTTCTTCGCCGCCGGCAGCGAGGGAGGCCGGCTGCTGGTGGACCTGGGCAGCGCCACCGATGTCAAGCATGTCAATACGTATTCGTGGCATCGCGACACGCGCGGACCGCAGGTGTATACGCTTTATGCCAGCGACGGGAGTGGTGACGGCTTCAACGCCCGGCCGAAGAACGGGACCGACCCGGAGAGGTGCGGGTGGAGACTGGTGGCGAAGGTCGATACGCGGCCGAAGGAGGGCAAAGGCGGCGGGCAGTACGGCGTGAGCATCTCCGATTCCAGCGGCGCGATCGGCAAGTATCGCTATCTCCTGCTGGACGTCGCCCGCACCGAAGCCACCGATCCCTTCGGCAACACGTTCTACAGCGAAATCGACGTGGACGACGGCAAGCCGCGGGAGGTGGTGGCAAAGCCGAAGCCGGAACCGCGCAGGGAGATCGTTGAGGCGGACGGAGGAACGTACCGGATCACCATCGACACGACCGAAACGCCCGACCTGACCGAGTGGGCGCACAAGGAGCTGGCGCCGGTCGTGCAACAGTGGTATCCGAAGATCGTCAAGCTGCTGCCCAGTGATGGATATGAAGCACCCAGGAAGGTCGCCATCACCTTCAGTGCGGACATGCGAGGCGTGGCGGCGACCGGCGGAACGCGTGTCCAGTGCGCCGCGGGCTGGATCAGGCAGAACCTCCAGGGCGAAGCCAAGGGGGCGGTCGTACACGAACTGGTGCACGTCGTGCAACAGTACGGCCGGGCGCGGCGCGCCGGTCCCAACGCCGCGCGGACCCCGGGTTGGCTCGTGGAGGGGATCGCCGACTACATCCGTTGGTTCCTTTACGAGCCGGAGACCCGCGGTGCCGAGATCACCGGGAGAAACATTGCCCGCGCTCGGTACGACGCCAGCTATCGCGTGAGCGGGAATTTCCTCAACTGGGTCACCAAGACCTACGACAAGGAGCTTGTCCGGAAGTTGAATGCGGCTGCTCGCGAGGGCCGATACAGCGAGGACCTTTGGAAGGAGTATACCAGCCACACCGTCGAAGAGTTGGGCGCCGAGTGGAAAGCCAACCTCGAAAAGAGCCCGGCCGCCGCGCCTGCCGCCGCCGTGGACGGCTCGTAACTGAACACCTCGACTGAAGAGGAGAGAGCAGCGAGGACTTGTGCCGTGCGAGCAATCTCTCTGCCGATGGTCCTGGTCCTTAACTGGCTGGTGGCTGGCGTTTTCGGCGGGCCCGCCGCGGGGGCGGAAGCCAAGGTGGCCATCCTCTACTGCACGGATCTGTTCCACCCCCATGACGATCCCGACGACCATTTCGATTTGGCGACGCTTTTTGCGATCGAGGAATTCGACGTCCGCGGTATCGTGCTGGACCTGGGCGCGAAGCAGAAGCAGCAGACGGGCCGGCCGGCCGTCGACCAGATGATGTGGATCACCGGGCGCCGGGTGCCCTGCGCCGTCGGGCTGGGGCGTCCCCTCGCCAGCCGGGCGGACAAGGCCCTCGATCAGCCCGAGGAGTTCCAGGGCGGCGTGCGGCTGATCCTCGGCACGCTTCGCGACTACCCCGGGAGGGTAGTGATCTTTTCGACGGGGAGCTGCCGCGACCTGGCCGCGGCCTTCAATCGCCAGCCCGATCTGTTTCGCCGGAAGGTCCGGGCGGTATACGTCAACGCCGGCAGCGGACCGGCCGGCGTGCAGACGGAGCACAACGTCGGCCTGGATCCGCAGGCCTATGCCCGCATGTTCGAGTCGGGGCTGCCGCTGTACTGGTGCCCCTGCTTTGGCACCGAAGGGTACCAGACGCTGCTCAGGATCGACCAGTCGCGGGTGATCGGCGGGTGCGCGCCGGCGGTGCAGAACTTCTTCGTCTACTGCCTTACGCGATCGCAGGCCGACCCGATCCGGTTTCTCCACTCCGGGCCGCACCCGCTGCCCGAGGGCCAGCGGAGGATGTGGTGCACGGCGGCGCTGCTTCATGCTGCCGGGTGGAGGATCTACCAGCGCGGAGCGGACGACTTTGTGGCCTTGCGTCCCGGCGATGCGCGGCAAGCCGGCCTTGCCGAAAAGGAAATCCGCGTCTTCGAGTTCCTGCCGATCCGCGGCCGAGTGGCTGAGGAGCTGAAAGAGGGGAAAATGCGGCTCGACGTTCAACTCCATCCTTCCGAACCAGAAGGCTTTGTCTTCCGCGCCACGGACGACCGCTATGGCCCGGTCATCGGATCCTGTCTGAAGAACCTGCTGAGCAGCCTCGGCCGGGGTGACGGTGGCGACAAGTAGTAGGGTGGGCATCGCCCACCAACACACAACGCATTGTGCTGGGCGATGCCCACCCTACAGCGATTCATTACCTCTTAGAACTCCAACTCCATCAGATCGTCGCCCAGCTCGGTCGCCGGGAAGATCGCCCGGGCGACGTCCAGGCCGATGGGGTCGTCTTCGGTGGCCAGCGGATTGAGGTGGACCAGGACCAGGCGGCCGACCTGGGCCGCTCGGGCGACCTGGGCCACCGGCGTGGTGCAACTGTGGCCGGTCTTCTGTGCCCAGTCGGCGTAGGCGTCGGGGAAGTAGCATTCGTGGAGCAGGAGGTCCACGCCGCGGATCTTCTTGACGTAATCGGCATCGGGCGCGGCCGTGGTGTCGGTCACGTAGGCCAGCGAATGGCCGGGCCAATCCAACCGATAGCCGATCGACCCGCCCTGATGTTCCAGCGGGAAGTGGGTCAGGCGGCCGCCATCGGGCAACGAGACTTGCTCGGCCAGCGGGCGAAGCTCGTAGGGCGGCTTCTTCGGGAAGAGGTGTTCGGAGAACATGTGCTGGTCGACGGCCGCCAGCTTCTGTGGGTCGCCGTGGACGGTGATCCGATCCAGGGGATGGACGTAGAGCACGCTCAAGAGATAGGTCAGCCCGATGACGTGGTCGAGGTGGGCGTGGGTGAGGAAGATGTCCAGCTCGCGGGTTTCCAGGTACTCGGCGGCGCGAAACATCGCCGTGCCGGCGTCGAGCATCACGCCGCACTGGGGGAGCATCATGCAGGGCGTGTGCCGCCGCTGGTTCGGATGGTAGCCGGTGGTGCCCAGCAGGACGAGTTTCATGGCGGTTCGATTGTATTCACCGTTTCGGGCCCGGCAAGCGCTCCAACTGCTTCTGCAACTCATCCAGGAGCACGTTTCGGGCGGCGTTTTCGAGGAACTGGCGGCTGACGCGATCCATCTCGCGGCGGTCGATCTGCGGCTTGCTGAGGGTCCCGCCGATCGGCAGCCGGATGGTCTGGTTCCGCAGCGCCGAGCCGAGCACGTTGTTGCCGAGCCACTTGGGCGGGACGGGCATCTCGGCCATGAGGGCCAACGTCTGGTCCAGGCCGACCGAGCCGTAGGTGCGGATCGTCAGATCGGGGAAGATCAGCTCCAGCCCCTGATGGTAGACGCGGCCGCCGACCATGCGGAACGGCACGACCGACTCGCGGCGAAGGTTGGCGGGGGCCGCCCGGCCCAACAGGATCGCCAGCTCGCGGACCAGCGGCCCGGGGCTTACCTGGACCGAGTGGATGGTAAACCGCCCTGCCAACTCCCCTTTGGCCGGATCGTCCAGCGGGACCCGGCAGCCGTCCAGGTCGATCGAGAAATTGCCCTCGGCGGTGCTGACGTCGGCCAGCACCGGGGCGATGTACTTCAGCGCCGAGGCGCACATGGCCGGTGTGATCTGCACCTGCTTGACCACCGGACCCGGCGGCAGGCTGAGCTCGGTCGGCTCGGGGGCCAGCCTCAGTCGTGGTGCCAGCAGCAGGCGTCCCCCGTTGACGGCCAGGTCGAGCGGCTCCGCTTGCAGGGCGCCGCCGGCCAGGGCGGCCTTCAGCTCGCCGGGGCCCACCTGGAATCCGTAGGCGTCGGCCCGCTCCCAACGCACGCCGGCATCGGCCTGTGCCTTGGCCAGTTCCAGCGGACCGCGATAGGAGGCCGGGCTTGTGCCGCGCCCGACGATCCGCACGCCCGAGCCGACGTACGACTGCCACAGCCCGGCGAGCTTCTCCAGGTCGTATTGGATCTGTCCGCCCAGTTGCAGGTCGGTCTGCTGGTTGGACTGGGTGATCTGGCCGTCGGCGTGGGCACTCAGACTGTCGGCGGTGAGGTCTGCACGCTCCAGCCGGAGGATCTTGGCCTGATGTTCGTAGCCGCCGCGGGCGACGAGGTGGACCTGCGGCTCCTGGAGCCGCTTGCCCGAGGAGAACGTGACGTCCAGGTTGCCGACCTGGGCGTCGAGCTGGCCGTCGGTCCGGCCGGCCGATTGGGAGAGTTCGGCCGTGCCGGAAAGGTCTCCGGCCATCTGCCAGGCGCCCTGCCGGTTCGGATCTGCAATCCACCGGTGCATTCGCCCCAGGTTTCCCTGGTATTTCAGGGAAGCCGCGATTCGCGGCGGGGACTCCTCGGGCAGGTCCAGCACGACGGGGCTGGCCTGAATGGAAAGGCTCTGGCTGGCCAAGGAGACAGATTCCATCCGCAGCCGGTGCTGCAGCAGGTCCCAGTTGCCGGAGAGATCCAGCTCCACGTGCGGTTCGTCGACGCTGAGCGAAGCCGTCCGCCAGCGGAGCTGCTCGACGGTGAGCTTGGATCGCGAGACGCCGACGCCGTCTGCCGACGCGGTGGCCTGTGCGGTCAGCGCATAGGCACCGGACGGGATCCAGTCTTGGAGGCCGAACCAGCGGGCGACGCGCGCCGGCCAGTTCTGAAGCTGGCCCTGTGCCTGTAGTTTCACGGGCCAGGTTCCGCCACCGCGGAAGTCGAGCACCGGCTGCGCGAGTTCCGCCCGGACGTGCTCCGTCGGGCTCTTCAGTTCCAGGGATGCGGCGTGCAGTCGGGTGTCGACCTCCACATCCAGCGGGTACCCGGTCCGGCCGCTGGCCGAGAGAAACACCAGCAGGTTTTCTTCCGTCCAGGGCTGCCGCTGCGGCATGACGAGGCGGAACCCTCGGAGCTGGAGTTCGGCATCGGCCTGAAACTGTTGTTGTTCGGAGCGGGACCAGTTGAGTTGCGCCCACCCGTCGCCACCCAGTTCGATCCCGCCCAGGTCGACGAACTGGCCCAACTGATCGGCCAGCTCCTTGAGGTTGAAGCTGGCCGAGGCCGCCAGCTCGCGGGGCGTGCCGGCCGCATTGAGCTTCAGGAAGTCCGACTCGCACTTGAGGCTCTCGACCACCGGCCCCTCGCGGCCGTCGCGCGCGGCCAGCGTGACGAGGATCGGCTTTTCCCAGGCCAAATGGCGGCCGCGGTAGGTGGCCTTGAGGTTGGCGGCCTCGATCCGGCCCCGCCAGACCATCCCCTGGGCATCGGGCCCCTGGGAGTCGCGGCCGCTGCTGAGCGCCAGTTGCACCTGCCCGGAGGTGACTTCGGTCTCCGGCCGGATGTGCAGCGTGCCCGGGAGCATGTGGGCCAGTCGGGCCAGCTCGATGCGGCCGTCGATCTCGCACGTTTGTTGCAGGGCAAGAGTCAGCAGAGATTTGGACTGACGGTCGCCCAGGTCGAGGGTGCCGCGCAGGGAGGCGTTGCCGAGGTCGCAATCGACCGACGACTGCATGACCTCGACGCGATTCGCCTGCCGGGCGACTTGGCAGGCGGCGCCCAGGCGGCTGAGCTGCACCCGGTCGGTTCCCAGCCAGGGCGCCGACAGCGCGAGGTCCTCGCCGGTCACGTCCGCCCGGACGGTCGTTTGGGCGGCTTCCGCCTCGCCGCTCCACTGCGTATCGATCTTGCAGCGGAGGCGCCCCGAGAACTGCGTCCGGGGCGCGAACCGCCGGATAAGTGATCCGAGCATTGCCAGCGGGACGTCGTCGGACTCGATCTTCAGCTCACCCGCGGTGGCAGCCGGCCGGTCTTCGGTGTCGAGCTGCTGCATGGTCAGGCCGGCGGCAAACCGGCCGGGATGCTGCGGGTCGGGCACGGTGGCGGACGTTTCCAGCTTCAGCGTCGCGTCGGCGCCGGCCGAGGTGCTCAAGGAGAGCTGGAGCTTCTCGATCTGCCAGGCTCGCCCGCTCTGCGGGTCGGTGAGCGAGACGCTGCCGTCGACGATCTCGAGCGACACGTCGATTTCGCGGGGCTCTTCGCTGGGGACCAGGTAATTCGCCAGCAGGTCCTCGACGTTGCTGCCGTCGTCGCGGAGCAGGACCGACAAGGTGGGCTGCTCGAGCCGTAAGTGCCCCAGCTTCGAGCGGTTCCAGAGGATCGCCGCCAGCGACTTGCTGCCGGAGAGTTCCGGCGCCTGGAGCACGGTTTGGCCGTTGGAGTCGCAGACCTCGACGCCGCGGGCAGTAATCGGCGAGAACCAGCCCAGCGAGGCGGACTCTACCGCGACCGTGCCGTTCAGATCGCCGGCAACCTTGGCCAGGGTCCAGCCGAGCAACGGGGTATGGGCCACGATCGCCGGTGAGAACCAGAGGAGCGTGGCCAGCAGGAGAAGGGCTGCCAGCAGCCGCCAGCGGCGTCTGCGGACCGGCCGAGAGGGCGTAGTCTCCTGCGCGGTGGGGGCTTCGTGGTGTCGGGTTCGGCGGCGGCGTCCGGTCAGCAAGGCCATGATCCACCTCCGTGAGGACGTTTGGCGCGCGAGATTGTAGTCGGAAGCGGGGGTAGAAGCCAGCCCGATTGCCTGGGCACAGCCGGCGCGGATACTCGGCAAACCTGTTTGTAGTGCCCCGATTCATCGGGGCAACGTCGGCGATGCGGGCAGGAGACCGCATGAATGCGGTCACTACGAACGCCTTCACCTGCCGGGATACGTAAGTTCTTTTCGGGCAGTGTCTTACATCCTCTCGCCGGATAACAGCCCCACGGCACCACACCCTACCGGAAGTCCGGCAGGTTGCCCGCCGCGTCGAAGGGCAGATCGCGGAGTGCGGTGAGGATTTCCAGGTCGTGGCGCTGTCGGGCCTCGTCAAGATAGGCGGCGGAGCACTCGACCTCGGAAAGTTGGAGGGTGTTGGCGATCCAGAGGAGTCTTGCCTGCGGAGGCTCGGTCAGGCCGATGGTACCCAGTGCCGCGTCGAGCATCTGCCGGTCGGTTTCGTAATCCAGCGGCGGCATGGCGGCCGAGACGTGGCCGGCAACCAGGGCGTTGAGCCGGACGGCCGCGAAATCGGTCTGGCGGAGAAGCTGCGTCTTGCAGAACTCGGCCAGCCCGATGCCGATCGAGTTGCCGTGGGTCTCGGGGGTCAGGCCCCGCAGGGCGATCCGCTTGACCTTGGGGAACTCGCCTGCGACGGCCTTGTGATCGTCGAACTTGCGGCCCACGACGTTGGCGTCGAAGCCCACGCCGCTGATGTTCTTGCCGATCTTGTCGATCAGCAGCACGTCGACGTATTGAAACGGCAGCCGCGGCAGCCACTTTCGCGCCAGCAACAGGAGCTGCTTCTCGCGTGTCTCGAACTGGTCGGGCGCGACGGCCTCGATCAGGGCCGTCTGGTCGTAGGCGTTCTCGACGACGGCCAGCCCGGCCAGGATGCGGCATTTCTCAAGCAACTGGCCGACGACGCTGCGGATGATCTGGCCGAAGCTGTAGTCCTGGATCGCTCGGTGGTAGACCTTCGCCCCCTCGCACTTACCCAGCCCGATGAGCATCATCTTCATCAGTCCGCTTTCGATCTGGCCGGCAAACAGGGTGTGCGGCTTGACCCGATTGCAGATCAAGACGTGATCGGCCTGGAAGGCGTGGCGGTCGAAATGGACGGGGAAGCCTTCAGGGGTGCGGCAGACGACGACGGTTTCCATGCCGGCGCGGATCGGGCAGCCGATGAAGTCCTCCGTGATCCCGTACGACTCGATGAGCTGCCGTTGCCCTTCGGCGGTGCCGCCGCCGTGGCTGCCCATGGCGGGGACGACCAGCGGCCGGGCATCGAGCCCCTTCAGGTGCGCCACGACGGCGCGAACGATCTGAGCGACGTTGGCGATCCCTCGGCTCCCGGCGGTGATCGCCACGCTCTGCCCGGGACGGACCTTCTTACCCAGTTCCAAACGCGCAAGCTGGGCCTGCACTTCGGCGGGGACTTCGGCGACGCGGGGCGCCTCGAAGGTCTGTCGGAGACGGAAGATCTGGGGGCCGGGCGGCATGACGGCAGACTGGTTGGGGTCGGCGGAATGTCTCATTCTACCGCCGTTTTTTCCTGCTTTCCGAAGAAAATCCGCTGACCGTTCTGAAATCCGCGATACCATGCGGAGGAGACTGGTGTTTACAGTGTATGGTCGGTTCCCTTTGTTGCCGAGAGATGTCAGTCTACAGGGACCGGTCACGCCCCACCTTTGCATACGATCGAACGGGGGGATGGCTGCCCGAGGTGGTTTGTCCGCGGCGGCCCAAGACCTGTTTGAACGCCTACCACCTGGCGGGCTCATGGCGAGTCCGCCAGGTCGTTGTCCCACGGCATGCGATATGGCCTGCACACAAATAAGTTGGTCAATTGTGGCTTTGGGGTGGCCGGGATCGAGCGTAGCGAGCCCCCGAAATCGTAGGCACTGTGGGCTCACTTCGTTCGACCACAGCCACCCGAAATTGCACAAGTTATTCTCGCGCAGCGGCTTGCGTTGCGAGTCGCACGACGTCGCCGGCAGGGCCGGCCGATCGTGGTGCGCCCCCGGTGTGGGCAGCGACGTCGGTCGTGGATGGTAGTTGCCATACCGTGGGCTCAAAGATCGAAAGAGGACAAGATGAGATGAAACCTCGTCGAGCTTCATCGTTTGGCAGACTCCAGGCCATCAGTCGTTTCGAGAGCCTTCGGAGGATTCTCACCTCGGGGGAGTACGCGGAGCACCTGGACAAGCCGCTAGCGTACTGGGCACTGCCGGCCGACCGCCGGCTACCCTTGGCTTTCCTAGGCCGGACGCTGAAAGACCTCCTCAGCACGCCCTTCAGGCAGCTTTGCCTGACGCCGGGGATCGGCCAGAAGAAGATCGACTCGTTTGTGAAGTTGCTGGCGCGGGCCGCCAACACGGATCCGTCGGAGCTGCCCGAGGAACTCGTCCCCACGCCGGAGCATCACCCGGGGGAGGCCACTGAAGGTACCTCGCCGGGTGGAAACGGTTTTGATCCGGGCTGCGCTTCTGAAGTCGTGTGGAGCCAGTGGCGAGCCAGCGTGATCAAGCACGGATTAGGCGACGAGCCGCTGGGCCGGTTAGCGCCCAGCCTGAAGCAGATGACTCGGGTCATCTGGGACTCACCCCTGCGAGCCTACACCGACTGCACGTTGGGTGAGATGCGGGCGATGAAGACCCACGGCGAGAAGCGGGTCCACGCCATCCTGGAGGTCTTTCACAGCGTACACGCGCTGGTGGCCAACATGGGGACCCGGGACCACTTGATCTTGCGAATCGTCCCCCGCTTGATCGACAGGACCGAGCAGTGGATTGGCAAGGCGTTGCAGCGGCCGGGCGTGCCCAGCCGGGAGGAGATCTTCGAAGAGTTCATCGGCCCGCTGCTGGAGCAGATTCGCATCGACGCCACCGGGCAGATTGTCAGCTTGGCGGAGGACCGCCTGGGGATCCGCGGACCGATCACCAGTGTGCGGCAGGTGGCGCGGAGCATGGGCTTGACCCGCGCGCGGGTGTATCAATTGCTCAACGAGATCAACGACGTGATGGTGGTCCGTTGGCCGACCGGCCGTCACCAGGCGTATGAGCTGCGTGCCAAGCTGCTGGCGGAGTCGGCCGAGATGGAGCATCCTCCGGACCTGGAGCAGTTCTGCGCCGCCGTCGAGCTGTTCTACCCGGGTAGCCGGCGTGGCGCGGCCGGCTCGCTGGAGCCGGTGCCGGCGTCGGAACGGCCCGCGGACCAATCCGTCGAGACGGGGGTAGGCGTGTGAGGGGATGGTGATCTGGCGGACCTTCCTTGTCGTCCTGCTGCACGTGTCGGCGATCTGTCTTTCCGCGCAGCCCCTGCCCGCCGCCCAGCCCGGACCGGCGGCGGACCAGGTGTTTCCCGATCCCCAGGCGTTTTTCGACCGCCTCTTCGGGGAAGATCGCGAAGAGGACCAGCAGGCACTGGCCGAGATCGAAATCTCCCCGGAGGAGGAACGGCAGAGGGGAGAGGAGGTCGTCCGGGCGTACCTGGCGGAACTGAAGCGGCAGAAGATTCGAGTTGTGGTCCGGGGCAAGGAGGTGGACTATTTGCGGGCCCTGGTCGAGACGATCCGGCCGCTGATGGAGAACGGCAAGCGTTACCCGCGGATCACGATTTACGTGGCCCAATCGTCCCGCTGCGACGCCCGCTCGCTGCCCGGCGGCACGCTGGTGTTCTTTCGCGGGCTGCTGGAGACTGCCGAGAGCGAGGCGGCGGTGGTGGGGATCGTGGGCCACGAGCTTGCCCACCTGGACCGCGGGCACCACCTCTGGCGCTTGCGCCGGCTCAAGCTGGCCGAGCGGACGTTTTCCCAGGGCGGCAAGGATTTCTCCCCGGACCGTTTCTTCAAGGCGGGGAGCACGATGCTGCAAGTCTGGACGAGGCCGTTCCGGCCGGAACTCGAGGCGGAGGCCGACCGCGACGGGGCCCGCTGGGCCTACGCGTCCGGCTACGATCCCCGCGAGACGGCCCGGCTGTTTCTCAGGCTGCGGGACCGCGGAAAGGACCCGGCGGTTCCGCTGCCCTCCTTCCTGCAAAGCCATCCGGCGGCGGAGGGCCGTCACCAGGCGATCATGGAGCTGTACGACAAGCTCCAGCAGGAGAAGCCGCAGCAGAAGCTCTACGTCGGCCGAGAGAACCTCCGCCGCCGCGTGCCGCGGGCACAGCAAGAGTTCAAGGAGTAGGGTGCATTGCTGGCCGGCGTGTCCCACGGCTTGCCGCAAGACAAGCCGTGCCGGGGTCTTGCTGCTCCTGCGGCTTCTACGAAACGGTTGGACAGTATCCCGGGCGTGCTACTGGCGTCGACCGTGGGCCAGGCGAGCCATGTCTGACCGAACCCAGCGGGCAACCGATCTTCCCCTGCGGGGGCATTTCAGCTTATGATTGTGGTTATGGGACAAGCGGCCAATGTCAATCCCGATCTGCTCGTTTGGGCACGCGAGTCCATCAATATGGACTTGGACACGGCTGCCAGCAAGATCGGTGTCCACGCTGACCGCTTACGCACATGGGAAGCCGGCCGCGGGCAGCCCACTATCATCCAGGCGCGCAAGATGTCCGGAGTCTACCGCCGTCCTCTCGCGGCGTTCTTTCTGCCGCAGCGCCCATCTGAGCTGGGTTTCACAGTGCCCCACGATTTCCGTCGGTTGTCCCACGACCAACCCCGTGCACTCAGCTCGGAGTTGATCGCCGAGTTACGTCGAGTCGAATACCTACGGGACGCAGCTATCGAACTCGCGGAGGAGATTCCGCAGGAACCCAAACGCTTCGTTCGAACGTGCCGACTTGACGAACCGCCGGTGCAAGTGGCTCGGAGAGTGTTGGAGTTGCTGGGAATGGGGCCTGCGCCCCGTGCGGGTTGGAAGACTGCCTACGACGCGTTGAACGGCTGGAAGGACGCGATTGAGCAGCAAGGCGTGCTCGTCATGCACCTGATCCGGGTCGAACTGCGGGAGGTCCGGGGGATTGCCATCGCGGAACGTACTTTTCCCTTGGTTGCTCTCAATGGGAAGGATCCGCCTTACGGGCGAGTCTTCACGCTAGTCCATGAGTTCGTCCACTTGATGTTGGGTGCAACAGGCATCTCGAACATGCGGCTATCGCGCCGTCCGCGCACCCGTGATCAGCGAATCGAGCAGTTCTGCAATCAGGTCGCAGGTGAGGTTCTTGTCCCAAGCGAGGCACTGCGCTCGCACCCGTACGTCCAGCGCGCACCCCGCCGGCTGGATTGGCCTGACGAAACGATCACTGGTCTTTCGGATTTCTTCCGGGTCAGCCGCGAAGTCATCGTGAGGCGCCTTGCAGTACTCCGTCTCACGACGAATGATTTCTACCGCCAGAAACGCCAGCAATACGCGCAGGAGCGCGAAGCGGCAGGGCCATCGCCCGGCGGTCCCCTGCCCATGCCTCGCCGCATTTTGCGTGCTGTTGGCCAACCCTTCGCCCGGATAGCGCTGGATGCGTACCACCGCGAAGCGATCTCTGGTAGCGACCTTGCCGAGCTTCTTGGCGCACGGCTGAAACACTTGCCAGCGGTGGAAGAACTCCTGGCCGGTCGAAACGTGCTCACCGGAGGTGACCGGTGACGTACTGCATCGACACAAGCGCGCTGATGGATGCCTGGATACGCAACTACCCTCAAGAAGCGTTTCCAACGCTTTGGCGGAAGATCGACGTCCTGATCGACGACGGCCGCCTAATCTCATCTGAGGAGGTCCTGCACGAACTGGAGCGGAAGGAGGGGGACGCACTCCACGCCTGGGCCAAGGGGCGAAGAGCTATCTTCGCTCCTCTGGACGACGCGGTCCAAGCGTGTGCTTCGGAGATCATGGCCAAGCACCCTCAACTCGTTGATTCGCGAACGGGGAAGAGCTTCGCTGACCCTTGGGTGATCGCCACCGCCTGCGCCAAGGACAGCACTGTCGTGACCGGCGAGAAGCCTACTGGAAAGCCAGCTCGGCCGAAGATCCCCGACGTGTGCCTTGACATGAACATCCCGTGTATCAGCTTCGTCGATCTGATCCTACAAGAAGGGTGGCGATTCTAAGCGGCCGTCCAACAATTACTCCCCTCTCCCGCGGGCGGGAGAGGGGCAGGGGGTGAGGGCAGCGGCCGGCGAAAACACGAAGTTATTGTTGGACAGCCGCTAAGAAGCTGCCTCTGGCTATTGGCAACGGTCCGAATCCGGCCAATTGTGCGGGAAAGGCGGCCACTCGCGAGCGCCGGCGTGCTCTATTTCTTGGGCGCATCGGCTTTGCCGTACTTCACGAGTTTTAGCGAGCCGTCCTGCACCAGCCCGATGCCGGGCGCATAATACTTGTACTCCTTGCCCGGCTCCAAGGGAGTGGTCTCCTCGACCTTCAGACAGTTCTTGAACTCTCCGGCGGGCGTCTTGACGGTCTCGCTGACGCTGATGTTTTCGGCCCGATCCATGGCCACCTTGGGGGCGATTTCCTGGTAGTACCTGGCGTGGAGCGACGACCGTCCCGGCATCATCAGGCCGAACTTGGCGTCCTTCGCGCCGGCAAGCCAGGCGCCTTCGTGGCTGACGAGTTTATCGTCCTTGTAGACGTCCACTTCTTCTCCGAAGTAGAACACGTCGTTCGTCCGCTTGCTGATGGCGAAGAAGTTCCTGGAGACCTCTGCCAGCTTGCCGCCCTTGGTTTCGCGCTCTTCGACCACCCGTGTCTCCACGCCGTCCACTTTCTTGGTCTGGGCCAGCACGGTGACGGTAACTTGCTCCTCGTCCCCTTTGAGGACCAGAGAGTAGCCCGGTTCCAGGATGAAGTAGGGGTTGCGGCCGCTGGAGGCCAGTTCACCCTTCTCCAGCGGAAAATCGGTGGTCCAAGAGCCGTCGTCTTTTGTTTTCTCGCCGGAGCGAGCGGTGGCCGCGAGCACGACGAATCCCAGTGCGGCGACCAGCGGAAGCCATAGAAACGTGCGCATGACGATCCTCCTGCTTTGGTGAAGTGATACTGACCGCCGTGACTGTTCAGTGGAATGGCGTGGGGTGTAACGAAGGAAAAAGGGGAAAGTGGGGAAAAGGGGAAACGTACCGATGGTTATGGAATCCATGCACCATTCAACCGATCCAAGGTGGTGCAGGTTGGCTGCGCGAATTCAACCGCTGCCGGGCTTGTCCTGGCATCGCTTGAGGAACGGCACCGTTACCAGCAGGACTGCCGCCGCAAACGCCAACAAGATGGGACACTCTAGTGTCAGGACTTCGTGGGACTTGTTGAAGTACATTATGCGCTGCAGGCCGTGCACGCCCCAGTAGCTGGGAGTGAACGTCGCCACGCGCTGGAAGAACTCCGGGACGATTTCGATGGGCCACCAGCATGCCCCCAGGGCTGCCAAAACCACGGCGACGAAAATGGCGACGTGGATCACCTGCCTTTCCGTCTGGCAGAAGACGCCGCAGAGCATACTCAGGCATCCGGCAAAGATCGCCAGGCAGAGGATGAGCGGCAGCAGAAACAGGGGAGCGTCGCCGAGCTGCATGCGGAACAGAACAGACCCGCAGATCAGCAGCAGGAACGCCTGCACCAGGCCCAGCAGGGTTCTGGCCAGGATTTTTCCCGCGTAGATCTCGAAGGTGCTCATCGGCGCTGCGATCAGTCGGGCGAACTGGCCTTCGAGGCGATCCTGGATCAGGATTGTCCCGCCGCCGGCGATGATTACCAGCACCACGAGCATCACCAGGAAGCCGGGCAGGCTGAGGTCGAAACCTTGAGGTGGTGGCCGCAAGGAACGATGGCCCTTCCTCTCCACCGAGAGCAGTGGCGGCCGGGAGAGCGACTGCTGTAACGCCTTCTTCTGCTCGTCGTTCCACGCCCGGCCGCTGACGTCGGCCAGGGCCAGCCCTTTTGTGAACCGCACGATGGCACGTGTTACGCGCGACTGCACGTCCAGGATTCCCTCCGCAGAGGCTCGGCCGTTGACCACCGTGATCTTCAACCTCTGGCCTTTGAGAACGCTCTCCCCAAACCCGGCAGGGATCACCACGCCCCAAGGCCAATCGTTCTTCAGATGATGTTCATCCTGCGAACCCCTTACGTCAATCCAGTGTCCGTCCCCTTCCATCTGCTGGATGAACAACCCAGAGAGCTCGCTGCGGTCCAAGTCCAGCACGGGAATCCAGGTGCCTGGAGATGGGCCGTAATGGAACAGGTTGCCGAAAACGAAGGCCAGCACGAGCGGCATCACCAGCGCCCAGAGCACGGCCCGCCGGTCCTTGCTGATGCGTCTCAGATCACCCCAAGCGATGCGGATCAGGCTCATGGTCTCCCTCCGGCGGCCAGTTGCCGATGGAACAGGAGGCAGGCCGTGACGGACCCGACCAGGCCAATCGCGCAAAGGAACACCACGGGTTTGACCACGTTCACCCCTGGCTGGGAGGAGGCGACGGTTTGGAGGGCGAGTATGGCCCAACGGTTGGGCACAAACCGGCCAATCGCCTGGAGGAACGCAGGAAAATGCTCAAAAGGGAAGAAACTGCCCCCCACTAACGCGCAGACGACTGCGATTCCAGAAGACGACGAAAACGCCTGCTCCTTCGTTTTTGCCAGGGTATAGACGAAGCCCAACAAACCCGTCACCGAAAGAGCGCAGGCCAGAATCACCGGAACCAGGAGGAAGGGGTCACCCCACCAGATGCCAGCCAGCCCGGCGCTAGCCAGGAGCAGCAGCAATTGGATAGACCCGCAGAGCAGAAAGCAGCGGATCATCTTGGAGAGCAGGAACTGGAGCAGACTGACCGGCGAGGCCAACAGGCGGTGCAGGGTGTGCGCGTCCCGTTCATTGAGGATCTCCTGCATCGGCCCCTGACCGATGAAGAAGACCCAGAAATAGATGATCCCGGGAAACATGAAGACAAAGATCTCTTTCGTGGAGATCATGGCGGCGGGCCGTTGTCGGAGGCGGGGGTGGTTTGGAGCCGGTATTCCGCCGCAGGAACGGTTTCCGGCTCAATCAACGGCGGAAACAGACAGGTCTCGAAACGGCGGAGCTTCTGCACGCACTCCAAAGAGGCTTGCACAACTGCCGCGTCGGTCGGAAAACCGTCGGCATGGAGGACATCCCAGATATCTCGCAAGGTGTTCTGGAGGACCTCGGCCACCCCCGAGAGTCCGTCCGCCAGCAAGGAAACCTCTTGGCGGACGACCTTGGGCAAGTACTGCTCGGCCGGGTTCTCATACAGTTCGACGGTGGCGGCCCGGCCGCTGACGAGGTTTTCGGTCATCTTTTCCGGCAACACCACCAAGGCCGAGGCCTTGCGCTGCTCCAGCAGGCGCAGGCCTTGGTCGCGGTCTTCGACGAAACGCAGTTGCAGCTCTTGGGCCGCCCGCCCCCGAGTCGAGAGGAAACGCAACGCCGCTCCCAGCAGGTCCCGGTCCTCGTCCAGGACGGCCACGTGGATGGTGGGAGCGGTGGCCGAGCCACTCCGCCCGCCGAAAATCGCGGCGATCAGCGCCGTCATGACGACGGGAAGCGAGGCGAACAAGACTAACGACCAGGGGCGTTTGAGGTCGCGCTTAAAGTCCTTCAGAACGAGTGAAAGCAGGGTCTTCAATCGCGCAGCTCCCTTCCAGTAAGTTTCAGGAACACGTTCTCCAGGGTCGGTTTTTGGATCGAAATGTCGGCCAGCTCGATGCCCACCTTGGTCAACTGGTTCACCAAGGGGGCGATCCCGTAGTCGGGTCGCACCAGGCTCAGTGAGGCGGAGTGATCGGCGACGGCCAGGAAAGACACGGGCTCCAATTTCAGGCATTGCCGGACCTGCTCGGCGGTGAATTTGCCGTGCAAGGTGATGACGTCACGGTCGCCGACCACCTTGGCCAGCTCACTGAGCGAGCCGGTCTGCAGGATTCTGCCGTGGTCGATAATGGCGATGCGGTCGCAGAGTTTCTCCGCCTCCTCCAGATGATGGGTGGCGAAAATGATGGTGGTCCCTTGCCCGGCAATGTCGCGGATGATCTCGAGGATGTTGTTGCGGGCCTGGGGATCGATCCCCACCGTTGGTTCGTCCAAGAGCAGGACCTTGGGGTTGTGCACCAGCCCGATGGCCAGATTCAGACGCCGCTTCATGCCGCCGGAGTAGCGGGAGACCGGTTCGCGGGCGCGGTCCGCCAACCCGACGCGCTCGAGGAGCTCCTCGGTATTCTTCTTCAGTTGGGACCGTGGTATGCCATACAGACCACCCCAGAAACGGAGGTTCTCCCGGGCGCTGAATTCCTGATAGAGTGCCAAGTCCTGCGGGACGAGACCCAGCAGGCGTTTGGCCGCCCGCGGAGATTCCCAGAGATTGTAGTTCTCAATGAAAACCGTCCCCTCATCGGGCCGCAACAGACCTGAGACCATGGAGATCGTGGTGGTCTTACCTGCGCCATTCGGCCCCAGAAAGCCAAACAGCTCGCCCTGGGAAACCGTGAAGGAAATGCGGTCCACGGCCTGCAAATCGCCGAACTTCTTGGACAGGTTTTGGACGGAAATCATGGCGATATGGACCGAACTGTGGCGGCCAGGAGGCTAGCCAACGCGTTATTCACGATGGCTGCGCGGGGTTGATTGTAGTGGCGCTCAGGGCGGCCGTCAAGGATCGTTCTTTGATTGCGGCTTCGCCGCGATATGATATACTGTCCGGTGGTTGTCTTCGAATCTCCGAGGTCCGTGTCTGCCTGTCCCCATGTGCGAATCTGACTATACCGCTGCCCAACCGGAGCCGGACGAGCTGGTCGATACGTTGCGGCTGGTGATGGTCTCGGGCGTGGGGCCACGGATTCGCCGGGCGCTGCTGGAGCGGTTCGGGTCGGCCCGGGCGGTGCTGGCCGCGGCGGAGATCGCGCTGCGCGAGGTGCCGGGCGTGGGGCCGAAGCTGGCCCGAAACATCGCCGCCGCTGAGGAGATCGACGCCGAGCAGGAGATCGCGCTGTGCCGGCAGCACGGGATCGAAATCCTCACCGAGTCGCACCAGCAGTACCCGCGGATGCTCCGCGAGATCCACGACCCGCCCGGTGTGCTGTTCGCCAAAGGAAGCCTGAAACCGGAGGACGCGCTGGCGATCGCGATTGTCGGCACCCGCCACGGGACGCAGTACGGGCTGAGGCAGGCGGAGCGGCTGGCGGGGAGTCTGGCGAGGGCGGGCTTGACGGTCGTCAGCGGCCTGGCCCGGGGGATCGACGCGGCGGCCCATCGCGGGGCCCTGGCCGCCGGGGGGCGGACCTTGGCCGTGCTGGCCAGCGGCGTGTTGAACATTTATCCGCCGGAACACGACAAGCTGGCCGGCGAGGTCGCCGCCCAAGGGGCGCTGTTGAGCGAATCTCCGTCGCACGCCCAGCCCATGGGCGGGACGTTTCCCCAGCGGAACCGGCTGATCAGCGGCCTGTCGCTGGGGGTGATCGTGGTGGAGGCCCCCGAACGCAGCGGCGCGCTGATCACGGCCCGCCACGCCATGGAACAGGGCCGCGAGGTGTTTGCCGTGCCGGGACCGGTCGACAGCCGGACCGCCCGCGGCTGCCACCAGTTGATCCGCGACGGGGCCAAGCTGGTCGCAGACGCCGACGACGTGCTCGAAGAGCTCGGCCCCTTGGTCGAGGCGGCGCCGCGAGCCGACGGGCCGCCGGTGCACCATCCGGCCGAGCTGCTGTTGAACGAGCTGGAGCAGCAGGTGCTTGCGGCGGTGGGCAGCGATCCGACGTCAATCGACCAGATCGTCGCCCAGAGCGGCGTGCCGGTGGCGCGGGTGCTCTCGGCCCTCAGCGTGCTGGAGATGCGGCGGCTGATCCGCCGGCTCAGCGGCACGACAGTGGTGCGGATCTGAGGCTGGCGGAGCCTTTTGCGTTGGTTTGGCGTGAAAGGTCGATGTACTGCCGACCGGAGTGCGACCCAAGCGAATCACAGCGGCCGCGGCTCGACTCTGGTCTTGGTCACTGCGAAGACGAAGGGCGGCTCTATTATCCGGGCGAGTCGCGCCATGTTGTCAATGTGCTTCACGATCATCTCTGCCATTTCCCGGCCCCGCAGATTACCCCAAGTCAGGACGAAGGCCCTTGCTCCTGAGGCGATCAAGGCCTGCTTCTCGATTGGTCGGCGGCGAATCCATTTGTCCCTGGTGAGCACGATCCAGCCGCGTTGCGCGACGTCGGGGAGCCACACTTCATCCTTAGCGTCGTCCGGGAAGAAGTCCCTATGGAGGCGCACCTCAACTCCGGCGTTGCGAAGCGCAGCGGCGACCGACGCGGACTCGACGGATCGATCGAGGAAGAACACTACCGGCTCAGGCAGCTCGGGCTTCGAGCTCGTAGCGGAGCGCTTCTTCGATGTCGAGGGTTTTCTGCGCATAGTCCTCCGCGAGCTCAGCGATCGAGTCACCCAGCATGTATCGTTCGGCGATGACAGACGTCGGAATGCCCGTGCCTGCAATGCAGGGCCGCCCGAACTGGATTCTCGGGTCCATGACAACAGACTTGGGCGATTCTTCGATCCGGGGTCGCGTGAACGGGAAGAGCCGAATCGGTACGCCAAGAGGATTCCGGTCGATGCGGGCAAGAAACACCTCGACCAGGCTCTTCATTTCCAGTTGTCCACCCCGCGAGATGTTCACGAGTCTGCCGTACCGCTCGACGAACAAGTCCTTGCCGTCGGTGGCCATTTGCTGGTCGGCGAGCGGCCGCGACACCTGGAGTTGGCTGCGGAGGTAGGCAATTGCCCTCCTGACGGCCGACATGTCCACGCGATGCGTCCGGCGAATGGCACTTAGTACGTGGAGTTCGATGACGTTCCGAAAGGAGATCGCGGGGGTATGGCTGTCCGCAATCTGGACCAGCGGAAAAGCACGCTTCTGCCCAGACGCCGAAGGGTAGCTGCGGCCTAAGACCCACGCGCGCAGCGTGGCTCTGGGTATTCGTAGGCAATGCGCCGCTTCCAGCAGAGTATATGCCGGCAGGTCCAGGGGGTCTTGTCCCCCGTAAATATCGCGTTTCTGCGCTGGGCTGATCATCTCTGTACCACCTGGAAGGCTCTTGATCCGCTATCAACGGATTGTGCGCGTATGGTCGGGAGTTGGCAAGCCGGTCGAACACGGGAGGCGAGATAGAGACAGGCGGGCAGTCGTCATCTGGCTGGGTTGATGCCCCCCCGTCGGTCGCGATCAGCTTTCAATGCCTTTCCTGACTACGAGATCGTCGACTCCCGTCGGTCCCCTGGCGGACGCGAGGTGAGCGGCACGACCCTGTGACAGGCAAAGATGGTCTCTCTGAAGACATGGCCCAACGTCCTCGCCATTGTTTGGCCGCCGTCGGCCCGGGCTGCTGGGGCGGCCGGGTGACGGTGATCAGGAAAAGCAGGTGCTGTGGGTAAGGTTTTTGGATCCACACGATCAAGCGTAGTTTTCCGGGGTGTCAACAGGCTGTCACCCCGGCAGACGATTCGGCTGGGATCCGACGGAGTGCCGGCGCGGCTTTGCCGGGTGGTGCGGATCGATTGCCAGACATGGCCCGCAGCACTGGCGGGACGCCAGTGCCACTCAGCACCCAGCCTCGTCGGGCGGCTGCTCGGCCAGCGCCAGTCGCTCGGCGATGGGTGGATGGCTGTGGAACAGCAGCACGTCGAGCCAGTGGGGGCTGGGATCGTCCTTGTTGAGCCGGGCTAGCTTGCGGAAGGCCGACAGGTAGGCGTCTCTCAGCCCGGTGCGGCGGAGTGCGTAGCGGTCGGACTGCCGCTCGAACCGTCGGCTGACCAGGTTTTGCAGCGGCTCCAGCAGCAGCGCGAAGATGGTCAGGATCAGCATCAGCAGCGGGAGGCTGGCCACGGGCAGGGTCCGGTAGTTGCCGTCCCAGTGGGCCACCGACACCAGCAGCAGCCGGTCGCAGATCCAGAAACCGGCCGCACTGTAGAGGATGCCGGCGGCGATCAGCTTGTAGATGTGGCGGAAGACGTGATGGCCGATTTCGTGGGCGAAGACGACCTCGATCTCCTCGGGCGTGAAGCCCGTTAGCAGCGTATCGCCCAGCATCACCCGCCGGGTACGTCCCAGTCCGGCCAGCATGGCGTTGGCCTTGACGGTCTCTTGGCTGAGACGGATGCGATAGACGCCGGCGATCGACAGCCCGGTCCCTTGGGCCAGGCGGTCGAGCCGCTGGGTGATTTCCGGGGCGTCGAGTTTCTCGATCTTGTAGAACAGAGGCAGGATCAGCACCGGCGCGAGCTGCCCCAACAGGACGCTCAGCACAAAGAACGCGCCGGCGGCAACCAGCCACCAGATCGGCCCGGTGATCCAGATCAGCCAGTAGAGTCCCAAGACCAGCACCAGCCCGAAGCCCACGGCCAGGGCGTTGCGTTTCGCGTAGCGCCAGAGCCAGCCGCCGAACGTCTGGGTGCTCAGTCCGAAGCGGTGTTCGAGCACGTGGCCCGAGTAGAATGAGAGTGGAAAGGACACGCAGACGTGCCCCGCGATGACGATCAGGAACATGGCCAGCAGCCGCAGCGACATGTGCAGGGAACTGTCGGCGGGCAGGTGCCCTTTCAGCCAGGCGTCGATCGGGCCGGCCGCCAGCAGCGCCACTGCCGCCAGGTAGACGAGGTCAAGTCCCTTGTCGGCCAGGGTGCAAATGAGATCGTAGCGGCCGTAGCGCTTGGCCTCGGCCAACTCCTCGTCGGTCATTCCGGCCGAGTCGACGTGTTCCGCTTCTGGCATCTGTTCCGGACACACTGATTTCGGAGTGCTGAATGCTGAGTGCTGAATGCTGAGTGCCCCCTGTGCCAAATCCCAAATCCGAAATCCTAAATCCGAAATCCTAAATCCGCTGGTCCGCAACTCTACCTTTTTCTGGCCACCCAGGTCCAGTGGCGGTCGGTAGTTGCGCGGACGGAGTCCGGCGGTTGCCCCAAGTCGGCCACCAGCCGGCGGATTCCTTCCACCGTCAAGGCTGCCCGCAGTGAGTCTTCGAACATCTGCTGCTGGTGGCGGTTCGCCCCGGCGGTGTAGGTTTCGACGAGGTGGCGGAGGGTGCGGTCGTCTGGCGGGCGGAACAGGTCGCGGACGAAGATCAGCCCGCCGGGGGCCGCCACGCGCCAAGCTTCTTGGAGGACCTGGCGCGGGTCGGGCAGGTGGTGGACGATGCTATTGGAGATGACGTTGGCGAACTGCCCGGCGGCGTAGGGAAGCCGCTTGGCGTCGACCCGCTGGAGCCGGATGCGATCGGCCAGGCCGGCTTTCTGGACGTTCTGCCGGGCCACTTGGAGCATGTGTGCGGCGGCGTCGACGGCCAACACGCGGGCGGAAGGGTGTTGCCGGCAGAGTTGGATGGGGATCTGGGCGGTGCCGGTGCCCAGGTCGAGGGTCTCACCCTCTTGCAGTCCGGCAGCCAGCAGGTCGGCCACGAAGACGCGGTTGACCTCGGCGTGGTCCATCGAGTCGTAATCGACGGCTTCGGCGAGGGTGTCCATGGCTTCGGTTTCGAGCACGCGTGGGAGCATGGGCATAGACGCAGAGAAATCGGTAACTCGGTAGTGATTGGTGCCAGTGGGCGGCGTCGGCGTAATTGACGGTTTAGCGGGCGGGCTTGCCCACCGTGCAACGGCCTGGCGTTTCCGCGAAACTCCGCGGCGGGCAAGCCCACCCGCTAAACGAGATGCTCCATTGGCGCTACAAGTCGTGAACCTCTCGTCAATCAGGCACCTATGGAAACGTCAACTTAGCTTTTCCACGGTCGGCAGGCGGCGCGGCGGAAGGGAAACGACCTTGTACGGTCCCTCTTGCTCGCGGCTCTTGAAGTCGGCGGCGATTGCGTCCATGTCGTAATTGAAGCGCGCTGCATGCTGCTGACGGACCTTGCGGATTTCCTCGACGATCGGGTCGCGCCAAGGTTCTTCGAAGCTCTCTTCTCGCCACATGGTTTACCCTCCCATCAGTTGCATCATACAGGACCGCCGCCCGAGTGTCCACGCGAAGGAGGAACGGATCCCGCTACGGTGCCAGCATCTCCCGGTCCACTGTCTCCAAATCCACGCCGAGGATCTCTTCGCAGAAGGTGCTGAGCACCTCCAGGTCGGCCTGGAGGTGGACGGTACGGTGGCGGTGGATCAGTGACTCGCCGGTCTCCAAAGGCACCGCCGGGGAGAGCGATTCGATCTCGTAGAACGCGCCTGGTTGCTCACCGGCGGCCGAGGAACCGTCGTTGTAGCTGTTGGCCACGTCGCCCACGTAGGGCTCGGCCTGCGGGGCACCCCAGAGGTTGTTCATATAGTCGTGCCGGGTGGGATCCGCCGGCATGGTGAACTGCACGAGCGTCAAGACCGCGCCGGCGAAGTCGATCGAGCCCAACACGTTGCGGGCCCGCCGCTGCGAAGTGCCGATCTTCGCGCGGTAGCCACCGTCGGCCTTGAAGAGCACGGCCCCCGGCGTCACCTTCAGACGCTCCGGCGGGATCGGGCCGAAGTAGTCCGATCTGACCACCGGGCCGAGCTCGGTTTCCGGGCCGGGTTTGTAGGGCACGATTACCACCGTCCGCGGACTGGCGGAGAACATGCCCAGGATCCAGATCGAGACCAGCCCCATTTCCTTGGTCCAGGGGGCGCCTTGGTTGGTGATCTGGTTGACGGTTTCGTAGGCGACCATCTTCGCGCCGCTGCGGCCCAGTGTCTCGGCGGCCGACTCGCCGAAGAACCGGCGGAAGTCTCCCGCCTCCAGCAGCCGGACGCGGCGGGCGACGTCCAGTGCAAACTGGCCGGCCGAGGCGTTTTGGAGCACCATCTGCGTGTCCATCACACAATCGGGATCATGGGGCCGGGAGGTGACTTCCCAGGCCCCCTGGTTCAGTGCCGGCGGCGTGAACCAATTCTCCGGCGTCTGCTCGACACCCGGCTTGAACCAGAGGCTGAACTGTCCTCCCTCGGGCGAGAGCCAGAGGCGGTCTTCGCCGCCGTAGTTGCTGAATCTGGGATCGGGGCGGCCGGCTTCGATGAACGGCCGGTTGACGAAGCCGAAGCTCGGCCCTTCCGGACCGCCGCAGGTCGACGTCATCACCCGCCCCTGCCACTGGGGACAGACGGCGGCACGGGCGCCGCGGTCGTCGGCCAATTCGACCACGTGGGTGTGTCGGCGGAGGAAATCGGTTACTTCGCGATACGGCATTATTTCTCTTTTGGGTATTCTGCCGGGCCTACTGCGATCTGACGATCATCACCACCGAGGGGCTGACGACGGTGTTGATTTCATCCCATCCCTGCCGTGTTCCGCCCGCTGCGGTGCTCTGTGGCTCTTGGTATCCGGGGAGATGCTTTTGCAGGAACTCCCGCAGGTCTTTGGCAGGCAGGGCCATGCCGTAGCTGTCCACGCCGGCCGGCCCACCGACCTTGGCGGTGACCATGCCGGCGACGTGTCCCTGGGCATCGCACAGCGGCCCGCCGCTGTTGCCGGGGTTGACGCGACAATCGAGCACCAGCATTCTGTCCTTCTCCTCACCCCGTTTCGAGCCGACGTGCCCCCAGGTGAACGTCACCTCGGTGCTGAACTCGACACCCAGGGGGAATCCGAACACGCCCACCTCTGCCCCCACAGGGGCCTCCCCGGCGGCGATCCGCAGCGGTGCCAGCTTGAGGCCCGCGGGGATCTCGATCTTCAACAGGGCGATGTCTCGTCGGGGATCCGCGGCCAGGACCTTGGCGGGCGACATTTCTTTGCGACCGGGAAGCCGCACCGAGATCTTGCTGACCCCTTCGATCACGTGGTAATTGGTCAGGATGTGCCCGTCCGCTCCAACCATGAATCCAGTGCCGGAGCCGGAGCTGTCGCCGTGTACGGCGGCCTTGGCTTGTTCCAGCATGAAGAAGGCCAGGGGGTCTGCGGGCTTGTAGGCTGCCGCTTCCTTGAGGTATTTGTCGGCATCGCTGCTCGGCGCGGCCGAGGCCAGGCGGATGGCCGCGTAGGCGTGCAACACAATCGCACGGTTGGGGTCCTTGAACTGGTGTTTGCCCTTCCAGTCGTCCAGTTCCCCCACGACGCGGCGAATCGCCTCCAGGTCCTTTTCGTCCGTCCCTGCCAGGCGTCCCAGCCAGCTCAGAGCGAACGCCACCTCATCGGCACCCTTGGCCTGCCAGTCGTCGAGCGTGGGTTGGTAGAAGCGGAGCAGCTCCCATTTTTCCAGCAGGGCTTTGGTCAGCAGGTCCGCCGCTGCGCCGATCGCCGCGAGCTGCTGCTGGCCGCCGGACCTCTTTACCTCGCCCAGCAGCGAGTTCAGCTTCCAACCGACGCCATCCTGCCAGCGGGCCAGGTTCTTGACGAAGCTCTCGACCTCGTCACCGTGGGGGCCCTCGACCGCGTAGGGCCGGCCCTGCGGATCGGTCAGAACCACCAGGGATTCCTTGGAGACGTGGTACGCTTCTGCCAGCCGCTTGTTCCGCTGCGGGTCCTCGATCTGCGCTTGGGCGTCGGTCCCACGGGGGCAGTCGATCCGCACCCACACGAACCGCCAGCCCATCTGCTCGCGGAACTCCGGCTGATCGAAGACGTTCTTCCAGGCCTGTTTCCACTGGTCGCTGGGCTCGGACCCCTCGAAGGCAATCAGGATGTCCCGCTTTCCGGCGGCCTCGCGTTTGGCCGCCTCCATGTCTTGGAGCCAGGTACCGGCCGGTTTCGCAGAGCGGTCCGGGCCGCGACCAACCTTCGGTCGGGACCCACGAAGCGTGGGTGCCCCGGCAGCCGCGATCTCTGTCCAACGCGGCTGGTACTGGTGGCGCTGATCGACTTTCAGCGAGATCCTCGTCTCGACCTGCTCGTAGCCCCGGCGAATCATCACCACGCGGTGCGGGCCGGGCTTGAGGGTGAATTCCACCGGCCCCGACCGCGGGAGCTTCTGTTGGGGGCCGTCGTCGATAAAGACGGCCGCTCCGCTCCGCTGGGTTTCCGGCCAGTCGAGCACCAGGACCGCCTGCCGTTGATCTGCCGAGGCCAGCCATCGGCCGCCGATCCGGGAGACCAAGACCGCCACGACGACCACGGCCAAGACGGCGGCCGAGACACCACTGGCCAGCAGCCACGCGGGCCTGCCGCCCTTCGGCTTGGGCTGCTGGGCGGCCCCGGTCTTCCGACCACCCCGGCGACCGGCCAACGAGCCGGCCTCGGCATCGATCACGATGTTAAGCGATCCCCCGCCGGCAGCATCGCTGCCCGCGCGATCCCGGTCGGCGATCACCCCGGTGGCGTCTGCCGAGGTCCCGCCCGCCGGTGGCGCTGGCGTCACGCCAGTGGCGCCCGGCGGTCGCCTGCGGGGTGGCACGGTCGACGTGGCCAGGGGCAGTTGGACGGGGGTGTCGGCCTCTGGAACAACGATCACGCCGGCACATTTTGGGCACTTGACCCGACGGCCCGCGTGCTGCTGGGCGACTTTGAGACTTGTCCCACATGAAGGACAGCGGCACTCGATGGCCATGGGACCCACCCACTCCTGGCAGCAGCGCGCAACACACCCGCAACCCAAACCATTATTACCCACCAATGGCGGGAAGGCAACAAGGGCCACGGCTGAGGCAGAACCCGGTGCGGCCACAAGGACCGCCTGGGTGAAGAGGCATCTGCGCTCAAACCCCTCTCGAGGGCGGTTTAGGTGATGCGCTCTCCGGGCGAGGTACAGTTGTCGGCCTTCACTCCGGGATCGTCTCGCCGCGGATCAGGTCTTCGAAGCTCTGGCGGCGGCGGACCAGGTGGGCCTGGCCGTCTTGGATCAGCACCTCGGCCGCCAGCGGCCTGGAGTTGTAGTTGGAACCCATCACGAAACCGTAGGCCCCGGCGCACTCGATCACCAGCAGCTCGCCGACCTTGGCCTCGGGCAGCCGCCGGGTGACGACCACGCCGCCCTCCTCCTGCGTGAAGATATCGCCCGATTCGCACAGGGGGCCGCCCAGGATGACCTCCTGCTCGGGCCGGTGGGTGTCGCCGTCGGCCGGCACGATCGAGATGGGATGATAGGCCCCGTAGAGGATTGGCCGGGCGAGGTTGTTGAAACCCGCATCGACCAGGTAGAAGGTGTTGTCGGCCTGCCGCTTGATCGCCCGGATCTCGGTCACCAGGTAGCCGCTCTCGGCCACCAGGTAGCGGCCCGGCTCGATCTCGAGGCGGAGCGGGTGGCCGAGCTTGGCTTGCAGCCGCTTTCGCGTGGCGTCCCAGAGGGCGTAATAGGCGTCCAGGTCGACCTGTTGGTCGCCTGGCCGATAGACGACCGGCAGCCCACCGCCGGCGCTGATCCAGGTCAGCCCTGGGGTGTCGCCGACCAAAGCTCCGCTTCGGTGCCTGTCCGCCGCCAGCCACCCGGCCGCTTCTTCCATGGCACCGCAGACCTTCGAGAGATGCTCCAGGTCTGTGCCCGAGCCGATGTGCATGTGCAGGCCGGTCACGCTGAGGCGGTGGCGTTGGGCACGGGCGAGGCAGTCGCCAAGCTGCTCGTGCCAGATGCCGTGTTTCGACTGCTTGCCGCCGGTGTTGGTCTTGCGGCTGTGCCCGTGGCCGAAGCCGGGATTGATCCGCAGGCTGATCTCCCTTCCCGGGGCCAGGCTGCCGAACTGGTCGATCATGTCGGGCGAGCCGCAGTTGACGTGGATCCGCTCTTCGACGCACAGTGGGAGGGCCTCGGCGTCGAAGATATCGGCGGTGTAGACGATCGGCGGGGGCGAGCCCTGGCTGGAGTACCCGGCGGCCAGTGCGCGGCGGATCTCGCCCGCACTGACTACGTCGACCAGGGCGCCGTGGCGGTGCATGAGATCGAGCACGGCCAGGTTCGAGCAGGCCTTCTGGGCGTAGCGGACGTAGTCGAAGGCGGCCAGACGCCTGAGCCGGCTGAGGATGACTGCGGCGTCGTAGACGAAGGTGGGGGTGCCGAACCGCCGCACCAGATCGCTCAGGCGGATGCCGGCGATGTCAGTCCGCGAGGTGGCAAAGGTGGGCGGGGTGGGCATGGGCGTGCGTCTGAGTGAAAAGGGATTAGGGATTAGGGATTAGAGGGCTCTACCGGCTGCTAATCCCCAATCCCTAATCCCTAATCCCCAATCCCCAATCCCCGGCGGTTAGAATTCACCGAGCACCGTGCCGTCTTTGCGGTTGCCGAGCTGGGCGTGGGTCTTCGCGTCGATGGTGTAGTTGACGTCGTGGACCGAGCCGTCGCAGAGGACCATGTGGAACTTAGCCCAGTGGGCGCTGCCGAAGATGGTCATGCAGCCGCCGTAGCCGGGGGTGTCCTGCTTGGGGTCAATACCGGTCGGGCGGTTGGTGTTGAAATCGTAGCTATGGGTCC
>Ga0315277_10000356_pt1 | contig 74644 bp, 58 predicted proteins | sample YL17G05_15_MG_FD_203695 | JGI IMG/M metagenome (GOLD analysis project Ga0315277, IMG submission 203695) | Sediment microbial communities from Yellowstone Lake, YNP, Wyoming, USA - YL17G05_15 | ecosystem: Environmental > Aquatic > Freshwater > Lake > Sediment | place: USA: Wyoming | collected...
CTACGAAATCAGTAACATCGAATTCATCGAACCGTATTATAAATTATGGAGAAATCCGCCGACCTATACGGACAGCTGTTCAGTAGCGTGCGATGTATTCGACTGGCAGGATAATGCCATCGAGGTCAGCTTCTACGCCCCCGACATATTCGGTGATGAGGATTGGCGTGCGCTCACCAAAGACACCAACCCCTCTTTCCCAAAGAGGTGGAAAGCGGATTTCGAGGACATAGACACTACAGAAATCAAGGAGGGGTGGTATAAAACCTGGTTCGTCGCTTTGAGCGACGACCCCACCGACCAGGTCGACCGCATCTACCAGCGGTTCGATTTCCCGGTCTTCCATTACGATGAAGAGGGAACCGGCGGCACTGGGGGCAAGAAACCCCAAATAGCTTTCCTGCGCGATAAAACCGGCTACGCCGACATTTATATCAAGGACCTTTGGCTCGGTGGCACGGAAAAACTGCTCATAGATCCCACTGAAAACCCGACTTGGAATGAGACGGAAGAATACAGGCCTGCAATAAGCCCCGACGGCCAATGGGTTGTATTTTCCTCCGACCATGGTGACCAGATAGACCTGTGGCGCATGAAATTAGACACCTCAGGTTCACCCGTAAAAATCACCGATACATGGGCGGATGACTTCGGGCCCCGCTTCAATCCTAAATCCCCCGTTGCCGGCAACCCGGAAATAGTGTTTTATTCATATATGAATAATAATAATGCCGAAATTTACAAGACCAATCTCTTCCCAACGCTCCCGCCCACAAGGCTCACTTTTAGCACGGCTGAAGATATTGACCCCTGCTACAGCCCGGACGGCAAGTGGATAGCTTTCGCTTCAAACAGGGTAGCATGGGATAATTACGAAATTTTCGTATATAACCTTACCACATTCGCCGTACACCGCATTACATTTGACCCGGGCGATGATGTCCGCCCAACATGGTCTCCCGGGAAGGATATTATCGTCGCGGAGATAGCCTTCCAGACCGACCGTAACGGGGACTATGATATTTACAAGTTCGTGTATGCCACATCCCAGGTAGTGCCTGTCCTGAATATGGAAGGCGATCAGATAGACCCCTGTTACAGCCCCGACGGATCATCGATTATTTTCGCCTGGGATGAGAGCGAATATTTCAACCTTTATACAATCCCCTGGGACGGCAACAAGGAATTTTTATTCAAGCGTACTAACACCAATGTCGATGAATGGAGCCCATACTGGGGAGCGGTATAAAAATTCATCAGGTGTAATTCCCTACCCCCGAATCAACGGGGGTTTTCTTTTTGTAGCGCAGGCGTCCCGCCTGCTATTCTCTTTTGGCGCAGGCGTCCCGCCTGCGATTCTGTTGTGGTGCCCTTTATAGATATGGGTGTTTCAAATTATAGGTCTTATCAATCAATTGTATCTGATGCCGGGATTTTTCAGCCAACCCTATTCACTCACGGGGTCTTTTACTTTGGGTCTACGCGGCGTGACAATCGAGCCGATTATATAGAACAAAACAAATCCAAGCCCTGCAGGGGGATAGAAGAGCAACAAGGCCACGAAGGCAAGACGCATAAGTACAGGGTCGATGTCGAAATATTCGCCCAATCCCCCGCAGAAGCCGCTGATAAACCTGCTCTCCCTCGAGCGGTAAAACCGCTTGCGCTTGATCTCACCTTGTTTCTCGTCGCTGTTCATCACTGCCATTATATAACACAAGATGCAAGATTTGAATCATAATCCGACACCAACTGAACCAAGACACCTCATTCAGCCTTAGCTGCTATAATTAACAAAAACAGATTGGAGGAGAGAAATGCTCTGCGAGTTCACAATAATACCCCTTGACAAGGGGATGAACTTCAGCCCTTATGTCGCGCGTATGATGGAAATCGTGGAGAAATCAGGGTTGCCGCATAAGCTCACCCCGATGTCCACGGTCGTTGAAGGGGAATGGGATGAAGTGATGGCGCTGGTAAAAGCCTGCCGTGATGAAATCGCCAAGGACTCCATGCGCATCAGCGTACATATCAGCATCGACGACAGAATCGGGGCAACAGGACGTCTCGAAGGCAAGATAAAAAGCGTCGAGGCGAAATTGGGCCGCGATGTCTGCAAGTGATAAGGATTGTAACCCGCAAAATGGGATTCGTCGGTTACGTTCATTTGGAATGGGATTGGGGGGTTGCACTTTGAATTCGTACATTTTGGTTATCTGCAAAAGTAAAAATATAATCTCCCCCCCCCACGAGTCTTCGAGTGGGGGGGAATAAGGGGAAGCTTGCGCAATCCTGCATTCCCCAGCACAGGCTTTAAAAATAGCTAAAATGTCGCATGAATTTATCCCCCTTTATCCGGCGGGTTGATTTGAGTAGAGTCTCCCACCCACCATGTCCGCTTTGGGCCGAAGTAGATGTAGTCATTGGGATGTAGAGTGATATACCATGCCCAGGGCTCTGCCGCATCGATGAAGCTCAGATCTTTGAGTTTCGAGTCGTAAGATCGCCATTTATAACCGCCAAGATAAATCACCTTGGCATATTTTCCTTCAAGCCACAAGCGATAAATGTGCTTCTCTGCATCAACAGTTTCCGCCTTCATAGGGCTGAAACGGCCGCTCCGCCCTGCAGGAAGGACCAACGGGTTGTCCCCGAGCTTATCCAGCGAATAGAAAACAAAACCTACATCCTGGACTTCAGGCAGGTAATAAAACACGTGCCGGAAATATTCCGTCAGGACAATTGAATTCTCCCAGTCATCAACCGACTTGACCAATTTGAAAGCCTCACGGAAAGCCGCGTCGTTGCGCTCTATCTCACGATACCCGACGCTCAATCCTTTGTACCCACCGGTGTAAATCGTGTAACTCGCCATCGAGATTACAACCAATATCGAAAGCCCCTGGAGCAATGCCCGCTGCCAATTGCCGCCCTCGGCAATCCTTGCCAATGGAACGGCCAACAGCAATACAAGTGGCGGGAGAAGATATACGAAATGCCCAGGCTGGATGATGAATATCAGAAGGGAAAATAGTATGTGCGGCAAAGTCCATACTAAGAAGAAGCGCCTGAATTTCCCGCTTACCCCGCCACGTATTAAAAGCCATAACAAACAAAAGGGAAGGAGGATGACTCCAAACCATGAAAGCGTGAATAATGAATAAGCCCTCATCTGCCAGAAGGCCCGGTGGATTTTACCTAATGACGGAAGCAAGCTGGCATACCCCGATACTTCAGGCCGCAAGGCATGGTCAACCGCAGGGGTAAATATGTTCCACGTAGCCGCTGCAATACAGGTAGCGCCTATCCATAAAACGGTACCGGTCAGAAATCCGGCAAAAGCCGCCATGCGCTTGCCTTTGCAACCTGCAATAAAATAAAGCCAAGTTGGTGCGACGAAAATTATCGCCTGTGGGCGGAACCCTATAATCAACGCCCCCGCAAGCGCCCTGATAAATGCCGATAATTTTGTTTCTCTACCGAATGGGGTGAAAAACAAAAGCGCGGTGGCTATTGAGATGAGAGCATCGGAAATATAATTCAAACCGACGACCGAAAAAAACCATGAAATAGGACTAAAGCAGAAGAACAAAGCAGCTAAAATTCCTGCACGGCGTCCGAAGCGCCTTTCGGTGAAAACCTGGATAAGTATGACCGTCACCAAGCCAAGAAAAATGCTTGAATAAACAAGCGCATTAAGCTCATCCCGCGTGAACAATCTAAAGATACGGCCAAGCATAATGAACAATATATATCCAGGCGGATGGGGTTGATGGGTCATAAGGTCGAAATTCTCAAGGCCAAGGGCGAATTGTACGGCATCAGTGTTGAATAGGACTCGAGGATGCCCGAAGGAACGGGTGATAACAAAAAGCGCTGCAGGGGCTATGGAATCGAAACGTATGCGCATGCGCAAATTATACCAACTTATATGGATGGTAACCCACGAAATGGGATACGCGGGCTACATTTATCTAATAAATTATTCATTAACTAAATAACCACGGCCAGGTCTCGAAGATTCGACCAGGCCGTGCCATCCATAGTATTGGTTTTTATGCAGGTTGAAATTTGGATTTGGCTTAAAACAAAACCCCCTCTTTTGAGGGGGTTGAAATTCCACGCACGCGATTTTAATTCAGCGACGGATGGTCATCCGGGACATCGTTGTTGGTTATGCGTGTAAGGTTCTTGCCGTCGCTCCCGATGATATAAATCTCCTTGTTGCCGTCACGTTCGCTTACAAAAGCAATCCAATTGCCGTCAGAGGAGATGCATGGATTCCCATCCCATGCTTTATCATCGGTCAATCTTCTGACTGACCTCTGCTGCAAATCCAGTACATAAATCTCCGAATTACCGTCACGTTCGCTTGAAAACGCTAAGAGCCTGTTTGCGGCATCAACCGACGGATGCTTATCCTTCATTCCGGGTTTGCTAAGCCTCTCCTGACCGGAGCCATCGGCGTTGGATTTATATATGTAAGATTCTCCAGTCTTCGCAAGAACAACGAAATACAGGTGTTTTCCGTTGCCATCGACGGTCGGCTCTATATCGTCCGTGCTGTTCTGGGTTATGCGCACTTGAGGTTCGAGCGGGCTTAGCGGGGCATAAATTATCTCAAATGTCCCCGCGCGTGTTGACTGGTAGACCACATAACGGCCGTCACGCGAGACGGTCGGCTCAAGCTCGGTGAAGACTGTGTTAATCGTGACTCCGATGAGCTTGTCCCCGGCAACGTAATAGGACTTCCAGAAATCGCCCCAGACGGTTTCCTCGTAGCGAGTGAAGAAAACCACTCCCTCGGATGTTATGGATGGATGCGTGGCATTCTCATAAAGCAATTCAGGATACGGATTCTCTATAGTGGTCGTGTAAATATTGGTTTTACCGTCCACCTCCGACTGATAGGCCATTTTGTAAGTCGGCGTGCCCCAGGCCGTCGGGGCGATGAGAAGCATAACCGCAAGCATAGCGAAGGTCATCGGGATTCTGGGCATCTTTCTCACACTCCAATGTTCTTTCCCCAAGCGGGATAGAATGTAACACTACCATCTAAGCGGTGTCAAGACAAGCCCCGGACATACCGGCCTCTTGGCTCCGCATGTAGTTAATTATATAATTGCCGATATCGGGAAAAAAGTCATACCCATGGGAAACCGGAACGGTAAAATTTTGTATAGCCTCCCCATCATCGCTGTCCTTGGGCTACTAACCGTGTTATATATCCTGACCTGCCCCCGCGACCTTAGCTGGGCGCATTATTCCCAGGACTCAGGCGACCTTATCACGGCGGCGTATAACTTGGATATCCCGCATCCCACAGGCTATCCCCTTTTCACAATGGTCGGTCATATCTTTACGAGGCTCAACTTCGGGCTTTTCTCCGCGCCACCTCTCCCCTGGAATAACCCGGCATTCAAAATGATCCTCTTTGTCATCCTGACAAGCATCGCCAACCTTTACCTTTTCTGGCGAATTCACTGCCGGTTGCAGGATAAGCTGGGGTTAGCCGTCGCCGGGAAACCCATCGGCTCCGTCGCAGCCACCATCGGTTGCATGGCGCTGGGAACGAGTTACCTTTATTGGTCGCAGTCGATAATAGCCGAGGTTTACATCCTGAATTTATTTTTCGTTGACCTTACCCTGCTCATAATTCTGATACTTATATCTGATAGTACTCACCGACCAAAACCAGGAGGCTGGTTCGCTTTAGGGCTCGCCGCCGGCTTAGGTTTATTTCACCACCTTACTTACGGGCTATTTCTACCCGGCTTCCTTATCTTGACCATCTCATGCCTTAAGAAACCAGGCCGGCGGGAGATTGGCGCCCTAATCGCTGGAATTCTATTGTCCATGTTACCCCTCCTCTATTTGCCCATACGTTCAATCCAGGACCCCCCTATGGACACGCAGAATCCTGAGAACTGGCGAAATTTCATCTATCTCATAACCGCTGTGGCATACCGGAAATATGCTTTCGACTACCCTGTCAGGGAAATGATACACCACTTGTATTCCTTCAATCTGGGTGAGCAATTCGGGGCGCCTGGCGTCCTGCTGATTTGCGTAGGGATAGGGGCCGGAGTCCTTTTAAGAAACCGGACTTCACGGGCATTCGTCTCCTTCTGCCTTATCTCAACCGGATTCGTCTTATTTCATGTAACCAATTACAACGTAACCGATAGGACGGTATTTTCCCTCCCGGCATTCCTGCCGATGGCTCATCTTCTAACCCTCGGCGGCACTTTAATTTTCGAGTTCCTCAGCCGGCAACGGGGACGCACCCGGAATGCCCTTCGCAATATCATAATCGTTGCATTAATCATTGGGGCGGCTATATGGCAGGGAGCAATGGTACGCCACGCGTTTTCGTGGGGCATCGATGTTTCCCAAAACCAGGACGCCAAGCAATTCGGCTCGAAGGCATTCGCTAATTTGGATAAAGACGCAATCATCTTCGCAGTAACCGACGGCAAATCGTTCTCGCTGATTTACCACCGCTATATCCTCTTCCGTGGGTTACGCGAGGATGTCGATATCGTGTTTGTTCCCAGGATACAAACCCCGTGGTGGTGGGAAAATGTTGCCACGGGCCATCCCAATGTGAAAATGAGCATCGGCTATACATCCAACCGCAATGCAATCATCGCAGATATCATCCGCACAAACATCGACAGCAGGCCCATTTACACCGCATGGCCAATCCTCCCACTGCCGGAAGGATACTCAATCATTAAAACGGGAAATATATTTAGAATTATCACCAAGGAAAAATACGAAAACTTAATCAACTTCTATCATAGGATGAAGGATGGCTCTGCAGAGGATCGTGATACGGGGACAGTCCCCGCGCAATGAAAGCGGATGGTAACTCACGAAATCGGATTCGTGGGTTGCCTTTATCTATTTGGACAGTTGCTGATAATCTCTTCTCGCAGGGGCGCACTACATACGCCCGGAATGCCGCATTTCACAAATGTCGGCGCCTTATTAATTGACCGTCAGAACCCCTCTCACTTGCAGGTCATCTCGACATCGGACCTGTCGAATTCCAATGGGTAGTCGGGTTTTTCTATTTTCCATATCCCGTACGGGACGGTGGGAATATATGTCGAATAGCAGCCGGCATCCGGGTACACATAATTATAATGCGCCACATATTTCGGGCTGCTCCCGGATACAAGCAACACCCGGCGTAAGTCTGGGAAATACATCCCCCGTTCCTGGATGCCCATAGTAACGGCGACCACCGAGTATTGCCCAAAATCAACATCGGGCGGCATGTCGCTCGTCCCGGTAAGATTAGCCCAGAACGATTCCCAGTCGGTTTGGTTATCGATATAGAATTCCTTTGGGCTTATGATATTGCATTCCCCTCCCTCGGTAATCAGCCAATGGTTAAGCGAGGCATCTCCGTTCGGGCAGTTGTAGGTGTAATCCATCCCGAAGAAGTGGACCATGTGGATAGTCTTGGGGAAGCTGCCTATCCAATATGGCGATGTCCCAACCGGCAATGTAATGCATGAGACACCGGGGTGTTCCCTGATATAGTCAACATTAATGCAGAGGCAATCAACCCACGGGTCAATACATATCCTGTCCATCCTTATAATATGGCCGCTGCTCGAACAACCGCCCATATTAATCGCGGCAACCCTGTAAGCATCAAAGTCGATATCCGGCAGTTCCGTAATATCACCGAAATTCGCCATCCAATAATCCTGGAAGGCAACTTTGTCCTCAATACAAAGCTCCTGAAATGCATGGATTTTGCCGTGCGAACCTTCTCTCAAAACAGTGTAATCAAAACATTTATCCGGAATCGACCCGCCGGTAAATTCAGACTTGCAGTCGTTTTCGAATTTATGGCCCAACGGGTCTTCGGCATATACAGTGAAGGTATAAACCCCCGGCGAAGGGGCCTCGTCGAGAAAGAAACCACCGAAAACATCATCCCCCGCTGCGCCATCTAAATGCTGGCCGTCATCGAACATCAACGGCATTCCACCGCCGACCGCGCTCATATCGGCCCATACGGTCAAATCCTTGCTTGCTTCCTGCCAGTCTTTTACATATGCGAGCACCGATTTTATAAAGGAGAAACCTGGCTCGGGTTTCACATCGAGGTTTTCCACAACCGGCATTTTGCGGGGATTGGGCCATGCCGCATCGACGTAGAATTCGATGGGAAACCATTTGTCCACACCTTCCGGCCAGTGAATGATTATATCGCGCACATCCTGATGCTTTGATACAAAAATACGCCCCACCTGGTCTTTCGCGAAAGCAACCACCGGAACTCGTTTGACATCAGGGGGCTGCGTGTAGATGAAGCCGTCCGTCACCACGATTTCCTTGGCCCCTAATTCAGTGAATACGCCCCATACTCCATAACCCGTAAGCGGTGAATTGTTTTTCAATGAAACGGTAAGCGTCCAATTGCGTTTTGCCCCATCCCATTGTGTTTTTACTATATCTACTTCAGCATATTGGGTTACATTCCATTCTGCTCCCCTGTCATACATCGGCTCGACGCGAAGCTCCCATGCGTCTTCATCGAGGATTATGCGGAACTTCCCCAGCTCAATATCATTCAGTATCCCATCATCGGGTACAATAATCGTTACCGCAGTCGGTGCAACATCGCCATCAGAGCATCCTGTAAAGAGCCCAAACGCAACGGCAAGAAACAATGCCGCCACCATGGTAATATAGCTGCTTAAGTGTGAGTTCAAACGCATATTTTACCCTCCTTGAGAACAAATGGCCTTGCCTATATTATATTGATACCAAAGTCCTTGTAAAAGTTGAATTGAGGCATAAACTTGGAAAATCAGCGTCGCTGGATTTGTTTCTCCACGACCACATATTCACTATCCACCTTCTTGAACCGCCAATCAACCAGGCCTATGCCATTAATCCCCAAATCCTTGGCTAATTTGTAGCTCAAATCGATTCCCGCTGAGTTTGTAGTGCGCCCCTTGGCGTCCTTCCCATCCTCGGATTCCGGCCGGGTGCCGGTCGCCCAATATGGGTCATCCCCGCAGTACCATGGGCCGACATCCTCAACCGTGGCTTCCAAGATTGGGCCATCCTCACCATGCGGCTTGATTTCGATGACCCTGAACGCCGCCTTGTCATCATCAAGTCTGACCATCAACCTGCCGTCAAGGCAATCAAGTGTATCTTCCAGCGCGGGAAGGGCGACAAAATAATCCGCGTCGGAATCGAGTCGACTACCAAGGCTCCCATGGAAATCCCTTCCCTTCCCCCTCCCATAATGGCTGGCGTATATCCCCTCGCACCATGCGTCTTCAGAGGTCGTCAGCTCGTAGGCATACTCAAGGCTGAACAGTTCAACCGGGAAATCATCTTCCGCACGGGCTTTATGAGGAAAGGGGAACAAGACCATCGAAACTATAAAGCCCAAAACCACTATTATTCCCCGTCCCGGGAGCATTTGCCTGCTGGTTCTCCTTACATATCTTGATATGGTCTGTATAAAGATATAAAATAGCACGAATGAGATTTAACGGCAATTTTGGTGGTGCATTTTGAGGCTTTCCGGTAAGGTCATCTTGCTGATAGGGATTATAGTGGCGATTTCGGTCATTATGTATTTAACCACCTCCTCGTACCAGCGCGGTTCATATTACTATTACGGTTTAGGTTTATTCAATTACAAAATCAATGATTTCGCAAGAGCCGGAAGGTACTTTGAGAAATCATATAACGCCAATAACGACAACCTGATGGCGCTCTACTTCAAGGTCTTATCCAGGGTTATGGAGGGCGAGAAAAAGAAACCTAAGTCCGCTGAGGATCCTCTCTTCCGCCAGGCGTCATTCGATGCCGAAGAATTGACCAAGAAAGGTCAGAGCCGCGGCCACAAGAACCTTTACCTTTTTTACTACATTCAAGCTCGCACCCATATGGACTTGGAGGAGTATGTTGCGGCAAAGGATGCAATCGATAAAGCTGTCAAGCTCAAATCCGTGGATTACGATATCCAGGTAATGTATGGGAGGATCTTGATCGGGTTAAAAAATTACGAACAGGCGACTAATGTCCTCTACGACGCCTCCCAGTTGAAAGCATTCAAGCCTTATGAAGCATATTTCTATCTTGGCATGGCCTATGAATTCAACAAGGAAACCGACCGTGCATGGTACTACTACGACCAGGCTATTAAATCTTTTCCATCTAAAGAGATAAAGGAAGAAGCATACCGACGGAAGATTGAGCTCTCAAATAAACCATCAGGCAGATGAGTTTACACGGTTTTGATCCTTTATGGTGTTTCATATATAATCACCCGCGGTCGGGGGGAATATGACCCCAAAGCCAACTTGAAATCACGCCTATGCTTCGGACTTGGAACCCCCCTGGATGAACCATCATGCAAGTTTAAATCTGTGTTACAACAGGGCAAGGTTATACAAGGATAATACTTCAAGGCAGGCGATGAGAACAAAGGATAAATTGGAAACCAAGAGCAAGAAAAAAAGCGGGAAACCCGAAGTAGCTTTCGACGACAGCGTTCGCTACATCCTTTCGGAATTCCACAAGATACCCGTCCTCACCCAGGAGGAGGAAGTCGATCTTGCCAGGACCATCAGGAGAGGTAAGGACCCGAGGAAGGTCAAGGCGGCAAAGGAAAAGCTCATCCGCCACAACCTGCGGCTGGTTGTCTCAATAGCGAAGAAATATTTGAACCGGGGCGTCGATTTCCTTGACCTCATGCAGGAAGGGACCATCGGGCTGATACGGGCGGTGGAAAAATTCGACCCAGACCTGGGGAATAAATTCAGCACGTACTCATCATGGTGGATACGCCAGCGCCTTACGAGGATTATTGCCGACCACGGTTCGCTTATCCGCAAACCGGTCTACATGGTTGACAACATCAATCGTTTCCTCAAGGCTTCCCACAAACTCAGCAGGGAATCATCCGATGAACCGAGCATTGACCGTGTGGCAAAAGAGCTCGGCATAAGCCTCCAGAAGGCAAAGGAAATCCAGGAAGTAAGCATAAAAACCATCAGCCTTGACAACCCGGTTACCGATGAAAGCGGCAACACCCTCAAGGAGATCGTCGCCAATTCCGACATCTCCTGCCCTGAAATCGAGGCTATGATGCATGTGCGCACGGAGGAAATAGAGAAGGCCCTGGGCATCCTCGATACGCGGGAACGTCGAATATTAGGCTATTGCTTCGGGCTTCATGACAGCCCCGTCCTGACCCTTGATGAAATCGGCAGGCTTGAGGGCATTACCCGCGAAAGGGTGAGGCAGATACGCAACCGCGCGATCGAGAAACTGAAGTCGAGCATCCACTCCGAGTCGATCAAAGATTTCCTCACGCTTGAGTGAGCGATAAATCTAAGTGGGGCTGTTCAATTGACTCCCCTTATCATCTTGAAAGGCATATCCCTCCCGGGTTACGGGCGATTTCACGCGGTAGAATACAAATTCCCGGTTTTCCTCAAGAAGCTCGAAGCGTTCCGGGTCATTATTCACCCACTTATATGATTCTCCCGCTATACCAATTAAGAGGAAATCCGGCTTCGAATCCTGGAGCGTTGAAAACCATTTTTCAGGGTCTTCGGTACGTGCGTAAACCAGTCGATTGGAGAAATCAAGGTTCCACAGGCACATAACCCGGAGATTAGTGAACGTGTTATCTATAAATATAGTTGTACCTGGTTGTTCATACTGGTAAATCTTGCGGAAGAAGTCCTTATACACACCCCCGATTGCGAATTGTGAAGCATGCCAATAATTCGGGCCTTTCTCCAAGAAATACTTCAAGCCTGTAAGGCCGTCATCAATACCAGGGACACGGAAATATAGGAAAGATGAAACAAACGCCAATGTGAGGGCGATAAACCCCAATAAACGGCACCATTGCGCGCGCCGTAAGTACCCCTGAATAAATGCGAAGCCGAGCATGCCCGCCGCGGTGAAAAAAATTACAAAACGTGGCCAAAATGCAAGTGAAGAAATAGACAACAAAGGCGCTGCCAATACGGCATTAACAAAAAGGAAACGCCATCGCCGAAGTATGAGTGCAATGATTAATGAGGCAATTGCTGAAGGGAGCATAAGGGTGAAAAATACAGGCCCGAAGCCTCCTAAACGGCTATCATATGCGATTCTGGGTTTGGGATCAGACCAGGAATAGTACAACCGTGCCGGCAAAGGAAACCCCATTATTTTGTCATAATCCTGCCCTAAAAGTTCACGGCTGGCATGAACTTCAAGGCCTAATTGCCCTTTAAAAATGACCTTATTACCGATTTTCACTATAAACGGGTGCACGGGGTTGCCTAACGCAACCCAATTCCGTACATACATCCACGCGCCATTCAAAAGGAGCGCAATTAAAAGGGCTGCAATCCAAGCTATAAACCTCTTGAATCCAACCTCCCGTACAATCCCTCTTATACGGCATATAAACCAGACGATGGCAGTGCCGCCTACGAGCATCACTCCTGTACCTTTTCCACCCGCCACTATTCCAAGAGCCAATCCCCCAAGAATGACATCCCATAATCGAATTTCCTTTTGCACGAGGAAATTTATCCCGGCTAAGAGACATGCACTCAGGGCGAGGTCAATGTAAGCCGTGGTCGCTTGCTGGATAACCACCGGTATGGTTGGGAAAACCAAGGCGCTCAACATCGAAGCGCGCCGCCTGCATCCGGCTTTCCTCAGGATGCCGTAACACGAGAGCGTGGCAAGTAATATATAGGGAATTTGCTGGCAGTTCAAAAATATCTGGTGGTGGATAAAAACAGTGTTCCATAAATAGGTAAGTTCAATATCACGCGGGTAAGTTCCCACTATTGTGGTTCTAGGAAGGAACGCAAGGTTCCCATCCTGCAACATGAATCCGACTTCACCAAGATGGTAAACAATATCGTCCCACCCATAAGGCGGATAAATCAACCCGCGAATGAAAAGAAGGATAAGAAGAAGGATATCAAGCACAGACAACAATAAAACGTCGAGCCGCTTACACAGCCTTCTCCATGTACGGAAGGAACTCCTGATTAACCTGAATGGTTCGAGCCATTCAAAGCGTTTAGGGCGAGTTATTACAAGCAGCAAAGTCGATATTGCAAAGTTCGCAAAGAACACTTCCACTACAAACAGCCGCCCCATAAAACCAAGCACCCATCCGGTGAAAACTTGCTGGGTGATAACAATAATCGTGGTGGCGACGAACGTATCCGCGATACTATTCAGCCTTAAACGTTTCGTGACGAACATGCAGGCTGCATAGAAAAGGTAGCCGGTAATGAAGAAGTATATGATAATCCTTAGGGCCAAATTTCACACCAATGCTCCCGATTCCACTTTAATCAGAAGAGGACATCCCACATGCCTCGCCAATACTCCACTGCCAAGCGGTAGCTTTCCGCCCTTACAGGGCTGACAAAATAAACCACCGCCTGGTAAACAACCGCAACCCACATAAGGCAGAGGATGCCTTTGATGAACCAGAGACGGATTTTTTTCATTTTACGCTTCATCATCCACCTCGCAGAATCAACCTGCTATTGAAGATAGCCCAACGATTTCAACGCCTCTACAGTCTCCTTATCAATCTCGGGAGTAACCTTTTCATGGAGCGTCTTGGAGTTGCCCCATATATGAAGCCCATCGTGCCCGGGAGACTGGAGGAATTGCGGCATACCCAAGCCGAATATCGGGTCGAGGATGCACAGAGTGAATGAATTATCAGGCATCGGCGTAAGCTCGGGTCCGATAAACACGAAGTTATTAGGATTCGGGTTGTTGGGTGAAGCAACCTCGAACAATACCCGGTCGTTTTCATCGTTCGTGGTGAAATCAAAGGCTTTGTAATTATACTGGCCTATTGAAATACGGAAGGTCAACTCGTTCCCGTTCTGTTCAAACTCGTCCTTATCACCCAATTGAGTGCGCTTTACATCGACAAAACCTGATGGGACAATGATTTTGCCCTCATAAAAGGGCTCCCCGGCCCAATCTACCTTACCGCGCGAGATACGCACATGCCAGCCTGTCCCCTGGTTAAGGGTGTATTCCCTCACGAAATAGCGGAAATTGCGCGATGTAGCGTTACGCTGGGCGCTGATATCCGCAAGCAACAGGGGGTCCTCAGTCACATCATAGAGTTCCTCTTTGCCGTCGAGAGTATGAAATATGTAACGGTATTTATCCGTCGAAACGGCTTTCTGCTCTACTCCGGTAAGCATCTGCTCGCTTAGGAGCCATCGTTTTTCCTTTTCGACTTGCCCTTTCATCAGGTTGTTTAAACTCACTGCATTGAGCCCTTCTGAAACTTCAATTTTAAGCCACTCGAGAATTGTGGGGAAGATGTCGAAGTCGGCGCACATCCCCTTAATACGCTTTCCCTTGTCATATCCCGGGCCCCTTATAATCATGGGCACAAGCAACGATTCGTTGTACAACTGGTGGCCATGCTCATATTTCCCGTGCTCGCCGAATTCCTCCCCATGGTCGCTATTGATGATTATGAGAGAATCGCTGTAAATATCATTCTCCTTGAGGAATTTCAGGAAGTTGCCCACATCCTCGTCGCAACCGAGTATGTCCTCATCGTACAACGCTATAATATGGTTCCTCTCTGCATCGCTGAGCTTCGCCTTCCCCTCGCTTATGTGCTCCAGGCCGATTACAGTACGCTTGTAGCCGCCTTTATACCCCGGGTCGAATGTGCCGAAAAATTTGTCCTTCGGATTATACGGCACATGCGGGTCGAATAAGTGTATGAACATGAAAACATCTTCATCCGCATGCTGCGCCAACCATTTGCGGCTGTATTCAAGTGACACATCCGCATATTCGTTCCAGAATAATTTGCATGTATCAAACCCGCGGTTAAGCCCCGACTGTGTCCCGGCCCACGGAATATTCTGGACGGAAAATGTCGCCATATCGGTAGCTGAGATCAATTCAGCTAACGTCCGCTCCGATGGGGGGAGGCGTTGCATATTGGTAGTGGAACCGGTGATGGAGGGATACTTGCCGGTAAACATCGCCGCGTAAGACGGGAATGTCCACGCACCGGGCGTCAGGCAATATTCAAACAAGGTTGCTTCTTTCGCAAATGCATCTATATTCGGCGATGTGGGCCGCTGATAACCGTAGCATCCGAGATGGTCCGGCCGCAAGGTATCAATACTTATCCATATTACGCGCTTGAACTTCCCAGCTTTGTCCGGGGCCACTATCGTAGGATGCGCTATGAGCATTACGCCCCCGGGTTGAGCGTCCTTTGGCCCGGCCAAGGAAAAAGTCAACCGCATGTAACCTGATACATCCGCTGGAAACGCGATTGACGCATCAGACCAGTGGCCTGCTTTATCCTCATCTTTTGTGCTGATCTTCAGCGATTCGAGTTCCGCATCGATCCCTTCGGCCTCCGCCTTGACCGTAAGAGTAACCTCGGGCGCATAGCCGGACAACTCGTTGCCGAAACCATAGGCGAACTTCAACTTGCCTTCGCTCGGCAGGAATACATCAAACGACAAGGCCTTGCTAACACCAATCCTTACAGCTTCACGCGTGTCGATATTGTAGGTGAAATAGCCTGTTGCCAGCTTTAATGCATCCGCTTTCCCGGCGAACGATTCGGGATGTTCCAACAGTTTATAACAATGCCCAAGCCAGCCTTCGGGAAGGGCATATCTTCCGCCGCATCCAAGCGGGAGAAGAGCCGTAAGGATTAACAGCACTACAGCCGGTAGTTTTGGAATACTGCAATTCAATTTATTCAAACAATTGCCCATGTCTCTTGAACCTCCAACATGTAAGGTTTTTATTCGCAACAAATATCACACCTACCCATCCGGGGCTTGAATAGCCTTGGATTGGCCTTGCCGCAATACCTTGAATAAGCTCAGCCTGCCGCCGCGCCTCATCAGCTCTAACCTGTCCGTGTCAGATGATGCCCAGCTATAGGTAGCACCGTCTGTCCCAATTACCAACAAGCCGGCGCCGCTGTCCTCAATGCCCTTTAACCAGGTCTGCTCGTCCGTCGCGTCAATATACGCCACCTTGTTCGAGAAATCCCTGTTCCATAGCGGATAAGTGATCCGCCACAGGTAAGTCTTATCGATGGCTATGACAGAGCCAGGACGCGACAGTGAATAAATTTTCTTGAACAACTCCCTCTCAAATCCCCCTCCGGTCGTCTGTTGAGAAGAATGCCAAAGCCGTACCGGCCTTGAAAGGAAGTATTTCAAATTCGCGGGTGAAAGAGCGTTATTTTCCGTGCCATTGAAAAGCGTGACGATTGCAAGGACGAGTACGACCCCATTCAGGAGCTTGCCTGCACTCGAGAACCTTGTGGTGTCGAGGATATAAGCCAATGCTAAGCAGAATACAGCCCCCACAAAGATGTTATATCGCACCCAGAAAATGCCCTGGGGGAAAAAGCAGAAGGCAATCAGTAGCGTCAAAAGAGGGAAAAATGTGAGCCCGTTGCGACGTAGCGCGGATATCAGCAGCGCTGCGCCAAGACAAGGTAGCAATAGAACAAACAGTATTGGACCAAAACCGCCTAAGCGCATGTCATAGACATACCTGCCTTGGGGCTCGCCCCATGCGTAATAGACCCGCTCCAAGGGAGTGCGCTCCTTCAGCGGCTCGTAAAAATCCTTCCAGATTCCCTTTATGAGTATGAATTCCCCCATTTTTTCACCGCCAAACAATTTTATACCAAATAGTTTCACTGCGAATGGGTACCCCGGGTTGCCGTGCCTGACCCAGTTGTCGCCATATACCCAGAACCCCGAAATGAGGATACAGAAGATCCCCGCGAGCACCCAGCCCGAAACGCGCTTGATGCCCACCCTGCGCCACAAATGAGGCAGATGGTAGATGATAATCGGTATGATGGCCCCTATAACGAAAAACGGAGCGTTTCCTTTGCTCCCAACGAAAAGCCCCAGCCCGAGCCCCCCATAGACCACATCGCAAAATTCAATCCTCGGCCTAAGCAGAAAAGCGAGTGCAGCCAAAAATAAACAGCTCGACCCGAGGTCGATATAGCAGGTCGTTGACTGGTGAATCACAATGGGGAACGTGAAAAAAAGCATCCCGGCTAAAAGCGACGAGTTACGTCTCCTGCCCGAATGGCGTGCCATTACCAATATCGCCAACATCCCCATCGGTACAAAGAGAGCCAAGTTGATGCAATTGACCAGCAAGTCGTTCCTTAGGAAGACAAGCAGGAAGAAATAGAAAACCGAGATATTCCGTGGGTATGGATCAAAAGCAGGATAAGCCGGCTCCGTCCCCATCCTACCGTCCTGGAGCCAGTATCCCGGTGCGGCAAGGTGGAACACCAGAGAATCCCACGCATAAGGCGGGAATACAACCGCAAGGAACATAAGCCAAGCATATAACAACAACAGCACAAGGCCTAAAGCTGATAACACGGCATCTTTCCTGATGAGCCCGGCACCCCCCGCAATCCATTTCGCGAGATCAACGACGAACCGCCATCCATCTCTCGGACGTACACGGGCAACTGCGAGAAATATCAAGCAAAGCACAATATTTGACCAGAATATCTCGGGGACATAGAGGCGATGTATGAAAAGCCCTAAGATGACTATGGTGACAACAACCTGGACGAGGGCGCTCAGGATACCACCCACGAGGACTTCCGAAATCGAGCGGCCCTTTGGTTTAAGCCACTTGTGCGCGAGAAGAAGATGCGTGGAGAACAGGACAAGGTTGATAATTATGTATGATGCTACGCCCATCCGGTCACCGGCATATTTTAACAACTTATCGGCATTTCGGACAAGTTAACATGCAAAAACCCGCAAGTAAACCCAAGCCTTCACACCTTGAACGGTATTCCGCAGCTTTGAGGATTTGTGGACAGGTTCGTTCCCCTCGGTTAATTGTTAAAGCGGGAACAAAGGGGGACAGCTAACCGTACCCCCCCTTCTTATCGTCCCCCTTAAGGGCTTTCTCGACTTCGGGGGGTAGTTTCTTCTTCATCAGATGCTGAGGGGTGATGAGGAGCAAAACTAAAACGGCCAGTACAACTATCTTGACCCAATTTTGAGCTGATTTGAAAACCACGAATGAGAGCACAATCATCACCAAACCTGCAACAAGCTTGCCTGCTAAGGACCATGTTATCTTCACGCCACCGGCTTTCAACTCAAACGCACCTCAAAATATTGGAACCCGTAAATTATACCTTAAAACGGTTCAATGACCACAACAAAAAAACGCACCTCATCGGTGCGCTGCATAATGCGGGACAAGCGCAAAACTACATATAAGTGAATATGAACACAACCATATTTATCAACTCGGGTTCCATTATTTCCGATGTCACGATGATACTGAAGGTGCTGTTATTGACATCCATATGGCGAACGTTCTCGAACAACGTGGGCATATCCGGGTTACCCAGGCCCTCAACAAGCGCCCCGGTCTGAGAATCATAAATATTGATGTAGCCCGAATATGAAGTTTCTTTTTCAATCCTGAAAGGCACAACGATATTGACCGCATCCGGGTTAGGTTGATAATCCGGGTTCGGCGGGAGGAGCTCCAGATCACACGCTTCACCTAACGATGAGGCCAGGTTAAATGTGCGCAGATATGTCACTTCGGTATTACCCGTTGACGAATTGGTTTTAAGATTGAAAACCTCAACCTGCGAGCTGGTCCCTGTCTTTTCAAGTATATAAAGCTCGACGTTGTCCTTGTCCAACTCGTTTGCGTCAATTGCAATTAAAGTGGCCGCATCATTGACGATTTTTCCGTCCCCCGTCCCGATGAACTCATTCGGGATCTTGACGCCGATCTTCTGTTTCTTCGTAGTGAAATTGTCCGCATAACATCTCACTATCGGGAGGTCAGTTCCGCCATTCTCAGCCCATAAAATATAGAACTTCGATTGAAATCCATCGCATAGATCAGCGATGCTAAGAGTTGTATGACCAGCGGGGTAATGGGCCGAGTCGTCCCCGGCCGTATCATCTTGAAATATCAATGTACCGTCCAGGCAAACCACAACCCTCGAAAGAACTACATTGTTAAGGCCGTCACTGAAATTATCCGTGCTCGTATTGCTGAATGCCAAGCCTCCACCGAACGCTGAATCATACCGTTCCGGGGGGTAAGGCTGAAGGGTCGAATTTAAGGGGTTTATATCCACAAGGTCCACGGCTTCAGCCGGTATTGAAAATCCCTGATTATAACCGTAAAAACCGGTACATTCCGATTGGCTGTTTACAAGGTACCCACCCCCGTCATAACTCCCGCCATCCGCCGCAGCTATATCATATGAGCAACTCCCGTTCGCCATAGGCACAACATTCTGGGACCAGAAGAGGCTCTTCTCAATAACATTAACCTGAACCTTGTCCCTCAATGTATAGCTGACCTTCGTGTCGAATGCCTCAACGGTCATATTATAATTGCCGGCGGCACCCAATTTCTCATTGGAAAATTGGACCTCCCAAACCTTGGGGTCGGATTGCTGGGTCATATCCTTGGTCCCGTCGAAAATCTGGGGGCACTCAACCGTGACTTTCAGGGCGTCATCATTTCTGTCAAACACCCAGACCGTAAGTGTAACAGTATTGCTGCCGTCGGTGTAAAGAGGCCCATCTACCTGCTCCCCCGCAATATCATAAGGCTCGCGGAAGGAATTCTTCGGATATATCGCGTCGACAACATATACTAACTCAGAATATTTCGGGGGTTTGGGTATATATATCATATATGTCTCAAAAAATGATTCTCCGGCAGCAAAAGCACCGAATTCGATCGATTTAGCGAACCTCTTGAATGGGTTGAAATATGGGGCTTTACCGTCGTCGTATACCTGGGTCCAACCGTCAGCGTTTTTAATATCAAAACCGGCGTCGTTTAACAATAGAATTCCGCGGACATCGTATCCGGTAATCTCCGTAGGGTTGCGAAGCGTGACTTCAACCTCCGCTATTCGCGTAACCTTATCGAAGTTCTTCATCACTATCGTCACGCAATCATCACAAGCCGGAGGTTTAACATAGGAAGTTACGTTGAAATGAGGATCAGCCAAACGGTCGGGTACCACCTCCACTATCTGATTGTCCGCGTCGATGTAAAACCTGAACGCCCCCCATAGAATATGGGCATCAGCTCCATCGGATGACCCGGCACCATACAATCCCGGGTTCTCCGATGCCGGATCCACAGGATTCATGCTGTTGGATGAACAACCCAAAAGGATGATCATTCCTGATAGGAATACATAGAAAAGGATTTTACGGGACATAGCTCCGCAAACCTCCCATAGAACTTATATCATAAGTATAACAGACACTCACCCACCGCTCAACCGTAGAGGAAGGCTTGGGACAATAACCCTTTATATTATTTGATGCTAAATATCCCCAAAAAATTGGGGACACAGGTCAACTTCCGAAAATGACCCTCTGCAAGGTGCATCAATACTGGCAAATAATTCACCCCCGTCCCCAATTCCCGAATTGTGATATAATTCGTTCAACCACCGAGGGCCGTTTGTACAGGCCCCGGAAGGAGAGAATAATGGTTCATATCACACTCCCTGATGGTTCCGTGAATGAGTACCCCGACGGAACCACCCCCCTCCAGGTAGCACAGAGCATCTCAGGGGGATTGGCTAAAGCTGCGATTGGCGCCAAATCCGGCACCAAGTGGCTGCGTCTCGACCAGCCGCTGCACGGCGACATGGAGCTGCGCATCATCACCGAGCGCGACGAAGATGCCCTTGTACCACTGCGTCATTCTGCCGCGCACATCATGGCGCAGGCGGTAAAAAAACTCTTCCCCGATGCCAAGCTCGGATTCGGCCCCGCAATCGAGACCGGCTTCTATTATGACTTCTTAGTCGATGAAGCATTCACACCGCAGGACCTTGAAAAGATCGAGCAGGAGATGCGAAGGATAGCTGAGGAAGATGTCCCCTTCCATTATGAAGAAACGGACAAAAATCAATGTATCTCCCGCCTTAAAGAGTTGGGTGAACAGCTCAAGGTTGACCATGTGCCGCTTATGGAGGACACCATCTTCGGCTTCTATTCTCATGGCGACTTCACCGACCTGTGCGCGGGACCGCATCTTCCCAGCACGGGTAAGCTGAAATATTTCAAGCTGCTTTCAACCGGCGGGGCGTATTGGAAGGGCAGCGAGCGCAATCCCATGCTCCAGCGCATCTACGGCACTGCCTACTTCAGCAAGAAAGACCTCGATGCATTCCTCAAGCATTTAGAGGAAGTCAAGAAACGCGACCATCGTATCCTCGGCAAGGAGCTTGGGCTATTCGCCCTCTTCGAGGAAGGCTCGGCCGGGATGCCGATATATCTGCCAAAAGGCGCACTTATCCGGCGCTTGGTGCTTGAGTTCGAGGAAGCGGAGCACATTCGCCGCAACTACGAGCTTCTAAGCACGCCGCACATTTTCCCCGCCGCACTCTGGGAGACATCGGGGCATTTGGAAAATTACCGCGAGAATATGTACCTCTTCGAGATCGACAATTCCATGTATGGCATCAAGCCAATGAATTGCCCCGGCCATGTGCTTGTCTACAAAAACAGCCTCCGCTCTTACCGTGACCTGCCGGTACGTTTCTTCGAGTTCGGGCAGGTATACCGCTACGAACGCTCCGGCACGCTTACCGGCTTGGCGCGCGTGCGAAGTTTCACCATCGACGACGGCCACATATTTTGCACCCCTGACCAAATGGTTGATGAGCTTGTCGGCGTCATCGACCTGTGCCAATTTTTTTGGAAAACATTGGGGTTTGAATATCATGCCAAGCTCGCAACTCGTCCCGAAAAAGCAATGGGCGAACCCAAGCAATGGGATTTCGCAGTCGAGCAGCTTAAGCAGGCATTGGCGCGTAAGAGGCTCGATTATGAGCTCGATGTTGGTGGCGGAGCCTTTTACGGCCCCAAGATAGACCTCTTCATAAAGGACGCATTCAGGCGTGACTGGCAGGGGAGCACCATACAACTCGACTTCAATCTCCCCGAACGGTTCAACCTGCATTATATCAACGAGAAGGGCGACCGCTCGCGCCCTGTGATGATTCATCGCGCAGTAATGGGCTCCTGGGAGCGTTTCTTCGGTGTTTATATCGAGCATACCGGCGGCGATTTCCCGCTATGGCTCGCCCCTGAGCAGGTTCGCGTCATACCCATCACCGATAGGAACCATGAGTATGGACGGCAGGTATTGTCGAAGTTGAAGGCGTCCGGGATTCGCGCCGACACTGATGAGCGCAGCGAAAAAATCGGCTACAAAATCCGCGAAGGCGAACTGCAGAAAGTGCCATTCCTGCTGATAGTCGGCGATAAAGAAGCTGAGGCTGGAAATGTTGCTGTGCGTGCCCGGCATGAGGGGGACAAGGGAGCGACGGCGTTGGATGAGTTTATCAAGAGCATCAAGGACGAAACAAGAATACCGGGTTCTCTAAAGCAGCAGAGCTATGGGGAGACAGCTATGAATAATGCTGAACTCGAGCGGGCCACTCGTTTGCTGAAGGGTCTTATAGCAAGGGCAAAGGAAGGGAACCCGACCGTTTGCACTTACTCCTTTGCATACAGATTTATCTTCCTGGAGAAACCGAAAAGATGGTCGCAGGCCTATAATAACAAAGTATTGGATATTGCAGTCAAAACTCCATCCGTGGAATTCGCAAAACTCGGGAAGATACATTTGGATACATTCATAGTTGGTAAAAAAACGCGTATACCTGGCGAAGGCCATTGGGGCCCTGAATATAACAAGCAGGATTGGGTAGACGCATTTAAGGATGCAGAAATGCTTGATTAAATGTTTGGTGTTTCGCGAACTTGTCCCCGTAACTGGGAAGTTATAATGAAAGTACTAACAACAATTCTGTCTGTTGCCCTCCTTTTGTTTCTTATATCAGGTTGCTCCGCCCTCGATTCCGGCAGGCCGATGCCGACGCGACGCCTTGAGCCCATCCTTCCGGACAGTTTCGGGGAATACAAACAAGTCAACACCGTACGCAACGCCGGTGGGCCGCCGGTCAGCCAGGTCACGGGGATATATAAAACCGGCAAAACCGGCGACGATGGAGAAATACGTATCGTCATCGAAGATTGGGGGGCAACGAAGAATTCCCCACGGCTGCCCGTCGACAAAAACGCCAACAATATCGAATATCGGGGATATCGATGGTACCCCGGCACCATGTCCGGCTCCAAGGCTTACCAGATACGCGTCCCTATCAGCGACAGGCTGATGCTGAGAATCGAGTGGGAGGAGGTTACATTTATCAAGGAGACCGAAGTCCTCGACGCCATCAAGTGGGATTACATCGAAAAACTCGCCCCGAAAAAGCCTGAATAACATAATCCGCGATGTCCCTGTGTGGGGCAGGCTTTCCAGCCTGCCATATCTACGTGTAATATGACCCGGCATCTCACCTGCCGGGATTATTAACTCATATATAATTAACCCGGCATCAGAATGCCGGGCTACATTACTTAAGGATTAGGCAAGCTCCCGGATTTATGGGTGCACCCATTATTTGTTCTTAAGAATATTGTGGTGCAGGCGTCCCGCCTGCATGTGAATTGGAAGAACTCGTTAAAAGATATGAAGCAGCGGTAGCAGCTATCTTCCCGTCTTCGGGAAGTAGCTGCTATCCGCGTATCAATCCCACAACCCGGATAGCTGCTACTTTTTCGAAGACGAAAAAGGTAGCAGCCACCGGGTTCCCCAGCATTGTAATGCCCGCTCGTAATTGTGTTATCATGCCTGTATAAATCAAGAGGTGCTTTGGTTTGTCCAAATCGAAAGTAGCAGTCATACGCACAAAACCTGAAACAGTCATCGACGATTACCGCCGCGCGATGAAGCTCGCGGATGTTGATAAATTCATCGATGTCTCCAAGACAACCATCCTCAAAGAAAATATTTCGTGGCATTTCCCCTTCCCCGGCGCGAATACCACCCCCTGGCAGTTGGAGGGTTCCATCCTTGGCCTGAAGGATATCGGCAACAACGACTTGGTATGCGTCGGCAACAACACCGTCGTAACCAACCCGTTCAAAGGGGAGCGGCTCAATAAACTCGATGTCGTGCTCAAGAAATATGACATCCCTATCCTCTACAATTTCAGGCCCGATGATATCAAGTGGATAAAATACGAGCCGAAAGCAAAGATGAGGGCACTCACTGAAATTTTTCCCGATGGATTTCGCATCCCGGAATATTTCATCGGCAAAAATATCCTTCATCTCCCCACGGTCAAATGCCACATATACACAACCACCACGGGCGCGATGAAGAACGCATTCGGCGGATTGCTCAACACGCGCAGGCACTATACCCATTCAGTCATCCACAAAACCCTTGTTGATTTATTGCATGTGCAGAAGGAAATCCATTCGGGGCTTTTCGCAGTAATGGACGGCACCACGGCAGGTAACGGCCCCGGGCCCCGTACGATGATCCCTGTCGAGAAGGACATCATCCTCGCATCGGGGGATATGGTCGCCATCGACGCCGTCGCGGCTTCGATGATGGGCTTCGACCCGATGTCGCTGCATTACATCAAGCTCGCTCACCAGGACGGCCTCGGCGTCGGTAAAATCGATGAAATCGAAATTGTCGGTGATGTCGATGTCTCTAAGGAACGCTGGGGGTTTCACGTCGGCGACAACCTCGCGAGCCGCGCAGGCGATGTATGCTGGTTCGGCCCGCTACGCCCCATCCAGAAGCTCTTCTTCCACACGCCCCTCGTTTACATATTCGTCTTCGGTTCGTTCTTCTACCACGATTACATCCACTGGCCTACCATCGGGAAATCCATACTCAACAAATGGAAACTTGAGAGTAAGTGGGGTAAGCTGTTTGAGAGTTATTGATTCATAAAGCGGAAGAATCTGCCTTTCGGATTTTTCATCCTTTTGTAAATTGGTAATACAATTTCAGTATGAATTCAAACCATTCTCATATTAAATAGTCATCTTGTAGCAGAAGAGTATCGGTCCTTTTTCACTAATCAAAATACTGGAGGCTGGCAATGAGAAGGTTCGGAATATTGATCGCCATCAGCATTATGTTTCTCTCCCTTACAGGCTGCAGCAGCACCGGTAAGCCCGGAGATATTGTTAAGGAATACCTTAAAAAGGCCAGCGTATATGACATCGCTGGGCTTAAGAGTCTATGCACGGGTGAGGCTTGGAAGACCCTTGACGATTTGGCGGCTGATATCGATGTGGATAAGGTCCTGGTGGATGACCCCGCCAAAGCACCGGAAGAAGGACAAACCTATTGGTCTGAAGTCGAATCGAGATACCAGGTCACCCTCCAGAAAAAAACATCAAATTCCGCCACGGTTCTGGTTGCCTCCGACAAGGAGCAAGTCACATTTCAATTGGTTGTTGAAGAGGGGAAGTGGATGATAAGCAGCATCTCAAACCCGGAATTCGGCTTGACACCACTGCGATAATCTTGACATACATATTCGCTTTGAATAAGAATGGGGTCTCACAATTCCTCAAGAAATTGAGGGGAGGGATGAGATGCGGAAATACATTTTCATTCTGATTACGGTGCCTGTTATATTATTACTCACGGGCTGCGGCGCCAAACCCCAGGATGTTGTCAAGCTGTATATTAAGCGTGTAGCCGCTTATGATATCGTGGGGGCCAAAAAATTATGTTGCGGTGCGGCAAGGGACGACCTGACCAATCTGCAGGAAAACTTTGAGGTGCAAAGGGCAATGGCCGCCGGGGCCGATACCCCTCCGGAGCAGGAGAATCCCACACAGGGCGTAACAATCCTGGAAATCAACGTCGAGGAAATATCAAAAACATCAGCCTCCGTTATTGTGACAACAGCGGATGAACAAGTGACATTCAACCTTACCAAGACGAATGGGAAATGGATAATCGGCAGCATAAGCAACCCGACCATCGGATTACCGGTGAAAAACTTCAAAAGGTTCTAACGTAACGAATTTCGGGTAATGTGATCCATATGTTTTCATCACTTTGTACAACAGCACCATGAGGTCCGACATGAAAAAATTAGCTTTATTGGCTGCGCTCTCATTTTCCTTAGTACTCCTTACCGGTTGCGGGCAGAAACCTGAAGAGGTCGTCAACGAATACCTCCAACTGATAATGGTTGGGAAGATACATGAGGCGACATATTTATGCACCGGGGATGCCTTTAAAGTTACGAAGGCGGTGGAGGGTGCACCGGCAGCGGGCAAAGGGTTCAACTATCTCATTGTCACAAGCTGGCCTGAAATCGAGCCCACATTGAAATACTCCGTCGCTTCAACCGCTCCATATAAAGCAGATGTCACGGTGAATTCAAACGGTACCGAAGTGGCTGTATATTCCCTCATAAAGGAAAACGACAAGTGGAAAATCTCCGAAGCCCCACCCCCTAATGTAGCCTGGACGAAAATAATGGATGCAATCCATCAATAATGTACTACTTCATATAACACAGGTCCTGCTAATCCGTATAATAAACATACTCGACTGTCTTCTTATCCCCCTTCTTGACATCGACTTCGAATTTCACGACTGTGTCATATCGGTCTTTCTCGACCACCTTTTCACCTTCCATGCTGTAAAAGACTGAATACTGCCCATAGTCATCAGTGATTTCCAATTTTACAGGTTCCTCGCCGAAGTAACGCACCTCAAGCGTGATGGTATGCATGTAATCAATCCACTTCGGCAAACCCTCCGGCCACTGGGTAATGCGCTCATCCTTCTGGTAACGGAATACGCGGAAATCCGGGTTCTCACCCATGGTGATATGCCCGGGGCTTCCAACCGGTGTGAGTTCCATCGGATCCATGCCGATGAATATGCCGTCCTCATACATCTGCGCAGTCCCGGCGGCAAATGGGAGCTTGCTTTCATTCATCACTTTATAGATGACCTTCACCTTACCCGCCTTCTCCCTGTCCTCCCTGGCATCCCAGATAAAATGCTTGGTGTAACTCAGTTCACCGTCAAACAGTGTGATATTTGTCAGCTTACCCGGATGAAGGGTCCTTTCATTGATGTCGTATATTTCATGCACATTCAGTTTTATCTGGGTGGGGGTTGATTCATAACCGCCCTCCCCCCCGACGTTATAAAACATCTCGGCACGCTGGGTCATATTCAGGTTATTCCAGTCAGCCTGGTTAATGCCCGCCACAATCCCGTTAAGAAGCCTTATGCGGCAATCTTCAATATTGAGCAAGCGGTTGTCTATCGATGCCGTATAATTGAAATGTACCTTCCGGGCGTCGATTATGTCGCACGCGTACCTCGCACTCCAACTTATGCCATGGGCCAAATAAGTCAGCTCGACCTTACTCCCATCCATTTTCGCGTTGTCCCATTCGAGCCAGTAATTATCGACCTGGGGGGTATTGCCACGATACGGGTTGTAGTTGAAATAATCCGCATTATAGGAATATGCCTGCCCCTGGGGAGTCGTTATTGTGAGACTGAACGCCGGCACATCCTTGCCATCGACCTTGACCCTCAGCGTATTTGGCAGCAGGGCGCTTGACAGTCTGACCCGGAACGAATCACTCCCGTCAATCGTGAAATGCTCGGTAACCTGCGCCATATCAGCGTTGTAGATGATTATTTCATCAGGCGCAGGAGCGTATATCCGCTCAAGACTCGTCTCGGCAGCGGATTGCAATGGCAGGCAAAGAAGGACGATGAATAAAAAAGCAACCGGTAGAATTGAAATACGCATCTCTCGTATCCTCCCGAAAAAATTATTGAACTATCTGACGCCCCTTATGATTTCACCTTTCCACAGCGGGTTCAATTCGATAGGGTATATTCTTATATGCTGTTGCCGCCTTATGCCCCTTATGATTTCAATTGTGCATATTCTTAATGTGTATTAAAATGCCCTTATGCCCAGGCATGAAAAATGGTCAATATGGTTTGGCATTGCGGCAATCGCTGCATTGGCCATCCTTTATGCCGCAATCCCCTCATACCGTTATTTCTGGGACACCCTTATCGATTGCCATTACTTGGAAGGCAAGTTCGATGTAGCGAAACTCATGCATCCACTTCACCCCCTGTTCCCCCTCACGGGTTATTATCTTTTCCGGGCTCTGGAACCTGATATCACCGGGCGTTCAATCTACATGCTCAAATCTGTCTCGATGATTTTTTCGCTCATCGGCCTGATTGCATTCTACGCCATACTAAAAAGGGCAACCGCGACCCATTTCCTCTCCGCGGTCGCCACATTAACCCTCGGCCTTACAGTAGCCTGGTGGCAGCATTCGATATCAGGGAACACCCTGATCATCGCCATGACCTTCATCCTGCTATCGCTGCTGTTTTATCTGCCCGGAAGCGAAGGCAGAATCGGGAAAATCCCGATGGCCCTGCACAGGCTCTTCTTCACCATCGCCGTACTCTTCAGCCGCATATGCTTTCTTTTTCTTATACCATTCGTCATAGTTGATTACATCAGGCGTTACGGCGCTTCCGGCTCCCACTCGAAAGCTCTCACCCGCACTGTCGCCTACACCCTGATAACACTCCTCTGCGCGGCTATCCCCTTCCTGCTCATACCCGCTCTTTCATTGGGAATAAGGACACCCGCTGATTTCGTTGCGTGGTCTAACGACTTCCCCGGCGCGCTGCCGCATCTCACCGGTGGAACAGGCGACAGATTCCGTGGGCTGCTGACCACCGGGCTTGGGGACATCATCGCTTTGCCCGGCATTGTAAATGTTGCATTCAAAGCCTACCAGGGAGCTCCGCCAAACCTGCGCTCGACCCCATATTTCATCGCCTTCATCGTCCTCGCAATAAGTTTCTTGGCAAGCATTGTATATACATCCACCAGATGGAATGAACTCAATCTTACCCAGCGGATATTCGCGTTGTTTAATATTTCAGCGGTTATTATCGTGGGTGGATATATCATCGTAAGACAACCCTACGCCATCACAATTTACGCCCTCCCGTCTTTCGCATCGATATTCGCCCTCTGGGCATTTAGCGTAACCCGCGGCAAACCCAAACCCTATGCATGGCTCTGGCTGCTGCTTCCGGCAATGATTCTCACAAACAACTGGTTCGTCAAATTCAGCCGCGACAGGTTTCCGAGTACCAATCCATACATCTATGAAGCTTCTTCGGTGCCGCATATAATCGGGGAAGGCGACCTGCTGATTGATTCCGGGGTGAATGAGGGTCTATTCAGGCATGCCTATCTGCTGTATTTCTCAGGCATCGATTCGCGCAACCTGTTCCAAATCCCCGGTGTCCTTGACAAGAATTTCGAGGAATTCAGCATCGAAATGACACAACATCTCAATTCGGGACATAAAATATTCATTCACGAGGATGCGCTCCAAAATGAAGATTCCATGCGGTTTCTCATCAATGGTATTGGCGCCGATTACACGCCGGAGGAATTGTTGGATTTTATAAGCAACGTCATCGAGCCGCGCTATTATTTCGTCATCAATGCGAAAAAATATTATGCGTTCGAATTAAAGTCAGGCGGACTTCAACCTCCAGAAATCCCAATGCTGCCGGTAATCCCTTGACGCACTCCCTATGCGCCCCCCTTTAGCCCCCCCCGTTTGCGGGGGGGATAAAGGGGGGGGCTACAACCCCTCAAAATCCAACCGGTAATCCGGCGTTATAATCGAGTTCTCAATATGTTCTTGGCTCTTCACCCTCGCGTTAGGGAAAATTAATGTACTTACAATCCTCGGCGTACCCTCGATCACGCATCCATCCCCGACAACCGTATCCACAAGCTCCGTCCCCTCATCCATCTCAACATTCTTCCCGACGAGCTTTGTCAACCCGCGGCTATGCAGCTCATTTATATTGCACAAGATCAAATCCTTCGGGAATGTTATGTTCATATCGTCGCGCACAACATCGGCGCAGTACACCGGGTAGCCGTCGTCGATGAAAATCTGTATGCTCTCCGTGATTTCATATTCGTCGCGCATCGCAGTACGCGGCGTGCGCCGTATCGCATCGAATATCGCCTGGTCGAACAGATATATCCCGCACCCCTTCAGATTGTTCGGCGGATAGCGCGGCTTCTCTATCACCCGTGTGACACGCCCCTCCTCGTTAAGGCGTATCGCGAAATTCCGCTTGATATTATCCGGCGTGTCAATCTTCGTCGCCAAAACCGCCCCGGCTTCTTTCTCATAGAAAATTTTCAGCAGCTTCTCAAGATTGTTCGGGATGATGAATATGTCCCCCAAGAACAGCAGGAACGGGGAATGGATGTAACGCTCCAGCATAAATACCGCGTGTGCAATCCCAAGCTGCGACTCCTGTTCAAGGAAATGCAGGTTCAGCCCAAGCGAGGAACCGTCGCCGAATGTGCGCACGAAATGCTCCTGCAGATGCCCGACGACTAAGAAGATTTCCCCGATGCCGAGGTCGCGCATATATTCCATCTGGTACTGCACTATCGGCTTGTTGCAGATGGGCAACAGCGGCTTGGGGTAATCCTCACTGATGGGTATCAGCCTGCTCCCCTTCCCCGCCGCCAATATCGCTCCAACCAACCGTTCGCGTGGCATACGCTCTCCTCCACCTTCAACCTGCCCCGCATAATTATTACACAAAAGGGAATTAGACGCACATAACCAAGCTACGCATTAATATCTTGTTCCTCTGTAGGGGCGCACTGCGTGCGCCCTGGGCGACCCGCCGGGTCGCCCCTACAAGAACCGGGTGGCGCCCACAGCCGAGTATGTGAGCCGTAGCCTTGGCGAAGGCTCATCTTCGAGGATATGGGTGAAAAATGTAGCCCGGCATTCTGATGCCGGGATAAATCTTCATTTATTAACAATTAACCCGCCATCAGAATACCGGGCTGCAAGAGCTCACCCCGCACAATTATTACATGAAAAAAATCGAGCGCAGATAACCAAGCTGCGCATCAACATCTTATTCCTCTGTAGGGGCGACGCGGTGCGTCGCCCCGGGCGACCCGTCGGGTCGCCCCTACTTCTATAGAAACGTGATATACTGCTAATGTGCGGTTGGGTCATTAAGACAACGTAAATGAATTATTGAGGAGGCTTCTTATGCCAAAAAGATTCACGGCAATCATAAACAAGGAAGCAAATTGGTACGTAGCTCATTGCGTGGAATTAGGCGTAGTCAGCCAGGGGAAGACTATCGAAGAGGCGCAGGCCAACCTTAAAGAAGCCGTGGAATTATACCTCGAGAGTTCCGGCAGTGATGACCTTCCCGAGAGTATGGGAGAAGTCCTTTTATATCCTCTCGAGGTAACCATCGATGGCTAAACTCCCAACCTTATCAAAGGATGATGCGTGAACGAACATAGCGTCAACCTGAAAGGTGTATTCCGGCCATGGATGATAATCATAGGCCTCATCATCATTGCGACCTACCAATACCATTTCATCAACTTCACGTGGGACGACCCATTCATCACGTGGCGCTATGCTGAGAATTTAACCAAGGGCATAGGAATCGTTTTCAATGAGGGGGAACGTGTCGAGGGATATTCAAACCTCTTATATGTTCTCATTTTCGCCTTACTTTATAAATTACATGTCTATTGGGGAGAGTTAAGGCTCCTCTATCCTGCCAAGATAATGGGCTCACTTACTTCCTTTGGCCTTATCTGGTTTACACTCAAGTATGCAACAAGACTCCGCTCATTCCGTGAACTCGGATATCCCAAAGCGGCAATTATAATAGGCTTTATAGCTGTTATTAACCCTTACCTCCACATCTGGGCTATGTGCGGTATGGAGACGCTCCTGTACCCCTTTCTCACTTTGCTTGGCAATCTGGTTCTCATTGATCAAATTGACAACCAGAACCACGGTAAAATCAAATCCTTCATTATTGCCGGGCTGATTTTCTTTCTCGTGAGCATAACCCGCGCGGACGGCTTCGTCATCGTCTTCGCTACGCTCGTATTCCTCTTTTTCCTTTTGTTGCGGAAAACCTTAACCTTAAGGCAATGTCTTGTGTTCTTTTTTTCCTGGCTTATTCCTTCATTGATAGTGCTTGCATGGCGGTATTGGTACTACGGCGACATTTTCCCAATGAGCTACTATTCAAAAGCAACCGGTGGTTGGCCACAAATAGTAGCAGGATTGTCCCAGTGGTGGTTAGGCGCCAGGACAATCCTGGGTAGCTTCATTCTATATCTCTTCATATATCTACCAATCTTTGCACGCAAAGGTCGCCCGGGACCGGCATATTCACTCATCTTTAGCCAGGCTCTTGTTTATCAGCTTTATATAATCTATTCTGGCACTGATTGGCTACTCGGCGACCGTTTTTTTACCCACATTATCCCTCAGTTTGAACTAATGCTGTTCGCGGGAATTTCCGAGCTCTTAAAGCTCGATCCTAAGTTTAAGACACCGCTTCTATTAGAACATAAATTAGATAAATACAGGTTACGGCTAATCATTCTAATAATAGTTCTCATTGCTGGCTTGAATTATCAAAATATTTCAGGTTTCCTTGTCCTAAAACATGGCCACTTCACCTCCGGATATAAGAATATAACTGATTACTTAGCGGGTCATGCCAAAAATCCTTGGCCCTCATGGATGATGATTGAGTATTATGATGCCGGAATCTGGATGAAGCAAAACGCAAAACCGACTGACCTGTTAGCTATTGGAGATATAGGAGCAATCCCCTATATAAGTGGCGTAAAGGTAATTGATTGCCTTGGGCTTACCGACAAATATATCGCTAAACTGCCAGGCAACTTCTTCTATCAGAAAGCCGATATCGATTACATTCTTGGAGACAAGCCGGGTTATAACGAAACGCGACCTGACTTTATTATCCTCGAAGGGTTTTTAAGGCAAGGTAAAGACAACAAGATATATTATGAGCCTTGGAGCCCTATTTTCAACAACTATATGGTTTTGCTCTTTAACGACCAAAGGTTCCAGGAAAGATATCAACTTGTTTACCAAAAAGACTTTTTCCTTGTATTCAAGCTTCGAAGCGGCTGAGCCTGGGTGCCGCCCACAACCGAGCTTGTGAGCCGTAGCCTTGGCGAAGGCTCATCTTCGAGGATGTGGGTGAAAAATGTAGCCCGACATTCTGATGCCGGGAATAATCTTCACATATCAACAATTAACCCGGCATCAGAATGCCGGGCTACATGGATTACACCAACCCGTTCTCCCGTAAATACACCCTTATCTCATCCTTGCTCATCAACTTTATATTATCCGTCGCGAAACTCTTCCGCTCATGGTCGATGACTTCCCCGAACGGGTCGAAGATGAACATATCATCTTCCTCACGCGTATATGGCCGCTCCTCCGCTGTAAGCAACTCCTCCTCAATCTTCTCCCCCGGACGCCGCCCCACGTGCTTGAATTCAATATCCCCCGACTTGCCGTCCTTAAGCTCCTCGCACGCCGCCGCAGCCAAATCGACAATCTTCAAAGCAGGCATCTTCAAAATAAACACTTCCCCCCCCTGCGCCCTCGCCGCCGCCTTCAGCACAAGCGTCACCGCCTGCGGTATGGTCATCACGAACCGCGCCATCGCCGGGTCGGTTATGGTTATCGGCCCGCCTTTCTTAATCTGGTCGATGAACAGCGGCAGCACCGACCCCGACGACCCGATGACATTCCCGAACCGCACAGTCGCGAACACCGTACGCCGCCTCCCCTTATATTTATTCGCCGCCGTGATAAGCTTCTCGCTAAGCAGCTTCGTCGCGCCCATCGTATTTATCGGGCTTACCGACTTGTCGGTGTTAATGGCGATTACCCGCTCGACTTCCTGCTCAAGGGCGACGTCGATAAGGTTCTGCGTACCGATGACGTTCGTCTTGACCGCCTCGAACGGGTTGTACTCGCAGAACGGCACGTGCTTAAGCGCGGCGGCGTGGAAGATGACGTCGATATAATCGCACGCCCGCATAAGCCGCTCCTTGTCGCGCACATCGCCTAAAAGGAAGCGCACATCGCGACGCTCGCCAAGCTGCTGCTGGAAGTTGAACTGGTTGTTTTCGTTGCGGGAATATATGCGGATGACTTCGGGCTCGTACTTGAGAAGTTGGTGTACGATTTCCCGTCCTATCGACCCTGTCCCTCCGGTGACGAGGATCCGTTTCCCCTCGAAGAACCTGCGCATCTTGACCCCTCCATGGGCCTACTACCCCTTTAATAATTAATCGGCAATTTTTCCAAATGGTTTAGCAAACGTCGAATTTCGGTCCGAAAACCATCCTTCTAGTGAAATCCAAGTCACCCTTTTAGGGTTTTCTGCCACTTTGATAAATCCCTCGAGTATTGGAGGATGGCATGTATTGTGTCTCTATTTTAACCTTGGTTTTCATTCGTCGGCGAAAGCTCATTAGAATGCGATTAATGAATTATACGACTCAACTCGGCATTCTATAGAAGCAATGTCCCGCCAAGGTGGGTGAAAGGCAATAAATAAATTCAGAACATCTAGTGCATTCTTGAGCCATCCTAATGGATTTATACTACTAAATGGGTTCAATGCTCCTTTCACAATTGACTTTTATTGATTTATTTGATAAACCTTACATCAGATTATTTCCTAAATTTTGGATTATGCCAAGGCCTACAAAAAAAGGTATGGTTGCTTTCTTAGACACTCTTGGAACAAGGGATCTATCTCTTCAAGGCGCAACGGATTATGTCGACCGGCAAGCTATCTTCATCACAAAATTAAAGACCATACTGCCGCAACATGAATCTTTCAAAGAAATGAAACAAAAAGACCCAGATATTTCAGACCCAATGATTGTATGGTTTGCTGATACAATAATCATAACTTGGGAAATAAAAGGTTTCCCTGATTTCCCTAAAGAATTCAACCTTGTATTCGGGGAATGGCTTGGCACAGGACTAGTACTTGCCTTGGCAAACAAACTGCCCATTCGCGGGGCTATTGGATATGGTGCCTATTTCTATGAAGGCGAACATACTGTTTTAGGTCCGGCTGTTGGTGATGTTGCTTCATGGCATGACGAAGCCGATTGGATCGGAATTATTGCATCACCAAATTATGGTGCCAAACTCACATTGGTTGAAGAACAACTGAAGATAGAACGAGGCGAGGATTTCCCGTTAAGAAACCATTATGTCCGTTACGATGTCCCTTTGAAAAAGGGCGATAAACAACAGCTATGGGCTGTTTCGTGGCCATTATATTATTATTACCAGTTGAAGAAGATTATCCCCGACGCTACAGATACAGGGATGGCGCCATTTATGCAACATATATGTTGCTTCTCAATGCCTAAAGGAACGGAAAGTAAATTCAATAATGCAATAGATTTCTTTGGATGGTATAGGAAACATCACAACCTAAGATAATTGACTATGAATCATTCCGACATTAATATATGTGATATGGAAATTCAGCGCGCCAAAGAAGCTTAATTGTAATCACTAAGATCTCGTAAGCATTTATTAGCCATCAGGGTTATTTTATATAGATATTCATTCCATTCAGCAAAGGTCTTCGAGAAATCGTCCTTGACTCTGTTAAATTCTTCCTCGTTAAAGTATCCTTTACCTATGCCTTGTGTTTTTATAAAAGTATCCAGAACTTGCACTGGCATTATCTGCCCATCAATTAGCAGCGGTAAAAATTTTCTCCTATCTTCCCTCAAAACAAAAACTGCGAATGCATCAATGTCAGCCTTTTCGCACCATAGGTATTCAAAGCCTAATTCCCAACATATGGAAAAAACTTCGGGAAGGTCAAAAATATTTAACGCTATCTTATCATAATTATCCTGAAAATCAAATTTTGGAATATAGCCCCTTGCACAACCTGTGTGAATGAATTGGTCAAGTGAAAGCGGATCGCAGTAATAGAACCCGTTCATTTCCCGCAGAGGAAGCCTATGGGGATATTCTTCAAGCGATTCAACTGATAACAGAGGTTGACTATTCCTCTTCATTGGTGTGTATTTTCTTATATCAAAGGCCAGGAAATATCTGCTTCCCCTTTTTAAGATTTCTTTTTCTTGTGAAGGGAAGATGTTAAGAAGTTCAAATATCTTGTATATTATGGTTAACGGCACTCCGTATAGATGGCGTTGTAAAGGCCTAAAATAGTCAAACCTTATTAGGCCTGTATTGGGGAATATAAGAATGTGATCCGTGTTTCCCATTTTCAACTGGTAATTTGGTGGTCTTTAGGAGGTGCGCCGGAAAAATAGTGGCTAATGGCCACCAAATTCGCCGGTTTGGAATACTCATTATAACCCTGCTCACCTATCCTGACAAAACCATTCCCTTCAAGGAAAGATAATATAGCTTCCCATCGCCCTTGGATAAAAATAACCTCTATACATCCCCTAATCGCGCTATATAATTCATCAATCGCCCCTTCAGGGGTTGAAGCCAAGGAATGCAACCCAAGATTAAAACAAAGGCAAAGAACATTCCAGCCGCCGATACTTGATGGATTTATCAGCGGCGCACAGAAGCCTTTAAACTGGACCTTCGCTTCTCCAGAAACATCATCTTCTGATTTGACTTCTACAAGAGATCTAACTATTTCTCCTTGAAAGGAGAACTCCTTTTCAAAGTATTCCGCTCTCATTACCAACTCCCATGCCTAATTAACTTTTGATGCTTTTTCTTCGAATTCTGATAAAACCCATAAAAAATCTTCTAAGGTTGCTCCTGAAGCTTTGAATGCGTTAATCCTTTAACGACGCCATTATACCGCCACCTCAATTAATGTCAATTGCCAAAGCTAATCTCTTTCCAAATCTCTTGTCTCAATCACTTTATCGGCATAAAGAGACCAAGGTTAAGGAGAGCTCATTTTTTCAAGAGCAGATGCCCTTTTTGGGTCCGTTCTAAGAATAGTCCAAGTTAAAAAGCATCTAAACAACATGAGACAAATGCCCTGGGAGGTTGTGATGAGATTCTTTTGGCTACCCATCATGGTTATGCTTATAACCTGCTTCGCCATTGGCTGCTCCGCCGGAAATGCGCCATTGGAGCCGGGCATAGCCGATGCAAAGACGGGTCAGGCAATAAATCACTATTGCTTAGGCTATTTCCAGTTCACCGCCAACCCCGTCGCCGGAACACTGGAATGTGTCCCCCTTCGCGAAACCGCTATGCACCTTAACGCCCTGCGGTTCTTAGAACCGCCGCCCCTTCTAAACCTTACCCTTGAGTCCTTGGAATTCAACGGTAACATCATCGACGCCGACATTGGCCTGCGCCACCCATTCCTCGGGCTGAATGAATTCACCGGTTTCGATGTATGCGGCATGTTCATCTCCAACGGCTCCAAGGCCAACTTCGATGACCCGGAGTTGCGCATGGCCGTCAATGGCGACACGCGCCTGCTTAACCCCGACGGTTATTCCCGCTGGTGGAACCCGGCGGAATTTCCGCATAATGACACCATGTTCGGTTATTCGGACGGCCTTTTAGGAACCCCGGACTCGACCGCTGATTACAATAGCACCCTCAACCCATACAAATTTTACTGCGACAATCTTACAGACCCAAATGCTGATGTCGGCAGTCTTGACCCGTCGATAAGGTGCATCTTCTCCGCGGGGCAGAAAAATATCAGGCATTACACCATCGAGCTTGGCTCCCATGGTCTGATTTTCAACTACGCCGTCGATGCCGCCTGGCAATTCCCCACCGGACCATATCCGTGGCATGTCCCCGACGATTTCCCCCCGGCCGCGAACCGTCCTGAAGCGTGGCATGCCTCGGTTACCGAAGATGAGAACACATTATGGAACGACGGAACTGAAAACGGCGGCGATTTGTCGCTGGCGATGGACATCTGGGACCATTACAACGCCGGGTTGAACACGGTAAAAGTCGAATCACCCGGAAACTTTACACCAGTGATTAATGCCACCCCTGTCGGTAGCGGCGATGGCTGCTCCACCTACGAGATAGACATCACGAATGCCACCCCTGCCGAAGGTTCTATAGACCTGCTTATTTCAGTTGAATGTGAAGTTACAGGTTATGGCGGCGCGCTTGAGGGGAAACCTGTTACGGCTTACTTCATGCAAACTGTTACAGTAGATTCCGAGCATCCCCCCACAGAGGAGTTTCACAAGTATTGGGCCGGCCATGGCTATAACCATTACAACCTCTGCTCGAATCCCAACCCGCAAGCCCTCGACCCGCTTAACCTTACCTTTGATTGGAAGAACACTTCATCCGGTTCCCCTACCGGGTTCAAAACGGGCAGCGCGGCAATAGCCGACGGCAAAGTATTTTATATCGGCAATACAAACGGCTACTATTATGCCTCAACCAGTTACTATGCCTATTGCCTCGATTTGACCGACGGCCACGAAATATGGAAGCAGCCCATCAACATGCAGAATAATCAAGGGCGTGCATTATCCAGCCTCTTCTGGTACGAGGATAAAGTCTACACTGGTGGCGATTCCATATATTGCTTCAACGATGAGAATGGCGCCTTGATATGGCAATATGATGGCAATCCGCCGGGCAGCTATAACTTCGTCAGCAATTCACCCAAGGTATATAAAGGGAAAGTCTTTTCAACCTCGCGGTCGAGCGTATTTGTATGCCTTGACGCCGAGACAGGCGACGAACTGTGGACATACCCCTATACCCCCGGTGAACTCCTCCCGGCGACCGACGGCGAACGGGTTTATTTCCCCTCCGAGACCATACTCTATTGCTGTAATTGTGAAACCGGCGACTTCCTCTGGTCACAACCGATCCAGGGCAGTGCGGTAGCGTGGAGCGGCCCAACACTCGCAGGCGACAGGATTTATCAGTTTGGCTGGTGGGGCTGGCTGCATTGCTTTGATAAATACACCGGCGATCCTATCTGGTCTTATGACCTCTCATACAACCCCTTCTTCAACGCGATGCCCGCGCAATTCGTTGACCCGGCTGACGGCAAGTTGGTCTTTCTAGCCGGCGCTGCTTATTCTAATTCCCCCGTATTTGCGATTAAGGATGACGGCGCGGGCGCCTCCCAACTCTGGACACAGACCTATCCCACAGGCTCAACCGTCGTATATTACGACGCCACATGCACGATCTACGATGACTATATACTCCTCGGCGACCGCTACAACAGCCGCTTCTTCGTGATAGACAAATTGTCGGGCAATCTGCTGGCAACTTATCCCGTCGACGGTTTCATCACCGCCCAGATAGCAATCGCCTACGATCGTCTCGTCGTGCTAACCGACAATTCGGTGGAATGTTATAAGTAAGACATATGGGAAGATTGAGATAAAGCCCGCATTTTGCGGGCTTTTTAAATTCAATCAGTTGTTGCTTTATTGAGAAATGTCACTTCCCCATGAACTTCTCAAGCACCTTGATCAAATCCCTACCATGCGCGTTGGTTTCGTTTGTGAGCTTGTCGGAGTAATTATCAAGGATATACTGTGCTTCGTACTCATTGCCGCTTATGTAGCCAAGCAGCGCCTTCAGGGCCAGCATGTCGCCTTCCTTGACAGCATCATGCCGCGGGAGAGTTGTGAAACCATCCGGTTCGTTAAGCGCGAGGCACATATTCTGATATGCCCTGCCGAATGCGGCATTACCCTCGACATTGACACGGTCAAGCTCGATGCCGCACAAGCCGATGCGCGCCTCAACAGCGCGAATATCCTTGACTGCTTCGTGGAAATAACCATACGCTGCGTCATAATCCCTGACCATCTTCCATGCAGTCCAGCCAAGGCCGTTGAGGGCATCGATACGGCTCGGCCCGCTGTCCAATGTGAGGAATTCACCCATGGCGGCACCGTATTGCCCTTTACGGTACATATCCCACGCATCCGCCGTCCCGGAATCGCGCAGATATAGCGTCAAATCAAGGAGTTCGTTGTCGCTGACCATGACATGCCCCATATAAAGAAGGCTCATGCCCCTCGCCACATCGGCATAAGCGGCTGTGACGGTATGCGCCCCCGATTCGGTGCGGTAGTAAAAATAGCCGCGTTTGTCCGCCCTTATGCTCGTGCTGTCAATGGTGATAACCACATCGGTATTATCAATGGACAGCCCGTAATTGTGCTGCAGTTTCCCGCGTATCATCGGCCCGCCGCCCCCGCTGGAGCACGATGCGAGGAAGGCAAGCACCGCAAAACAGATGAGTATTGTTGTTATTGTTGTGATTCTCTTCATTTTACTGCCCTCCTCCAAGGTCTTTTATGATATATATCAATGTAAGCGGCGCGAGAAGCTCGCCGCCGACATAACCTGAAACGTTCACAGTCACCTGGCCCTTATACTCCGTGGTAAAGGTGCCCATATAGAAATCGCCCTCACCGACTTTATTCATCGGGACGGTAATATCCGTCGTAATGCCAGCCCTGCGGTAACTGACAACAGGCGCACCGACGATTGCCTTCTTCACGCGCACGAAGACATAGACATCATCTTCGAAAATCGGGCTGCCGCTTACTCCAAGGTCGAAATATGCACTGCCCGTTATTATCGGCGGGACCAACGCGCCAACCGGGTTGACAAGACCATGGCCATAGAAATCGTCAACACCGTTCTTATCGGCGTCAGTAGTCCCCAGCGGAATAGCGGTGGAGAAGAGGCGTTGCATAATATCAGTCGGGCCAAGTTCGGGGAACTGGCTCTTCAGGAGCACCGCGACCCCTGCGACCATCGGGCAGGAGAACGATGTGCCATCGATTTTGCCATATGGCGGCCCGCTCCCCTCAAACAGGAATACTTTATATTGCGGTATGGTCGTAATTATCTCAACGCCGGGTGCGTATATTTCGCTGACTACCTCACCATAGTTGGAGAAGTCGGCGCGGGTAAGCGAATTATCCACCGCGCCAACGCCGATTACCTCCGGCAAGGACGCCGGGTAATACAAATTCTGCCTGTCCGCCTGGGTACCTGTGGCTTTGAGGTACAGGCCTTTATTCCCGGCAGCGGCGAAAAGTGATGCACCCGCGTTCCATGCAGCGGTCGCAGCATTCTCCTCCAGCGTTATCGTGCCAAAGCCGCCGATGGACATGTTGATAATATCCGCCCCGGCTTCACGGGCTTTATCAATAGCCTCGACTTCATCCCATATCGAGCACACAAGGTTCTCTCCCCAGCATGCGCGGATAGGCAGGATGCGCACACTCCACGCTACACCTGCGACTCCCTGCGCGTTGTTGCCGATAGCGCCAATGACTCCGGCAACCGCAGTACCATGTCCGCTGTCGTCCTTTATATAATCCGGGGGCTCTGCCCCGTCACCCACGACATTGATGCCGGGGAGGACAAGGTTCGCCTTCAGTTCCGGATGGTTCGGGTCAACGCCCGTATCAATCACCGCCACCAGCACGCTCTTCGAGCCGGTCTCTATATCCCATGTCTTCTCCATGTCGAGGAGGCTGTAGTATGGCTTCTGGAGCCCATAGAGACTGTCGTTGGGGACTATGCAGGCGTGGCGGTAATAGTTCGGGTATGCCGCTTTCACGCCCGGGATGGCTTCGATTTCCGGAATGAGTTCAAAGGGGCTGTCGCCACCGGTGATTCTAAACCGGTCTACGGGCCTTGTGCTCATACGGGCCATCTTGACAAGCCCCCCGCAACGCACAAGGTCGGCTGCATTGAGATACCCGTCGTCCGAAGTGAACTCCACGAGTATCTCATCAGCTATGAGGTCAGGATTATCCCCCGCCATCGCCTTTGGCAAATCGGCTATGGCCGGGAATCCCGATGCCGCCATAAGGCAAGCTACCGCGAAGAGGTATATTATCAGGTTGGCAATTGGTCGTTTCATCTCCGCTCCTTTATCGAGATTATATTTGAAGGATAAACTATTGTACATCTATTTATAACACTTAAACTCCCTTTTATGTAAAAATACAATAATTATTTTTCCCCCGTTGCAAATATCCTGTACTCAATGCAAATAGCCAATAGACTTCAAATTCTCGTAAATATCCTTCTCCTCCCCCGGTGATAATCCCGCCAGTGGCGGGGCTGGGGCTATGCATACTTCCCCTTCCTCCGTAACATAAACCGGCTCACGCTCTTCGGCATCAACTTCTCTTATAACGCGGCCATCAAAGCCGGATGGCACCTTCAGCCCCATCAGATGTAATATCGTGGGAGCGACATCCGCCAATGTCACCCCTTGCGGCATATTCCCTTTCGCTGCCCCCTTTCCCCATAGCCCTAATACACCATTAACCGCATGCGTACCCGACCAGACGAGGTCCGTGCCGGGCCGCATTTCAGGGGGAGCCAAATGCACTCCCGCCGCAAGGTCAGCCCCGGAAAATGGCATTCGCGGTTCATTAAAAAGTATGACCACATCAGGCCCTAAGCCCAACGCATCACCCCAATATATTTCATTCGCCTTGGCAACATAGGCGGCAAGCGGACATCCATCAGGCAGTTTCAGACTGTTGATGGCTTTGATTATTTCGTCCTTGACCTTCTCCTCCTCACCCCCCAGCTCAACTACCCCGTGAGGAAATCGTCCCTTCAAGTTGACATAGACACATACACCATATGCCCCCGGCCCTACAAACGCCCTCGTATTCGCCCAGTCGACATCATCCCCGAACGGTACGGCCTCAAGTGCTTTGGAAATCTTCTCCTTGGTGCCGCTGAATAATACATTGAAAATATGCCGTGCCCAATGTGGTGTCTTCCGCTTAATTGTGTAAACAGTCTTATGCGCTGCCTCCGCCCCCTTCGACGGCCGGTCGTCATCCTGCCTGCGAATAATCTTCACCAAACCAGCCGCCTGCAATATGTCCTTCAACAGCGCATCCTTGGCAATCGAGCTTGTAAGCGGCTGGCAGCCGTGATCGCTTACAAGAGCGACAATGCCATCGTCCCCCATCATTTCCATGCAACGCCCCACAAATTCGTCGCAGAATTTATACACATTTATAATGACCTTGCCGTGCGTGTGAGGTGAAGAGGGATCATAATTCGGATGTCTTTCATCGAAATATTTCAAATAGAAATGCTGCGCTAAATCGGTCGCGTTGAAAACAACCATTGTTATACGCCAATCCTGCCGCCCCATAAGCTCGGCAGCCAAGGTTGATTTCATCTGGATTTCCGAATCGAGCGCAATGGGAAGGCTGAACACGGTTCGCGAATGGCAAAGGTCCATCTGCCTGAGAAGGGGATATTTATCAAGCATTTCATCCCGTATCGAATGCGGTTTTATGAAATCGCTATCCGCTGAGGGTGTGCCGAGTCCGGAAATATGAATGCCGCCATCGTCCGGCGGCGGAAATGTAAAAGGCACAAACAGGTCTATCACTCCTGCCCCCTGCGCGAGACAATAATCGAAAAGCGTGCGGCCCTTCCTGCGGGATGCATTGCTCATAACAAACCGGCCGTCCTCGGCAGGTTGGACGAAATCGAATATAGCGTGCCGCCCGGGATTAAGCCCGGTCAGCATCGTTGTCCATGCAGGTGGAGTAAGAGGGGGTATTGTGGAAAGGACTTGGCCATGGATACCATTCGAAACCAACGAAGCGATATGCGGACATTGCCCGGCGGAAATGAGCTTTGCCAATACATATTCATCCGCCCCGTCAAGGCCGATAATGATTACACGCCCGGCGGGCAATAAAACCTCCTTGGTAAATCCTACTCTCCGAAGATTTCGGTCTTGAGGACATCATCCTCGCAAAACGGTGGGAATTTCAACAGCTTCTTCGCCTGCTCCGGGACACCAAGCACTTCAAGTTTCCCCCCTGTACGCTGTATCCCTTTCATGGCCATCACTAATGTCCCGATGCCGGAAGAGTCGATATAATCAACCTTCCGCATATCAATGATAATCTTCGGAACCCCCGCGTCCAACCCCTGGCGGATAATCTGGCGTACTTCGGGAGCGAGGCTTATGCTGAAATCCCCGCCGATGCATATATGCATCTCCCCCCCAATTATCCGCGCTTCGACATCTCCCCTGTTGCCGACGTCCCCGGGATCAGTGTGTAACATCGTCCACCTCCCAATAGACCCATCTAAATTAGTATCCCCGGAAGGTGCGACGCCGGTTACAACAACAATAAAAATGGGGACGGGGGTGAATTTCCTTAAATGCCCCTCTGCAAGGGGCATGAATACTCATAAATAATGTGCCCCCGTCCCTGATTATTTCCAATTATTCAAATCCCCGCCGAATATGTCCCATCCAGCACCACATCCCCTTGCCATGTCAATCCGTCCGTCACATAAATCTCCTGGGCCCTTATGCCGTAACCGGATTTACCGATCCAGAGAACATAAGGCCCTTCAATGATGTCCTCAAATTTAAATTTCACATTGGTATCTGTAACAACTTCACCGGTGGTCTCGATTACCGGTGTAATCGCATTCCGCGGGTATATGATGACATATGCATCACCAAGCGGGATGCCGTCGCTATCAATCACACGACCCTCAATATTCCCATGGGGCAAAACAGGGGTTTCTATGGGTTTCAACTCAAAGTTCACGCGGCTTGACCCGGTTGGGCCCAGAACCACATCTGCAGATTGAGGTTGGTAATCTTTGATACTCGCGACTATCGTATAACCCCCCGTGAGTTCCAGGTCGCTGAAGGCATACGCCCCCAGGTCACTGGTGTACATTACAATAATATTCTGGTCCGGCAAACCAAGTACAATTTCAGCACCAACGGCTGGTTCATTCTTATCATTCATAACTACGCCTGAAAGGCTTCCCATACCCGTCTTGTGAGCAGGCAAGAACAGCTGTATAAGCTCTTTATCCTTTGACTGCTCTTCCGTAACTGCGAAATCTATCTTCGCAATAACGGCATCGTAGCGATAGAACCGTGCCTGGTACTGCCCCGCCGGAATGCCATCGAGCCGGAAATAACCGGTGGAGTCGGTAGCGCCCAGGATATTGACGCTGTCCAGGGAAAGCTTAAGATTGGCAACACCGACCTGGGTCCCGAGTGAGCGAAGCCGTCCCCAGATGCCCGAGCCCGAATCGCGACCTTCGCTCTTGCACCCCCAGGATGACAAAAGCAGGGCAAGGCATAGGGTTATTATTAAAATTACAGCAAATCGTCTTGTCATTGAATTACTCCTGATCCCCTGTTATGCAAAACCTACATCACCATTGCATATAAAAGGCGCCCAGAAATATGGATGCCACTTTAACTCTATCGCCCTCCTCTGTGCGGCTGCCAGCGATGAGGACATGTTACGGGTCGCTCCCAAACTCATATATAATTCACCCATCAACTCCCTCGTACGCTCATCATCCACCTGCCATAAAGCCGCCACCATCGCAAGTCCGCCTCCTGCGAATATCGAACGGGCAAACCCGAGCATCTCACCCGCGCCGTGCATTTCGCCAAGGCCGGTCTGGCAAGCTGATAACACTGCGACATCCGGCGCAGGTTCTCCGGGCTTCACAAAGGGGATCCGCTTGCCTTCGCCGGTTTCAATGACAGGTTCCGCTTTCGCTTCCCGGACGAATGCAGCGTGACCGGCATAATGAAGCCAATCACCTCCGGCGGATGCCAACGAATCCAATCCTGCGGCGCTGACTTCAACGACCTTGCCGGGGAAGCCCTTCTTCACGGCAGCCAGCTCGGCATCAACAGCCTGCAAGTCCAATGCGTTCCCACGTACGAATGTCAGCAAATAATCCTCCAATCTCCGCTCCCCGCTTGTTAAGAACACTTCCACTGCTGCAAGGTTCGGGAAAATGGAAATCGGGAATCGTTCAATTAAATATGAACCATCATCCTTCAACGCTGCGAACGGTATCCTTCCCAAATCACCATGAGGTATCATTACAAGGTGCTCGGTTCCATCCATGAACTCTCTAACAAACCCAAAGACAATTCTGTATATATCTCTAAGTACCCTATCGACAGTCGAGTCTTTACGTTTTGGCACCGACCTGAGTTCCGGGCTTATCTCGAAAGCCTTTATTTTATCCTGAAGCTCACTGAGGGCTTCTTTCAGCTCTTTAATATCAAGCCGGGCTTCTTTTACCGTTATTCCTTTATCCGAAAATACCCCGGCGATAATCCGACCCGGCAGCAGAAAATAGTCGAGGGCTACAATTCGCCTTTGATGCAGAAGCGATGCAAGCTCCTTAATCCCCTCCTTATCAATGGTCGCAGCACTCCCGCCCGTCATCAGTTCATATAGCGCGATGCCTTTTACCCTCTGGATATCCGCTAAAGCTTCCATCGTATCACCGAGGGCGAGGTCTGCGGATATCAGGTCGGCGAAAAGGCTTTCACGGTTGGCAAGGAATCGTACCCGGTCTAAATCCGAAAGAAGTCCTTTTCTTGTGTTGGCCAAAACCATAGCTGCATCCTCAAGGATTTCCTTCGCCGCCGTTGCGTCACCTTTCTCGAGTGAGAGCCTTCCAAGCTGTTGCCCTGCACGCCACTGGCCATCTTCATCGCCTATATCGCGAGATACTTGCCTGCTCAACTCGAATTCATGCCCTGCATCCTCAACACGGCCCTCCGTTTTAAGAAGAAGGCCCTTATTGTGCCTCGCCGCTGATTCCACATCGGTGAAACCGCCTTCAAGCGTAATTCCAAGACATTCTTCGAGGAATTCCTTGGCCTGCTCGTGATCCGTTTCAAGGAGCAGGTTCGCAAGGTTATTCAAGCAACGTGCCATTTCGCGACGGTCACCGATTTCCTCCCAAGCCTCTTTTGCCCGGCGCATGAAATCGACAGCCTGTTCAATACGCCCTATGTGCCCATAGAGGTTACCTATGTTGACAAGGTTAGCGGCGATAACTCTTGGGCTGTCCAACTGCTTGGCGAGATTGATGCTTTCCCGGAAAATTTCAATCGCCCCAAGCTCGTCGCCGATTTCCTTGAGCGCAAGGCCGAGGTTGGTGAGAAGGCGCATACGCCATTTCGCATATTCGCCGGTTTCAGCCAACGCAAGCCCTTTGGATGCTTCTTCCCGTGCCCTGCCGAAATCGCCCAACCGGATGAGGAAATAGGTCGTGTCGGTGAATGTCCTGAGGAGCTTCTCCGTATCTCCAATATTTCGGAAGAGGGCTTTCGCATTTTCAATGTGCCGTAATGCCTCAGCAAATCTATCGGCATAACTATGAAATTCGCTTCCCAGTAACCATGCCTCAGCTTCTACCGCGGCTTGGGACGGGCCGCTCTCCAAAAAAGCCTTTATAAAAGTCGCACCCTTCTCAAATCTCTTCCGGGCTATATACTCATCAGCGATGGCATAAAGCCCTTTGATCAATGCATCGGCATTCATCTCAGAAGCCGGTGCCATGGCCTGCCCGATTTCCTCAGGGCTATAATCACCGGTAACCTTCCCGGCGCTTATCCCTCCTCTAAGGAAGGCGTCTATCTCGTTCTGGATGGGCGTCATCTTATTAATGATAACATAACCACATCCACGTTACACAAAACCCCTCCGCGCACAGGCGTTATGCCGCGAGCATACCGTCGCTGGAGGAGGGGTGATTGGATTCAAGTCGCACTTTAAATGTCTACGGCGAACTGGTCCTCGGATGCATCCACGGTAAGACTTATGAATTTTCCACCTGCGAGAATTACGTATTCGGCAGGTTCGACATCCTTGAAAACAAATCTCCCTTCACGGGAGGAGACCGTGGAGTCCACTTTCTCACCATCGTGGATTAGGCTTACAAGGTGCTCGGCCAACTTTTCCCCGCGGTGGTCGATGAGGAAACCTTCGATGCGGTTCCCCTTAACCTCGACCACGGAGCGTCCGCCGCGTACTCCCGCGGCGACCTGCCGGCCGTTGGTTACCGCTATCCCGAGGACATCATCAACCATCTGCCCGAGGAGGTCTATAGCTCCGGATTCCTGGGTTTCATCGGGGAAAACTTCATGGACTTTGAAGTCTAATGCATCAGCTATCTTCTGCCTGCTAAGGGCCGAAGGGATTGTTTCACCGCACTCGATTTTACTGATGGTTGGCCGCGCTAATCCACTTTGCTTGGCCAACTCATCCTGCGACATATGCGCCTTGAGGCGGCATTCTTTTACACGATTCAAAGGCACACCTCGCGAGAGATATTACAAAAAACTACAAAAGCTTACCATATAAAACACAAAAATACAAGACCTTGGGCAAATTTTTCTTAAAAAAACAGGTGCCCAAATCAGGGCCTCTTAGCCAAACCGGGGATGGGTTTTACAGCGGATAGCAGCTACTGCCCAAAGACGGGAAGATAGCTACTACCGCTGTTACAACAGCTAATCAGTGATGGGTAGGCGTTGAGAAAGTGGCGCCCTGGGAGCGCAGGCTTCCAGCCTGCATGCAGCCAAGGATGGCTGTGCTCCTAAGCAGTTTTTGGGCTGCCGTATTTTTATGCTAAAATGCTATTTTCCAGGGAGGAGCATATGCGTAACTATTCAACCATCAGGATAATCTCGGCGATAGCCATTCTCATCGCTGTTGTGGCTATCCAGGGCTGCAAAGGCAAACCCAAGAAAGGGGTTGAGGTATCACCCTCGAAAGGGAGGCTGGTGTTCGGCAAGCCGATGCCCGTCGGGCAGAGCGGGAATATCATGGCCCCCGATTCGGCAATGGATAATGAGGGGGGTATATATATCACTTACTTGGTCGGATATGAAACCTTACATCGGGCATTTTTTGTAAAAAGCAGCGATGGCGGAGAGAAATTCTCCAGCGCTACACAATTATCGGAAAAGGAAGGGACCAAGTCGCTGGGCATAACCATGGACGCCTTGGACGGTTCTCTCTACGCGATATGGGCAAACGAAGATGAGATCGGTCGCAAGCTGAAATACAGGGAATCATCCGATTATGGACGCAACTTCACAATGGAGCAAAACTTCAATATAGCCCGTGAACCGGGACGATGGGCAATCGCCGGGACACCTGCCAAGCCGCTCATCTTTTACACAGACAATACTGACGGCAACTCCACATTGAAACTCAACAAGGGATTCGATCCCGACCAGGAATTCATTCTGCTAAGCCCGGGGAAGTATATCGCGGCGGTGAAGACGGCTACTGGGGCGAAGGGCGATGTCTATGTGCTTTGCGTATTGAGGACGGCATCATCAACTGCCGGGGAATTCACTCTGCTGCATAGCCCGGATGGGGGGGAGAATTTTACGCCATATAAAATTTTCACGGAGAATCCCCTCCCGCTCTACAAAAACGCAATCGACATTGGCCTGACAAACGGTGACAATGGCGAATGCCTGCATCTTATCTGGACGGAGCGCACGCAGAACGGGGTACGGCTCATGCGTTCGCATACGCTGGAAAAAGACATCAAGACGTGGGCTGCGCCGGAGGAAATCGTGGCGACATCCGATGTCGCGAACTGGCTATGCTCGCAACCGCTATTGGCGACCGACGGCGGCAAACGCGCGGTTATAGTCTATGCCTACCTTAAACCTGAGCCTGAGAAAAATTACATAATGGCCTACCGATTCAGCGACGATGAAGGGGTTACATTCCAGGGCGAGGCGACCGCCACCGAGGAAATCGCGGCACCGGAAATTATCACCGGCGCCCTGAGCCTCGCCGGAACCCTGCATATCGCCTGGGACGACGAAGACCACGGAAACGTCGGCCAGAGAAGGGTTTTTTACGTGAGGGGGATGATGAGATAGTAATGTAGCCCGGCATTCTGATGCCGGGTTAAATATTTCCATATTAAGAATCCCGGCATCAGAATGCCGGGCTGCATACTTTATTATGGCAGCAGGTGAGGGATGAATTGACGAAATCAAATCATAAGGCCGATAATACCAAGAACACTAAAGCTTGCACCCGCATACTTGAGGAGCTGGGTTACACGGCAGGCGGCTATGGCCTTGATCTATTTTCAGCTGCGGAAGTCAACGCATTGGAAATCATTGAAAAGCGGGGGAAATACTACATCAAGTGCCTCGCATCTGGGCGAGAACGCCCTGCCAAGCCAGAAGAAATTGTCCGCCAACTTTTCATCCGCCGGCTTATCACTGAGTACGGTTATGCCATCGACCGGATAGCCGTTGAAAAGGGCGTTTATTTCGGCTCGAAAATGGCTGATAAGCGCGCCGACATCTTCATAGCGGATGATGCCGACCCTGATACCGCTTTTATCATTGTCGAACTCAAGAAACCTAAGCGCCGCGATGGCCTTGAACAACTTAAGTCTTATTGTAACGCTGAAGGGTCACCTATCGGCGTCTGGACAAACGGGCGAGAAATAGTATATCTCCATCGCGAGGAGCCCAATCTTTTCAAGAGTCTCCCAGATATCCCGCGCGCTGACCAAAAGCTTTCCGACATTCTTTCCGAGCGTTGGGACCTTGCACGCCTGACCTCTGAAAACCGCCTCGTCCGCGAGCGCCTTACCCTCAAGTCGATCATCCTTGACATGGAAGATCTTGTTCTTGCTAATGCAGGTGTGGACGCTTTTGAGGAAGTATTCAAACTCATCTATGCCAAGCTGTACGACGAATGGAACGCTGCACATGGAGGCAGAAAAAAGCCAATCCTCGAATTTCGCATATATGGCTCCACGCCACGTGAACTCTACGAGCGCATCAACAATTTGTTCAATAAAGCCAAGCAACAATGGCCCGGCGTGTTTCTCGCAGATGAGAAAATCGAACTCACCCCAGCCCACCTTGTCACTTGTGTTTCCTTCCTCGAAGACATCAGGCTTTTCAACTCGAACCTTCAGATCATTGATGAAGCCTTCGAATACCTCTCTGTCCAGGTTGGCAAAGGCAGTAAGGGGCAATATTTCACACCACGCCATGTCATTGACATGTGCGTTAAGATGCTTAACCCCACAGAAGATGAATACATGATAGACACGGCTGCGGGGTCATGCGGCTTCACCGTACACACCATATTCTGGGTCTGGGGCGGCGAGTTTACCGCCGAAGGTCCGGCCAAATGGCAAAGCGACTACGCCTCGGAAAAGGTCTATGGCCTTGATTTCGACACCCGCTCGGTCAAGATCGCCAAAGCCCTCAACCTTATCGCCGGTGACGGGCGCACCAATATTTACCGGGCCAACACGCTTGACCCGCGCAACTGGCCAGAAGAAGTGCGGGTCGGGCTCCGCAACCGCCTGCGCCGCTTCCACGAAGACCGCGCCACGGACGACTTCAACCAGAAAAATTTCCGCTATTTCGATTTCGATGTACTAATGACCAACCCGCCTTTCGCAGGTGATATAAAAGATACCCGTATCCTGCACCAATTTGACCTCTCGAAAAAAACCGATGGTAAATGGTCCTCCAAGGTGGGCCGCGACATCCTTTTTATCGAGCGCAACCTTGAATTCCTCCGCCCGGGCGGGCGAATGTGCATCGTCCTGCCCCAAGGACGTTACAACAACGCGACCGATGAATATATTCGCCGTTTTGTCGCCGAACGCGCACGCATTCTCGCCGTAGTTAGCCTCCATGGCAATACCTTCAAACCCCATACCGGCACCAAAACCAGCGTCCTCTTTCTTCAGAAATGGAACGAGGATGAAAAAGCCGGGCCCCTCTGCCCAACCGTGGAGGATTACCCAATCTTTTTCGCGACCAGCCAGAATGGCGGTAAGGACAGCTCTGGCGAGTATGTCTTCAGAAAAGGTCCTGATGGCCGTCCCCTCGTTGATAGCTTCGGTCATATGATGGTGGAACATGATTTGAAAGAGATAGCTGAAGGCTTCCATGACTTCGCCATCGAAGAAGGGCTTTCCTTCTGGAAGGAGGCTGAATGATGGCGGTCTGGAGTCGAGTGAAATTCATGGATATCTTCGATGGTTTAGATTTCGCTGCTGAGCATTACCATCCCGCAAAACTCGTTAATCTCTCCAGGCTGATAAACCAAGGCGGATTATATGTGAACGATTTGGTTAAGCCCGTCCGAGACACCTGCGCACCCAGCCATGAGGTCCCTGTTTTCGATTTGAGTGCCGCCCATAAACACGTTCTACAGGTTGAAGACGCTTACCCAGACGAACGTGTCAGCATTAAGAAAGTTGCTTTAGGTGGGGACGTCATAGTCTCGCGGCTTCGTTCGTATCTGAAACAGGTTGCTTACATCCCCGAAACAATCCAGGTGGCTAATCTCTCTACGGAATTTATTGTACTTCGTTCACGGAATCGCTCATCGATTGCCTTTCTGGTTCCGTTCATTCTAAGCGAGCCGATACAAACGATTCTTGCATGGTCGCAGGACGGAAATGAACATCCTCGCTTTAATGAGAAAGTATTGCTTCATATCACGATACCGCCTCAAGTTCAGAGTATCTCAAAGAAGCTGAACGCCTGTGTTCTAAAGGCAACCACTTCACTTGATAAGGCGCTCCAGGCTTACTCCGAAGCGGGACAATTATTATTTAGGGAATTGGGGTTCGTGGAATTAGACCTGTCGCCGACATTGTTTTACCGGCGTTCGTATTCCGAAACTTGCGCCACCGCCCGCTTGGACGCCGAATTCTATTTGCCGAAGTACCAGCGCGTTCTCAAGGCGCTTAAGCGCACGAGACCGGAACATATCGCCCCACTTGGCGAATATATTTCCTTTCTGACAAACGGCCATACGCCCTTGCATCATGATCTGGTAGAAGGCGCGGTGCCCTTTCTCACTGCCGAAAATGTGTTCGACTTCCGCATCGAATACGATACCGAGAAACGGATTCTCACTAAACACCATAAGGGCGAACTGAAACGTACACAACTCCGCCAAGGAGACTGTCTGATTACCATCAAGGGGCGAATCGGTAACGCTGCCATCGCCGAGGACATCCCCGGCCAGACTAACATCAACCAGGACGTGGCGTTGTTCCGGCTCAGAGAGGGGTTGCCACCTTATTATTTGCTCGCATACCTAAACTCGTCCGTGGGGAAGGCATTTTCAAATCAATACTGCACCGGCCAGATCAACCCCTTCCTCGGCCTTGGCAACCTGCGGCTTCTCCCCATCGCAATCTATAGCCCGAAGCGCATGGAATCGATCGCCGCCAAGACACGCGAAGTGGTCATGTTTGCCCGTTCGGCTCACGACGAATCACGCCGGCTACTGGAAGAGGCCAAACAGATGGTGGAGGAAGCGCTACTAGGTAATGTGAAATAATGTCTCTGGTTTTATAATAGTAATGTATCCTGGCAAGCCCCATTGCCGGGGAATGAATCCTGATAATCCCGGCGAATGTTATAGTATCATTATGCAATGCGATGCATCATTAATCCCCGGCAAGTGGCTTGCCGGGCTACATAGCTGCATAAATTAATCTTCCGCCGGAATCGGATCAGGGGATTCATCCTCCTCCCCATACTTCAACTCCTTCCGTCTCTCCTCAATATACCCCCTCCAGTGCTCCTTCTCGCGTATCAGTGTTGCGAGGATGCCATTGACGAATTTGCCTGATTCTTTACTGCTGAATTTTTTCGCAAGCACGACGGCTTCGTTGATGATGATGGCGTCGGTTATATCCTCATCCTTCAGGCCGATAAGCACCTCGAATATGGCGAGCCGCAGGATGCTCAGGTCGACTTTGGCGATACGTTCGAGCTTCCATCCCCGGCTCAGCTTCTCGACAATTCCGTCGATTTGGGGGAGGTAACGCACCGTGCCGCGTATTATGCCCCGGAGGAAAGTCCGCGGGTTTTCATCGAGTTCTTCCTCTTTTATGTATCGTGTGAGGACTTTGGCGGCGTCGGTTTTGCCGACCTCTATCTCGTAGATAGCCTGCAGTGCGAATTCCCTTATGCGCCTTCGACTTGGCCCGCTCATCCGGCAATCCCCCTCAGGGCGACTCGTACGCCCACCATGTTGTAAATAAGCAGACTATAGAGTGTTATGAAAATAAGGAAAATGACGATGTTGTGCAGGAGCATACGGTTGCGGCGTTTCGCAGCCGCCCATCTATAGAAGAAATAATAAGCTACGCACGCGACGGCGAAGAATATCAGGATAAGCCATCGGGTTGAGAAGATGGCTTGCTGCATCTCGTAGACTCTCCTCGAAAGCGGCGGAAGGTTCTCCGGCCTGCCGAGATAGCCTGTTACGCGTTCAAGTTCCCTGTGGGGAAGCCAAACAAGGAGGGCCCAGGTAATAAGACCACCTATAAAAAAGAGAAGGGCATTCAATAAAGCAGCCAGTTTCATGGTGCAATCCGTTTCGGGGGCAAATTATAGCATAACAATTTGTAACACTTTAGCCATCTGAATAAAATTGGGGACGGGGGAACTTTTTTTATCATTTTTAGATCAAACATCCAGTTGTTTCCCAAAAAAGTACCCCCGTCCCCAATTTTATACACCCGCTGCGGGTGTTATTGAGATGGCTAAAGTGTTACGGCAATTTTTTTCCATCTCTCATGGAACATTCGGTTGGCTTTTTCGACATAATATTCAGATGAAATTCGTATCCAGGAGGATGCAGTCATGTTAAAAAAGAAACATACACGTTGGATACCCATCCTGACCATTATTGTATGCGGCGTTCTGCTGGCAACCGTTGTTGTAGCGGGGCCATACGGGGGGGGCAAGCAGGGGAAGGATGGCGGTCCTGATAAGCAGAAAGGGCCTATGGGGCCAGGCCCCGGTCAACCGGGACCGGGTCGCGATATGTTTATGCAGCTTATCGGCCCGGGGGGACCTTTTGAGGATTCGGAAGTCACTGATATAATGGCGGAAATCAAAATTCTCGGCTTCATCAACAAGTTTGAATTCACCAAGGAACAATTAACGCAGATTGCGGATTTGAGCAACCAGGCCCGTTCAGTGGCTGGCAGCGCGGTTGCTGAGATCAAGTCATTTATGCTGCCTAAGTTGGAAGAACATCGCGCTTCCCTTCTGAAGGGTGAGAAACCGGAGAAGGGTGAAAAGCCCGAACCGCCTGAAGGTATGAAGGAAAAGGGGAAAGAGACTAAAGAAACCCTCGATGGGATAGTGGATTCTTTCTATGAGCTTCTTACCGCTGAGCAACGTGCGATGTTTGAAGATATGGGCGGCCCCGGGTTCGGCCCGCAGCAGGGAGGTCCCGGGGGTCCTGGTGGCCCCGGCCCAGGAGGGCAGGGCGGCCCCGGATTCCAAGGGCAAGGGGGAGGTCAGCCCGGTGGGCAGTGGCATCCACAGGGTTATGGCATTGAAAAACCCGACTCGCAGAATCCAACAGGTGACGCCGCAGGTGTGGTCAATGGGAATGGGGATACGCAGGTCGCACAGCAACCATTAGGTGGCCAGCCTCCCATGGAAGATGGTCAAGGTTTCCAGTCCGGCGGGGGAGGCCCAAATGCCGGCCCACCACCGGTTGATGCAAAGATGATGCACAGGGGAAGGATACTTGAGTTGCTCCTCGACCCGCATACTGTGAGCATAATTAAAGAGAGAATGAACTATATGTAAGGCAATCGCCACCTTAAGCTTTTCTCAAGGCCCACCCTAAGGTGGGCCTGCTTTTGCAATGTACGCCGACATTCCAGTCGGCATGCCGGTCTGAAGACCGGCGTTCCAAGAATCACCCACATCCTCGGGGATGAGCCTTCGCCAAGGCTACGGCTCACAGGCTCGGCTGTGGGCGGCACCCAGGGCTGATTTGGTACGTTGACTTTCCAGTCGGCATGAAAAGCCGGTTTGAAAACCGGGGTGCCCAGTGCCAGATACGGAAATCGGATTTAGCCCCATTCATCGGATGATGTGTCGCTGCTCAGCAACTTGCGGATAATCGGGGGGAGATAATGACCGGATGTATCCATCGATTTAAGCACATTCGCCAATATATCCACCTTCTCCTGGTCGGTTAACCGCGAGTCGATGACAACCTCTTTTTTTTCGCGCAAGCGATAATGCCCGCCGGAACCATCCTCAAGACGGTCATACCTTATTGAATATCCAAGGCGACTTACGACATCCTCAAGCAGTGATTTTAAGGGCATTGGTTGCACGATATAAGCATTATACCATCTATGAATCCCCGTCTATTAGGGTTATCCAGTCACTTATTAGAGATAAAAAAGCCCCCGATTGCCGGGGGCTGAATTTTCGAATTGTAAGGGTTTATGTGGCTGCCGCCGGTTTTTCATTCGGCTCCGGAGGTTCAGACGGTTTCGGGAGTATTTCAGGCATGAAATCTTTCCTGTAGTTATCCAGCACCTGGTTGACGATACCGAGGATGATCATCAGGACAAACGGGAATATAAAAGCCCACATACCGGCGCTTTCATCTCCCGTGAGCACGGTGATGACACCGGTTGCCACAAGTATTGACGCCACCCCGACCGCGAAATCGAACGCACCGAGTATGGCCGTAATGATGATAAGAAATGGTTTGAATAGATAGACGGCTAAGGCTCCACCGACGACGCCAAGGGCAACGCCGACGAATATAGACAACTGCCCGGGGGCGAAGGAGCTCACTGCAAAGAACCCGATGAAGCAGCATCCGAAGAAACCCAAGGCGAAGACCGCTACCCAACTCAGCCACCAGAAAATGGCGCCACCGAGAAAAGCGCCAGCAATGAAACCGAAATAATCCCAGATGCCGTAATGCAAAGGCTGAACCAGCGGGTCGATATTCGCCCCGGTACCGGAAAGGTTAAGGGCGTTAATCAGCAATAACCCACCCAAGCCGCCGGCGAGTGCGCCCATTGTAATGATGATTATCCTGTAAATACGAAAACCGTAGTAGCAGATAAGAAGACCCGCGATGATCAGGACAAAGTGGTAGAACAAGCCCATGTGCTGGGCCATCTTCATCCAGCCTGCGAAGCCCTCGCTGTAAAGGTTCGTGAAAAAATCAGGCTTAAGCAAGAGTACCGATTCCATCGCTCCGCCTCCATTGGAGTAAATTTATTCCCGGGCTTATCCGCATCAATAATTATGGTTCAACTCCAAACCCGGCTCTGCTATAATCAGGGCAGTTAGCCCGGAGGATAAAAATGCCCCGGTTACATATTATTATCGCGATAACATTCATTTTCTTGGTCGGTACCGCTGCATGGGCTTCTGAAGAGGAAAGCGGAAGCGCACAGGGTGGTGTTACTCTCACGGAAGCCATTGACCTTGCGCTTTCCAACAACCTTGAACTCAAAGCCGCCGAGGAAGGTGTCGCGGCGGCGCAATTCGGGATAAAAGCCGCGAAAGCACTCAACCGGTTCAGCCTTTCGGCCAATGAATCATACTCCAAGGCAGGGCCTGGAATTACCGAGAAAATCCCCGGCTTGGGCGAGTTTGATATACGCCCAAGCAAATGGCAGGATGTATTTTCAATCGCACTGTCACAGCCCATTTTCACATTCGGGTTGAACCGTAATGTCCTGAGAATCGCTGAATATGGCTTGGATTCAGCCCTCGCGGATTACCAGGCCAAGATTAATGAAATCAAATACAATGTCGAAAGCTCCTACTATGACTTGGTGCAGCTTAAGATGCTGCTCGATGTCCAGCAGCAAAACTTGGAGCGCGCGCGCAATGATAAGCATAATGCCGAGCTACGATTCGAAGCCGGGCAATCCGCGAAATTCGAGGTTATAAGGGCTGATGTGGCGGTTAAGAACGCCGAAGAGCAGTTGATTGGCACGAAAAAGAAAATTGAAGTCGCCAAGCTTGCATGGACAAGGTTGATCGGGATTGGCGAATACCGCGAGCCGGTTGTGGTGAACCCCGAGGCTGTCAAACCATCGGATCTGTCATTCGCTCTTGATGAGGCCGAGGAAGTTGCCCTGCGTATGCGTCCTGAGCTCAAGGGGCTTACAGCCGGCATAGGCTCAGTCGAAACAGGGGCTTCGCTGAAAAGCCTTCGTCCCGATTTGCGTTTCATCGGCTCATACAACTTGTCTGATTGGGCTACGACATTCACAACCAAGGAAGACTGGCGGTTGGTTTTTAACCTGAGCATACCACTCTGGGATGGCGGCAAAGCCAACGCAGATGTGGCAAAGGGGATGGCCCTTGCCGAGCAGCTCAGGATAAAATCGAGGGACCTGGAAGAGTTGATAAAAATAGAAGTTGCGGATGCTTATCTCGCCGTGGCGGAATCAGCCGAGCGTATGAATGCCACCGCCGCGACATTAGCCCTTGCCGAGGAAGCCAAGCGTATGGCGGACATCGGGTACACCGAGGGGGTTGTGACTCTCCAGGAGCTCCTTTCCGCCGAGGTCGATTTGTCGGGTGCGAAAGTGAACCGGATAGGTGCGGTTTATGGCTACCTGAAAGCCAAGGCGAAATTGCGTAAGGCAATGGGCGTCGACACGCTTCTTGATGAGATGACATCGGGGAATTAGACCTATATTTAGAAACCATAACAAAATGACCTTCAAGAAATATGAAAAGGTTTGACCAGACAATCGGGGACAGCCCTGGGACTGTCGCAAGGGCTGTTATCCAAGTCACAATTCTTATAGGTTAATTGATGGTATAATTATCCTGAAATGCTGAAAGAGCCGAAGACTATCAACCCTCTGTTATTGCTCTTGGTGCTTGCATGCATCGCAATGCCCCAGGCTAATTCGAACATTGGACGCATGCTGCGTGTACCCCCGGCCATTGTGCTTCAAATCGCATCCGGTAGTGAGGGAGAGGGCCAATATACCGGCTTGAATTTCGGCTATACATTCGTCAATGGGGATAACGAAGGGGGGATGCTTCTCCTTGTCCCGAGGTCAATTCTCAAATTCCCCGACGCATCCCGGGGCTTTATTGCAGGCTCCGGGCAAAGGCGATGGGATATTGTGTGGCGGACGAATTAGCCGGCATAGCGCCTTTGTCCCGATCAAAAAATTCGGTACGTTTATGGATTATTCACCGGTAATCTCGAGGGCTCGACTATAGAGCTCGTGCCCCCTTTTATCGTGCTGGTTGGGAAACCGGCGCACCGGGCTACAAACTGCCACAATCCCCTTGTAGTGATAAAAAAGGCGCCGCCTATATTGCTGCGCCTAATCTTCGCATCAAGCATAACATAGCCTTATCTGATCTCAAAGGTTAATAATATCAGACCTCTTTGACGAGATAGGCTTTGGCTTATCGCTGCTTGTGGGTTTGAGCTTGTTGAAGCATTCGCTGCAAACGACTTCCACATTGAACAGCTTGGAAGGGCCGAATTCATTGATGGGACGTACAAACCAGCCGCCGGCATCATCGTCGTTGAACAATTTCTCTTCCAGGGGGCTATTGCAACGTCCGCCCGGATGCTGGCAACCGATGCGCTTGCATTCGCAAGTCGCGCCGCAACGCGTCCAGACCTGTTTAACCAAGTCCTTATCTAAAATCATTTGGGCCGCCTCCCTAAATATAGATTTAGGTTACAGTATATTAATACCATAAAATCTTGAACTATGAAAGGGGTGCGGGATAATCCATTGCTTTTCGGCAACCGGTGAGTGCGGGTTAACCCGAACAATGCAACAGGAATGCGGAACTCGCTCTTTTTTCAAGCTGACTACATAAGCTATAATCAAAGCCTTAAAATATTCAATACTTTATAGCTGGAGGTCCAATGATGCCTGCAGCAAAATTCCTGATGGTTCTTGGATTATTATGCTTCGTTCTATTTTCCCCCGTCTCGGCACAGGATTCACATTCCTCAAACTTTGATGAAATCGATTGGTCCAACCCCGATACGATTGACCCATACCGCGCGGATGTCGGGGATTTTTTGGATGTGGATCTGGATGCCCTCGCGAAGAAGGCGAATGAGGCGTACCAGGCGGGAGACTATGAGGAAGCGGCGAAATATTATTTGGCCGTTGTGAGGTACGACATACACGACGGCTCCTCGATATATAACCTCGCATGCTGCTACGGCCTCCTGGGCGACGCGGAGCTTGCCGCTAAATATGTCACACGGGCGGTGAACGCCGGTTTCGAGGATATCGGGCATATCAGGTGGGACCCTGATTTCGAGAAGGTACGGGGGACAGCCGCATTCGACGAAGCCATAGCCAATTTGGCTTCAATGCTTGGGGAAAAAGAATCGAAGTTAGGCGGCCTCATCTATTTCGACTCCCGGGCTTTCTTCCGGTGCCGCATACATCTGCCGGATAATTTTGACCCCTCAAAGAGCTACCCCCTCATCGTTGGGCTTCATGGATACGGGAGCGACCCGGACAGGTTTATCACTCTCTGGGAGCGCTTCAAAAACCACGATTTCATCTATGCTTCACCGCAGGGGCCATACCCCTTTTCCGTCGGGAAGGATATCGGCTATAGCTGGGAAAATTGGATGCCGGAACACCCCATGATGTCGGAAAGGGCCATGGTGATGTCGGAAAAGTACATCGCCGGGGTGGTAACAAGCCTGTGTAACCAATACAAGGTCAATGATGTTTACCTGTTGGGATTTTCACAGGGATGTGCGTTTACTTATATGACAGGCATCAAATACTATGCTCTCTTCAAGGGTTTAATATGCTTTGGAGGATGGCTCAACACGGACATGCTCTCCGAAGAAGAGATGATGGCCGCGAAGGATTTGAGGGTTTTCATAGCCCACGGGACGGAAGACAGGATGGTTGAGTATGAGACAGGCGTGAAAGCTAAGGATACTCTTGAAGGATACGGTTATGATGTCACTTTTCACGAATTCAAGGGGCCCCATGCAGTCCCGGAAGACGCCCTGCAGAAAGCTGAGGAATGGATGAAAAATAATTCTTGCGGATAAGAAGTGCAAATTTGTAGAATTTGCGTATAATTATGGCATAAATACTATTACAGAAACGCTCCAAAACTCCCTCTTTTGTAAGGGCGCACCAGGTGCGAGGTTTGTTGTAGGATGATATCCGCTACGCCTCTGGCGTGAAGAAGCAATAGGAATATTGATATTGTAGTTCATATATCAATCTGAAGTATTCCGGAGGACCCGCATGAAATCCTCTCTTGGGGCGACCATCTTTTTCCTGTCAACTCTGCTATTTTCTGCGACTGCATGCACCAAGCCGGGAGCCGGAAGCGGCAACATTGCACCGGATATCCTCAACCAGCCACATAACCTGTCAGCGCAAACGGATAGACCCAATCATTATCTATGGGGTTATTTCACCGGTTACTTCGACCCGTCGGCGAACAAGGCGGAGTTCGTCCCTGCACGCGACGCCACTGGGCACTGGAACGTTTTGACATTCCTTGAAAAGGGACCTTGCCTGAATTGCGTAATAGTGACCGAAATCGTACCATCACCGAATGGCACTTTCTTATTTGATGTCGAACTCAGACATCCTGTCGACACCTTGGATTGGACAGGTTTTGATGTACGCGGGATATGCTTATTCAACGGCACACACAAGTTTACGTCAAGCGGTTTGTCCGTATCGGATAATTCGAAAGGCGAAGGGGAACTCGTCAATGCCGACGGCTTCACGACTCTCTACAATGGCGAAACCATAGGTAAAGGCCACGGGGGCATAGAAGGATACCAGAAGGGTATAATGGCTTCCGCAACAACACCAACGGCCAAGCTCAATGGCTACAAACGGTATAACTCGCCCGAACCGGGGAATGTACGGAACGCGTTCTACGGCGGGGCGACATCGACACGGACTTATAATATAGCCCTGCCCAACGAGCCGTTGGTAATCGGCTATGCAGTCGATGCCTGCTGGATGCCCGGGGTTAAACAACCCGTTCAAGACCCGATGATCGATTTCCCACCAAACGCTAATTGCCCGGAACCTTGGAATGTTGTAGTCACAGATGCGCCCATCGGCCAGGGATTGACCAACCAGGGCGGCCAGACGAAGCTGAAAATCAAAGTGTATGACCGCCAGGGGAAGGATTCGCATACCCCCCCGTCCATCGAATGCCCGGAACTGTGGAACGGCCTCGTTACGGGAACCTGGGTATCCAATGGGATGGACCCGGATGATTATTCATATTATGAAGTCATAGTAGGCAATCCAAAGTATGCGGCCGCAGGTACATACAAATGCCTTGTTAGCGTAGAAGATGAAGAGAACGCTACATCACCGCCATGGCTCGATTTGACGGCATATCAAGTCCACGATCTGGCGGTCGGTGTAGCCGGAAAGCAAAAGCACCAGCTATGGTATTTCACCCAGCCGGACCTTCGTGGAGATGCCGACCTGGCTGAGGAAATCCAGACTATGCAGCAAGCGGCGGCAGCGGGATATACCAAGGTGGTGGTCTCGGATTTCAGGTTGGGCGCAATCGACCTGCAATCCCAGGGATACTGGAGCCACCTGCAGACATTCGCGGAAGCAGCGGCAGATGTCGGAGTTGAGGTTATACCTGCATTAGTGAACATCGGTTATTCCGATTCAGTTATGTGTCATGACGCCAATTTGATCGAGGGGCAGCCGGTTCAGGATTGCCTTTTCAGTGTGAATGGGAATATCGCCGATGTTATGCAGAGCTCCGCTACAACTTTTATCAATGGCAACTTCGAGAATTATTCAGAGAACTCCTTCCTCGGATGGAACCAGATGGACGGCCCGGGGATTGAGACATTCGCGGATACATCGGTAAAGCATACCGGCAACTGCAGCATCAGGTTCGAGAATTTCACGAACAACCCGAGCGGGGACAATAGGATACGACAGGATGTCATCGTCAAACCGTGGCAATGCTATGCCATATCATTCTGGCTTAAAACCGAGGACGTGGAACCGGCCAGCGAAATCAGGCTCAAAGTATTCAACCAAGATGTGACCGATTCATTGGAATTCCTGATGCTTGACATAGCCAAGACACAGGACTGGACGCAATATTATGTCATTTTCAATAGCCAGGAATACATAGCCGCCGCTATTTTCATCGGCCTCTGGGGCGGCAAGAGCGGGCGGTTCTGGGTCGATGATGTCACGATAGAAAATACGGGATTGATCAACCTAATACGTCGCAATGGTACGCCGCTTACGGTCACAAGCGAAGACGGCAGCGTGACATACGAAGAAGGTGTTGATTTCGAATATGTTTCCGACCCCCTGCTGGGCCTTGCCGGGAGTTATATGGGTACGTTTGACCTGTATCACGAACGCCCTGTAATAAAGCTCACTGCAGGCTCCAAAATCAATAATGGCGACCATATTTCGGTGGACTATTACCACGCCACATTTGTATATTATATGCAATCAGCGTGCTGCCTTAGCGAAAACGCAGTATATGATACTTTCATCTCAACGCTTAGCAAGGTAAATGAATTGATACATCCCACGGAAGTCTTCATAAACGTCGATGAGTTGAGAGTTGCGAACTGGTGCGATTTATGCCAATCCACGGGCAAAACACCGGGGCAGCTTCTGGCGGATGCAACGCAGCGTATTGAGCAGATTGCGCATTCAATCAACCCGCAGTGGAACCTTATTGTATGGAGCGATATGTACGACCCGTACCACAATGCTGTTGGCAAATATTACCTTGCCAATGGGACGTTAGCGGGCAGCTGGGGAGGTTTGCCGGCGAGTTGGGATATCGCCAACTGGCATAATAGAGACCCCAATACGCTTTCATTTTTTGAGGACCACGGGAACAGGCAGATCCTATGCGGCTTCTATGACGATTCGGGGCCTGATTATTCTATCGATGATTGGCTCGATATGTCGTCGCAACACCAGGGTGTTTATGCCGCGATGTATACGACATGGCACCAGGACTTCAGCAAATTAGCCGAATGGGCGGTAGTTGTTAAGGATTGGGACGCGGCAGACTGATATGATTGGTTATTCTAATCTCTTTTACTGGGTACGCTGACTTTCCAGTCGGCATGCCGGCTGGAAAACCGGCGCACCCAGTATATTGCATCAATCTCGGAGGGATGGCATGAAATCCCGTTCAGGTGTAATCATCTATGTCCTGCTGACTTTTTTAGTATTGGCAACCGCTTGTGCCAAACCGGAAACCGGCGGCGGCAATTTTGGACCGGATATGCCTGGCCAGCTGCGTGACAAATCAGGACAAACGGATGAATCAAATCATTACCTGTGGGGTTATTTCGCAGGTTATGTTGACCCGGCAACGAATAAGATAGAGATAGTCCCATTGCGTGAAGCCACCGGCCACTGGAACGTACTAAAATTCCTTGAACAAGGCCCATGCGCGGATTGCGTTAAATTGGCCAAAATCAAACCTTCTGGAAACGGGACGCTCCTTATTGATGTTGAAATCGCGCACCCATTCGACAGCCTGGATTGGACAGGTTTCGATGTGCGCGGGATATGCATATTCACCGGCACGCACCAGTTCCCCTCCAAAGGCTTAACTGTATCAGACAGATCCGCAGGCGAAGGCGAACTCATCAACGCCGACGGATTCACGACGCTTTACAACAGCGAAACCGCTGGCAGCGGACCAGGTGGACTTCAGGGATACATCCAGGGCAAATTGGCTTCCACCACCGTCCCAATCTCAAAGCTCAATGGTTACAGGTGTTATAACTCACCTGAACCAGGTAATGTGCGGAATGCATTCTACGGCGACACGACTTTGACACGCACTTATGATATCGATATGCCCGATGGACCGTTGGTGTTCGGGTACGCAGTCGATGCCTGCTGGATACTGCCAATCAAAAAGCCCGTTACAGACCCGATGATTGATTTCCCCCTTGGCGCCAATTGCCCGGAGCCGTGGAAAATCGTGGCCACCGATGACCCAATCGGCCAGGGTTTGAACGACCAGGGCGGCCAGGCGAAGCTGAAAATCAAGGTATATGACCGCCAGGGGAAGGATTCGCACGGTATCCCAATCATCGAATGCCCCGAATTGTGGAACGGTTTTGTTGGAGCAACATGGGTATCCGACGGGATGGACCCGGATGCTTATTCATATTATGAAGCTACGGTAAGCAACGTAAATCTTGCCGCCACAGGCGATTATAAATGCCTTGTAAGCGTCGAGGATAACCAGAATGAAACTGCACCGGAGTGGCTCGATTTGACGGCATACCAAATCCGCAATCTCACGGTGGCGGCGGCGGGAGAGCATAAACATCAGCTATGGTATTTCACCATGTCGAATCTATTGGTAGATGACAGTCTTGCCAATGCAATCCAGGTTATGCAGCAGGCAGCGGCGGCGGGATACACCAAGGTGGTGCTGTCGGATTTCAAGATGGGCACAATCGACATACAGAGTCAGACTTATTGGAATCACGTGGAGACATTCGTGGACGCGGCGGCGGCTGCAGGTGTCGAGATTATACCCGCAATGGTGGACATAGGTTATTCCGGGGCCATCCTGTGCCATGACCCCAACTTAATTGAGGGGCAGCCGGTACGCGATTGCGTTTTCAAGGTGAATGGGAGTAGCGCCGATGTCGCACAAGATCCCGCAACAACTGTAATCAACGGTAATTTCGAGAATCATTCAGGGGATACATTCCCGAGCTGGAACCAGATGGATGGCGCCGGGGTTGAGACATTCGCCGATACATCGGTCAAGCATTCCGGCACTTGCAGCATAAGGTTCGAGAATTTCACGAATCACCCCTATGGGAACGACCGGATACGCCAGGATATCACCGTCAAACCGTGGCAATGCTATGCCATCTCGTTCTGGATGAAGACAGACAACATGGTGCCTGCCGGTGAAGTCACGCTCAAGGTATTCAATGAAGATGTAAGCGATGCATTGGAATTCTTGTCGTTTAATATCAATAAAACGCAGGACTGGACCCATTATTACGCCATATTCAACAGCCAGGAATATACGACCGCGGCTATATATATCGGCGTATGGAACGGCGAAAGCGGTCGCTTCTGGGTGGATGATGTCACGGTCGAGAATACCGGGTTGATCAACCTGGTACGACGCGGTGGCGCACCACTTGAGGTTACCAACCAGAGCGGCAGCGTGATATACCAGGAAGGCGTTGATTTCGAATATGTATCCGACCCCTTGTTGGGCAATGTGGGGCCGTATACCGGCACATTTGATTTGTACCATGACCGCCCGGTAATCAAGCTGACCGCAGGTTCCAAAATCAAGAATGGCGACACTATTCTGGTTGATTATTACCACGCGACATTTGTTTATGACTTGCAGGGCGCATGCTGCCTTAGCGAAGACGCGGTATTTGATATTTTCACTTCAACGCTTACCAAGATTAATGAGTTAATTCATCCTGCGGAAGTGCTTATCAGCGTTGATGAATTGAGGGTGGTGAACTGGTGCGACCTGTGCCAATCCAAGGGCAAGACGCCGGGGCAGCTTCTGGCCGATGCGACGCAGCGGGTTGACCAGATAGCACATGCAATCAACCCGCAGTGGAAGCTTATCGTGTGGAGCGATATGTACGACCCCAATCACAATGCCGTTGACAATTATTACCTCGCCAACGGGACATTGGCCGGTAGCTGGGAAGGCTTGCCGTCGAGTTGGGATGTCGCCAACTGGCATAACAACGGTCCCAAGACACTTTCATTTTTCGAGGACCATGGAAATAAGCAGATTTTATGCGGCTTCTATGACGAATCGGGGCCGAATTATTCTATTGACGAATGGCTCGATATGTCGAAAGGCTACCCCGGTGTTTATGCCGTCATGTACACAACCTGGTGCCAGGACTTCAGCAAATTAGCGGCCTGGGCGCAGGTTGTGAAAGACTGGGACGAAGCGAACTGGTGATGATAATTTTGGAGCGCCGGTCTTCAGACCGGCATGCCGACCTGAAGGTCGGCGTTCCAATCTTCCTTCTCGTCAAGTGGATTGATTCCCATATGGACCGCTGGTCTTCAGACCGGCATGATATTTTGCACTGCTGAAAGGCCAATCCTCCGGCTTTGTCACTAAACCAGCTTTTACAGGGTTCATATGAATATAGTGTACCGCGTTATTGTAATGCTCCACATTGCGGATATACCTATCAAAATAATCCCTTGCCCAAAATCTCCCTGCTCTCCCCAGTAGTCTGTTGATTCGTGCAGCCGTGAAGCTCTTCCACGATTTGACAATCCCCGCAACTGGGTATTTATGAAACATTTCAATCATCACGTGCACATGGTTCGGCATCACCACCCACGCTAAAAGGTTATATCGTTGTTTATCGAAATAAAGGAAGGATTCCTGCACGGTCTCAGCTACTAAGGAATCCTTAAGCCAACACTCCCCATGACCGGTATCAAGGTATGCTTCAATGTATTCGGACTTTTCCTGATTTGGGTTCAGTTTCAACTCTTGCTCTAAACGCTCAAGCTCTATAGACGGCAGAGAGTCAGCTAAACGGAAATTAATAGTCTGAATTACGTCCGTGGCATTAAAGTGCGGAAGATAGCCCCGCGAATACCATGCCTTGTGTTCGTGCACCATTTTGATCATTATAACAATAAAAGGATTGGAGGGGGGTAGCTTCCAGACCGGCATGCCGACCTGAAGGTCGGCGTTCCCAGCGGATTGATTGCCATATGGACCGCCGGTCTTCAGACCGGCATGCCGACCTGAAGGTCGGCGTTCCCAGCGGATTGATTGCCATATGGACCGCCGGTCTTCAGACCGGCATGCCGACCTGAAGGTCGGCGTTCCAAGTGGATTGATTGCCATATGGACCGCCGGTCTTCAGACCGGCATGCCGACTGGAAAGTCGGCGTACCCAGTCAGCGCCTCCAAACAACACTGTTAAAGATTGATTAATTTGTCATTATCAGTGCGGCCGCCATTATCCGTTTCCGTATGCGCCAACCGCTGCCCTCCCATAGAAGCCAATTCTATTTCCTGCTCATACCTTTCATAGTTAGCCTCGCACTGCTTATCATTCATTTCCATTGCAATAGCAATCATTCCCCGGAGATATTCCCTCGCTTCTCTAAGCTTCCCTTCATTAATCAACGTTTCCAACCGTTCATCGCGGAAACCGCGCTCGGCCTGGAGAGGGGGAAGGGCAACCGGTAGAGGGACTCTGGGCTTGCCTTCCTCATCTTCGTCCTTCCATCTTTGCTGCGCAGGAACCCAATCATCGGTCACAACATAATCCCCTGAAGACCAAGACGAACCCGACCCTCCCCCAAACAACCACCACCATGGGGAATAACCCCATCCCCATCCCCACCCATACCGCCATCTCAATACTCCTAAAACAATGGTGAGTATCACAAATGGTATGAAGCAGCCTGAACTATATCCGTGGGCAGGTTCCATATTATCAACGACGGAATAAGAAGAGTTTTGTTTCACCCCAATATGCAAAGCCCCGTGAGCAACCGTGATAAACAACCAACGCGCAATCGGGGCCGAAGGCCTCATATTGTGACGATTCCTTCTCCAAGGCCCCAATCATACTCCTTCCCGACATCCAAGGCATCGTAAATCCCCTGCAATTCGTTGAAATGCTTTTGAAGCATCGGGCTTATATCCGCCCGTAGCCCGATTTCAAGGTTCTTGACCTTGAACCAGAAGTAGTCCTCATTCAACTCCTCGTCAATTTTTTCCCTGTAGTTAAACTGTTCCAAAGTGACGATTGCCTCCGGTCGATGCTTCCGAATGAGGTCAACAAAACCCGCAAGCCGCTCTTCCCTTTCGCGCAAGAGGCCGAACATGTCCAGGATGGCGATATCGGGCCGCGAGAAAAAGCCGATGGCCCCTATCTCGTTCGCAGCAATGCAAGCCCCATTCCCGAGATGGTTTCCCAACCATATCGAAACAGCCCCGTACATCCGCTCCCGGTCTCCCGATATGCCGGAAAGATTCATGGCGTCTTTATGCAAAGGTGCGAATAATACTGCGGACCAAATAACCGCAATTGCTGTCACCAAGCCCCATTGCACAATATTGGCTGAAACGGTGGGCAATCGCCGTACGCATAATGACAGAAGCCATACAACCCCATAAGCCGATAGAACATAAAGGCCAGGTAATATAGGGACAAAATACCAAGGGAAATTTGTCGCATAACTGTTGCCGCTCCCAACAAGAGCGGCGGCATAAATGATTATATATAATACAATCGGTATTATCTTGCTTCTTCGCGCAACCGGAAGTGTGAAAAGGCCTATTGCAAGCGGTATCCAGACCAACCAAAACGGTGTTCCGGCAACATACCAATAGGCCGATTTCCCGTTGAACGCGTTTATCAACTCTCTAAACACTAAGAAGGCCCATTTGGCCCACATCACCGAAAACAAAGGCGGGCCGGCAAGGACTTTCCTTTGCACGCTTACAGGGATTAAATCACCGTAATAGAGCAGCCCGAAGATGAAATAAGCGGCTACAAGCAGTATGGAAGGGATCAGACCGGGAATAACCCGCCAGGGGGTATTCCCGCCCTTCTTCAGCTGAGCGTAAATCGTACTGCCCAAAACAATTGCGAAGAGGAGGATGCCGTCGAATCGTGCCCATACCGCTATGGCCGCAAAAACAAGGCTCCAGGTATAACGCCCCCTTGAGAGCAGAATAAATGAAATATTAAGAAGTAAAAGGTATAAGGGGAGCTCCATGCCGCTGAAACCGGTCAAGAGGGAAACCGGGTTGGTGCACATCAATACGGCGGCGAGCAGACCGGCCTTCCGGCTTCCTGTAAGGGAGTAACCAAGGTAAACGGTGCTGCACAGAAATAACAGCTCGAAAAGAACCCCGAGAATTTTCGCTGCAATCGCCACATCGGAAAACAACATTCGTCCTGCCGCGAGAAGAAAGGCCCACAATGGGGTTGTGAGAAGATATACCCGTTCTCCCTGGTTAAATATTAACCCATTACCGGAGGCAAAATTAACCGCGGTTTTGAAAGTTATATAAGCATCATCACAGAGAATCGCAGGCAGCAAAAACCTGAAAATTATGAGAAGGCCAATCGGAAAACCATACAGCAGAATAGCCTCCCACCAATGCAGCCTTGGGGATGATATCCCAAGCTCGGCATTTGCATCAGGCTTCCCGCTATGCATAACCCGGAATTATACATGAAAATAAAAACCATCGTATTTCTCTTCCCGGACCCATTGCCGAATCTGTTTGTTGGGAGAATTATTAATACTATATAAGTTTTATATTCACGCCAATAAGGAAGTCCCGGTGTTGCATATCACGCAAAAATCGACCCCTGAATGGCGAATCTATTAAAGAGTGTCCGCCTAAGCCGCGGCTGTTTGGAAGGGTTAAGCTGCTCGGGATTTCGGTGCGGGGCACTTAGGCGACAAAAAGGGCGTGACGGTAGCTGCCACAAAGTCAGGGAGCGTGATGAGCATGCGCTGCCCTTGACGGGGGGTAGTTTCTTCGGGCTAAACCAATATAGGGACTGAAGTACTATGGATTTCACGACCATTGGCGGTTTGATTCTCGGCTTTGGAGCGATGATATTAGCCATCATCGTTGAAGGCAAAGGCGATGTCACAGAGCTTACGCCGTTCTTTGTCAACCCCTCCGCGTGGGTAATTATCATCGGCGGTACTTTCGGCGCCACTCTGCTCAGTTCAAGGGGCAAGGATATGGGGCGTATCGTCAAAATAATCGGAGGCCTCTTCAAGAGCCGGAAATATGACCATATGGGGATGATTGGGACAATCACATCGTTCGCCGAAAAGGCCCGTCGCGAAGGCTTGCTTGCGCTGGAGAAAGATATCCAGAACATCGATAACCACATGCTGAGCAAAGCGCTTCAGTTAGTTGTGGATGGAACCGAGCCTGAAATCGTTTACGCAATCCTCCAGACACAAATAATGCAACAGAAAAACCAGATGAATAACGATGCCGGCCTCTTCGAGACACTCGGCGGGTTCTCCCCAACGATGGGCATCATAGGAACGGTTATGGGCCTTGTCGGAGCCCTTAAGCGCATGAGCACCGCAGGTATGGAGGACACTATCAAAGCCCTTGCCGTGGCATTTATAGCAACCTTCTGGGGCATCGGCCTTGCCAACCTGCTGTTCCTCCCGATATCCGCCAAGATCAAAGCCAGGCAGAAGGATGAGATACTTATGAGCCAGATAATCGGCGAGGGAATACTCGGCGTACAGGCCGGCAATCACCCTCGCGTCGTGGAAGCCCGGCTTGTAAGTTTCTTAACTGAAGAAAAGAAGGTTGCAGAGCCCAAACAGGAATAGGCTGCAGAATGAAAAACGGCCGACAAGCCAGTATTTATATATAGCCAACAGGGAGTAATACCGAATGTCGCATGATATGAAAAAAGGTGCGATGGAGGAAGAAGAGCATAAGATGGAGTCAGCCGGTGGTATGCGCTGGCTGCTCACTTATGCCGATATGATCACTCTCCTGTTGGGTTTGTTCGTTATCATCGCGGGTACACGATCCCAGGACGAAACGAAATTCCAGATTATCGCCGACCAGGCAGAGCGTGTATTCGGCGGGGGAAGCGCCTTGCTGCTTGAAGGGGAGGGCGTCCTCGAAGGTTCAAAAGGTGTGCTGCCTTTCGGTACGCTGGCTAAGAAAGAAGGGGAAGAGAAAAAGAAAGAACAAGCCTTCACCGTGACACAAACGAGTGTCGGGATTCTCATCAATTTGTCATCGGGCATACTTTTTGATTCGGGCAGCGCTGAGCTTAAGCCGGATGCGAGGGCCGTCATCGAGGAAGTGTATGATTTATATTTGAAAAAGGACAGCAACTCGATTCTTATTAAGGGACATACGGATATTATGCCAATAAGCAGCCTGATATTCCCGTCCAACTGGGAGCTGTCCGCGGGACGCGCGGCATCGGTGGCGCGGTACCTCATCAACCGGTGGGGTATCGAGCCGACGCGCATCACCACCGCCGGATGCGCTGATACCGAACCTGTGGCCTCGAATGATACGGAAGAGGGGCGCAGCAAGAACCGGCGTGTGGAAATTTTTGTGCTAAGCAACGAGGCCAGCAAAGTGATGGGGCAAATAAGAAACGCAAACCAGCAACCCGCTGCGGGAACCCCTGTCCTTATCCCCGAAGCCACCGGCATTGCCGGCGAAGGTTCAACCCAGGGGGACCAGATGCCAAAATCAACGGAATAATGCGGGTCAAATATATCTTGGTTAAGATTCCCGCGCGGAAGAATCTTTCTCAGAACACAGCCATAATCTGATAGGTTACATAATTGTTAGTTAAGAATCCCGGAAAGTGGCTACATCACTGATCCCGGCAAGTGACTTTCTGAGCAACATTTGTGTTTTGTTAATCCTGAGTTTTGTGGTATCCTCATGTTAGATGTTTTTTGGGGAATTTCTACCAGTGGTTAATTGAGACGGGCATAGTTTTCTGCCACAGGAACAGGAGGCGATGTGATGAAAACCACCATTTTTACAAAGGGATTGCTTTTGGGCTCAGCCTTCATCTTCCTTCTCGGATTTAATTCATGTCGCGGGGGCGCTGGAGGAGCGGCAATTGATGGGGGTTCAGACAACCCAGGGGATTTCTCGATAGTGAGGCAGGGGCAGGCCTGGCTGCCTTTGGACCAGGTATTGGCGTACTACGGTACTTCATATGATTTTGATAACGACAACGTTGACACTTCAAACGTTGTCTATGGCAATACCTATCCAGCAGGGATCAGAGGCAAGACCATCGATCCCAGTATACAATTAGGAGGGGTGCAGATTACCGATGACATATGCAGCCTCGCGACTTGGATAGAATATGAAGCTGGGGGGCATGCTTATGGCACTTTGGACATCGCTGTCATTTGGGGACAGGGCCCAATCACCATAATCAAGCTCGCTCAGGGAATGGCTGCGTACCCAGCTATTACAGGCCATCTTACAAGGGGCGGCGACGGACAAGACCGGGTTGTCATCGATGTAGTATTTGAAGTACAAGTGGTCGGTCAACCCGTCAGGCAGATTTGGCATGTGAGACTACGGCAGTATGCAGAGGGCAACCTCAATATCTTCAACCCACAGCCTCCGCACCGGGTTGACTGCAATAAGACCAATTATTATGGTCAATCACTGACGCCGGATGTTGTGTACAATGCGGAGTGGGACAGGCTCGATTGCGTGTACACGTGGCTCTATGGCCCTGACAATGACTTTTACATCTATTACAGCAGCTCTAACGGGCAGTCTTGGACGGAGAGTGTCTACCCCGTCTCACTCGATCCCGACTTATGGCCACAATACCCGAAGCTTGATATCGGTCGGGCAGCTATATTTGGCGGCAATCCTTACGTCGTAGGCGTTGTTTGGACGCAAAACAAATCTTTAACCGAGCAAATCCCCAACGTGTACCTGACTGGCTGGGAATCGCTTGCTGACCCTGACCCCTCGTATGAATACTCGACCGGCCTGTATATTCCGGTCCCACCCGGAGATGCGTATATCGAACAGGGGAGCATAAATCCCTTTATCGATATCTCGCCACCTGAAAGTCAGGGTACGAATTTAATGCATATTGTCTGGTCTCAAGCGACCGTCAGCTGTTTTGATGTGTTTTACGTTAACACTCACAATATTGACGACATCATCGCCGGAACTGATGATTGGGATTATTACAATGTAGGTAATGACAGCTATTTTGAAACCTGGGCTGAAGTTGTTGCTTTTGCGGATACTTCTTGTACTGGAAAGATAGTATATATATCTACTGAAGGCTGCCCCGGAGCGGACGGAAAGATTTGGACGGCAGATTTTGATTTCACAGATCCTTCGTCGGTTGTTATCAACGGCCAATCATCGTTACCGGACCCCGGCAATGCCCCGGACAAGAGTTCCTATTGGTACAGCCCGAGCATGTCATTATGCTACCCTAATACGCTGAGGGCAGCGTGGCCTGATAAACGCACCACTTTTCAGAGGCATAAGATTTACGGCAACTACTTCACGCCTTGAGGAGGTCAATTATGAAAAGAGGAATGTGGCTGATTATTTTTATGCTGGTCTTGGCATTAAGCGGATGCAGCAAAGCTGATGATGCGATTGGCCCTGCGAGCTATGAGGATGCCTCCATTCGGCCGGGAAATATCGGGCTCGTCCAACCTGACCGCTGGAACTGGGGTATGTGGGTATTTGACGTTGATGAAACCCACACCCGAATAGATATAAGCCCCTGGCGGGAATCAAACCTGCATTACAATGTGATATCCTTTGTCGAGGGGCCGCCATGTCCCAACTGCCTTGCAACAGGCCCCATCCAACCCCAGGGGGACGGGACATTTAAAATTGACGTGACATTGAAGCATCCCTTCCCGGGTATGCCGCGTTACACCGGGTTCGATGTCAGGGGCGTGGTTATTTTCCCGGCAACGCATCACTGGTATTTATTTTCGAACGAGTTCCATTTGACAGCATATCTCCCCTGGGAATGGGATGATCCCACTCCTTATACCGAATTCTCCTTTTCGCGTGCCGAACAGGGAGGGGGGCAATTGTTGAATGCCGACGGTTATTCTTACTACTTCTCCCCGAGTTTCCCGCAAGTTAAGAAACCGCCGATATGCAACTATGAGAAAGGCGAGTTCGCTACGGGCAGCGATGATGAACTCGACAGCACAGTTAATCCGTATCTCCAGTTTCAAAACGTCGAGGAACGGCGCATATTCACCTGCGATGCCGTTATCACGAGAACATACCACATTCAACCCCCACAGGGGGCTTTCAAGTTCGGTTATGTCGTTGACGCATCGTGGGTCCCTCCAACTAAAACCCCTGTCACCGACCCCGCCACCGACTTCCCAGACTGGGCCAACGCGGAGGATGGCTACACTTTAGGGGTTCAACAGCTGAACCCCATTCATCTTCAGGACCCTTCCCCCATTCCTAAGGCAATTGAATGGAAACTGAGGCACAACGA